>Ga0209355_1002059_pt1 | contig 11270 bp, 6 predicted proteins | sample LauGreSBDMM110SN_3_FD_187563 | JGI IMG/M metagenome (GOLD analysis project Ga0209355, IMG submission 187563) | Freshwater lake microbial communities from Lake Michigan, USA - Sp13.BD.MM110.SN (SPAdes) (version 2) | ecosystem: Environmental > Aquatic > Freshwater > Lake | place: Lake Michigan, USA...
TGCAGGGTAGAGATGAGGATGAGGCTCGTGATTTTGCAAATTCCATTGATTTTGAGAAGTGGAGTTATGTTGAAGGTGAGTATGAAATAGTAGATATTGATAAGGATTTCTTTGAAAGAAAACTAAAAGTTGAACAAGATATAGAACTCTTACCTACTACAGATGGTCCTAACTTGAAGATAGTTAAGGGGTAGGTATTGTTATGGAAAACAATATAGCTCAGAAGATTACAGCCTTTGCCACAATCCTTGCTCTGCCATTTGCACTCGGTGCCTTTGTGCTCACCTGGGCACCTGCCCAACAGTTTTATCTAAGTGATCCAACTTATGATGGCTTTGTGCAACCTAGAAGTATTGCTAAATTAGTTGAGATCACTCAAGACTCAACTGTCACTGTCTATTGTGACTACGGTGTTGAGAAATACACCCAAGGCACAGCCTTTGCAGTAGAGCTAGAACATAGTCAAGGTGAGAAATATAAGACTACTCTTTTAACAAACCACCATGTGATTGAAAAATGCTTAGATAATAATAAAAAGATCTATGTATTAGCCCTAGAAGGCAAAGAGACTGAAGCTGTAATTGATCGAGTTGATAAAGAAAATGATCTAGCAGTACTAGTGACAACTTTAGAGATTGATAATCTCTACTTCTCAAGTTACAAACCAAGGCCAGGGTATTGGATAACAGCAGTTGGCAGTGCTGATGGCTATGAAGGCTCAGTTGCTTTTGGTAATGTTTTAAACATGGACAAGTATGAATTACTAATTACAGCTCCTTTATCTAGTGGCAATAGCGGGGGACCACTTATTGATAATGAGGGTAATGTGGTCGGAGTAAATACTAAAAGCCCGATCGGATCTGATTATCAATATAACGTTGCCATGTCTCTAGATGCACTATGTTTGAAAATTATGGAGTGTGAGGATGACGTGTTTTGGAAGGTGGAGGAGTAAGTTAGATTCATGTTAGATCCAAAGAATAAAGTGATTGTAGAGCTAGATTCTCTATCTAAATTAGTGATTTCTGGTTTATCAGGCAAAGCAAAACCTTGGCAAGGTGCTGATGTTGTGGTCACAAATGAGCTTAAACTTGGCAATTCTGAAGTTGATAGTTTTTATCCATCACCGCGATTTGTAGTTACTGAGTATGTCGGCGAAGTAAGCTGGATATTTGAGAAGCTAGCTCGTATTTTTGCAGACGAAGATAATTATGGTGCCTGGAAAGAAGAGTTTTTTGGTCGACTGGGTAATATGGCGAATAGAGTTATTGGGAACGATAAAAAAGCTACAGTAAGTGACTTACAGCTTGCAATATTGCACGAATCATACGCAATTTATGAGGAAATACAGTCTGATACGCATAATTATCTGCTTGTTACAAGTGGAAATACTATTTACGATGATTTGATTCCCCGTGCAGTGAACAGTGGGTTTGTATCACTACAAGAAGCAGAGAATTTTTTTAAGTCAAAAGGCTTAATGGAATGAGCCAACTTAGCTTTACCGTGACTAATGATTCTTTAAATTTTCTTGGAGAGTTAGAATCAAAACAATTTAGACAGGTTTGGTCTAAAATTTTGAACTTAACAAAAGATCCAAGGCCAGCAAATTCTGAACATGTTTCCGGACATATGGGTTGCTACCGTATTCCTATAGGTGAATTCCGATGCGTTTATAGATATTCAAATAAGAGTGTTGAAGTTGTAGTTGTTGACAGAAGAAATGATGACAAGGTATATCAAAAACTACGACGGTTAAATTAGATTACCTTGCTAGCAGAGCAAATTGCTATAAGGAAATGGTCAGGCAGCCATTGGGAAATTGCTTTAGAGCATGCTGCTCTAACCATAAAGACATCTGGAAAAATTGAATACATTCCGTGTGATGGCACCATAAGCCTCAAGGTGAAGCGGCGTTGGTTGAGGTGGCATCTATACACTGCGAATAAGTCTCAATTGAGGTTAAGGGGCATCAGCCGATTCGAAGCTAAATTATTAACCATCAGTTTTCAATTAAGCCAATCTAGATTATGGTCAGAAAAACTCCAAAAGGTATTGACGGAGCATCGTGAACAGCAGCGCTGGATTCCCCAAGAAAAAATTGATGAATTGATTATAACTAAGCCGAAATTCTCCTATCGTAAAGCGATAGAGAAGCAGAACTTATATAGCCGATTAATCCAGCAAGAAGTTCAAGCTCTTAGCGATCTAGAATTAAATTTAGAATCTACATTTGAATTGGCAAATCAAGAAATATTGTATGCTGAAATAACTAATCAAAAACAATTCTTAGAAAGTATCGAAAGTAAACCGCTATCTCTAGAGCAGAGCACGGCGGTTATAACATTTGATAATCGGGTATTGCTTGTAGCTGCCGCTGGCTCAGGAAAAACCTCTGTAATGGTGGCACGTGCTGCTTATGCAACGATGAAGAATTTCATTAAACCTTCGAGAATTTTGCTTCTAGCATTCAATAAAGCAGCCGCGGAAGAACTTCAAGAAAGAGTTAGGGATAGATTTAAAACAGCAAACATTGATTCAAAGGGAATTAAGGCATCGACATTTCATGCATTTGGATTAGAAGTAATTGGTAGAGGACTTGAAGCTAGACCAAGAGTTGCACCATGGGTTGAAAATAAGGGTAGAGACCTAGAAGAGATTGCAGCAATAGTTGAAGAATTAAAGGAATCATCTGAGGACTTCAGATACAAATGGGATCTTTATCGACTCATATTTCCTCCAGAAACTATAAATATTTCAAGTTCACCAGATGCATGGGACACAGATTCTCAAGAGCAAGGATTTCGAACTTTTGACAACAAAATTGTACGAAGCCATGGTGAGCGGATGATTGCTAATTGGCTTTACCTACACGGAGTCGAGTACGAATACGAACGTGAGTACAAGGTCAATACTGCGAGCATATTTCATCGCCAATATTTACCAGACTTTTATTATCCGGAAATTAATTTGTGGCACGAGCATTGGGCACTAGACCAAAGAGGTAATCCTCCACCTGAATTCTTGGGATATCTTGATGAGATTAAGTGGAAACGGAACCTTCATGCAGTAAATAAGACAGAGCTGATCGAAACTACTTTTGGTGAAGTAGTTTTTGCTAAAGGATTAACCAAACTCAAAGGAGTGCTTACAGCGCGTGGAATAAAGATGCAATGGGATCCAGATAGACCAAAAGCTGCATTTACAAATATTGAAGACTCTGAAGTAATCAGATTAGTGAGAACATTTATGACGCACATTAAGTCAAACTCATTGTCAGAATCAGAAATACAATCACGCTTGTATGGTAAATGGAAATACCTAAAGAGCGATCGGGCAGATTTATTTTTAGAAATTTATTGGCTAATTCATGCGGAATGGAATCGTCGATTAGATTCTGCAAACGCAATTGACTTCGAAGACATGTTAATTCAAGCATCACAAATTATTGAGAATAAACAATACATTCCAGATTATGACTTAATACTTGTTGACGAATTCCAAGACTCAAGTTCAGCCAGAGCCAGATTGGTTAAATCGCTAATTCAGTCAAAAGGTAAATATGTTTTAGCCGTCGGTGATGACTGGCAATCAATCAATAGATTCGCAGGAGCAGATGTTTCTTTAATGGCGCATTTTCACGAGTCCTTCGGTAAAGGACCCACACTACATCTTTCCCGGACATATCGATGTACGCAAGTAATTGCTGATGTTGCAACTGAATTCGTAACTAAAAACCCTGATCAGATAAAAAAGCAGGTGCTTGCAGTTCAAGCAGATCCGGGTAATCCGATAGTTTTGATTCGGACAATTAACGAGCAATCGGGAGTGCAAGAAGCTCTGAAGCGAATCACTAAGGATTTGAAATCTACCGGGCGTCCAAATGCTTCCGTTTTTATCCTAGGGCGTTACAACTTTAATCGTGACTGGTTACCGAGTAAGGATTTTCCAGGACTACATATTACTTACCTCACAATTCATGGATCAAAAGGATTAGAGTCTGATTATGTTGTTGTTGTTAATCTAGAGTCTGGAAAGCATGGATTGCCCAGTGAAATAGAAGATGATCCAATATTAAATCTTGCAATGAGCGAGCTCGAAAAATTTGAACATGCAGAAGAAAGGCGCCTACTCTATGTAGCCTTAACAAGAGCAAAAAAACAAGCTTTTCTTGTCACTAGGCAAAGTAGAGATTCAATGTTTGCAGTAGAACTGATGTCAGATTTATTAATAAATGTTGTAAACGTTGATTCTGCGATATCAGAAAATGTTCAAGTTCAAACTTGTACTACCTGCAAAAAAGGCGTCATGGTTATGCGTTCTGGACCGTACTCAAACTTTCTAGGATGTTCACGTTTTCCAGAGTGTATAAATAAAATTAAGCTAAAAAAATAATTTAAGAAAGATTAACATTATTATTTAGGTAATCCTGTTACTCCCAACTAAGAAGAGAAATTTGGCTTACGATTAGGTTTGTATAGCTCAAAAACTCCAGTTTTCAAGTTTCTGCCCTTATCTACCCCAATATTACATACCTGAGTTAGACTAGCTTTACCAAGTTTCATTATTTATTTGTTGGGATTAAACTATGCCATTTATTGATAATCGCGAACAGACAATGTTCGATGCCCTTTCTAATGCTATAGATAGCGCAGACGAAATTGATATTTGTGTGGGTTATTTTTATTTTTCAGGATTTCAACTTTTAGCTGATAAATTGAGAAATAAAAAAATCAGAATTATCGTAGGTAAAGAATTAGACCCGAATTGCATCCCTGAAATTGTTAAGTATTCTCGTAACCAAGATATTGCTCTTGATAAGTACGGCTTAAGAAAACCAACCAATTCACATCTACAGATGCGGCAAAATTATCTTGAGGCTTTAGTAGGATTTGTCAATGACAGCGACACATTCGATAATCCTGATTCTGAATCTACTTTTGAAATGTTTGTTAGCAAGATTATGGATGGATCGCTTGAGATTAGAAAAACTCTTGATGATTATCACGGTAAATTCTATTTAATTAAGAATTCCAAACAGTTTAGTGCAAATGGTGATTTTCCAGGCACCGTCTTTCACGGTTCAAGTAATTTCACATACAAGGGATTATCTGGACAGGGCGAATTGAATGAAGTTTCTCGTGATATTCACAAATTCCAAGAGGCAACTAAAATTTTTGAAGAGAATTGGAACCAATCAAAATCAATCTCAATCGTTGATGGAGCAAGTGCAAATATCTTCATTTCCGAATTAAAGGAAAAATTATGGATTTATCAATCTCCTACCCCATTTCTTATGTACTTAAGAGTTCTATTGGAAATTTACGGAAAGACAGATACAGGGGCAGGGATAAAGACTCCATCTGAGATTACTAATGGATTATTTTTAGATTTTCAATATCAAACAGACGCGATCAAATTCGCAATAGACCGCATTAATGCATTAGATGGTGTAATAATTTCTGATGTTGTAGGTTTGGGTAAATCAATCATTGCCGCAGCTGTTGCATTTAATTTAGACCTCGATACTCTCATAATTGCACCACCGCACTTGAATCAACAGTGGGAAGACTACAAAGTTGAGTTTAGAGTACGAGGACCTAGGGTTGTCAGCTCTGGGAATATAAAAAGTATTTATGAAGCTTATGCAGATAGTAGAAACCCTTTACTAATAATTATTGATGAAGCTCACCGCTTTCGAAATGAAGATACAAACGACTACAAAATGCTGCATCAAATCTGTCGAAGCAATCCAAATAATAAAGTTGTTTTACTTACCGCCACTCCATTTAATAACTCTCCTAAGGATGTTTTCGCTCTGATTAAACTTTTTCAAACTCCTGGGCAATCCACTATTCGGAGTATTGATAACTTAAGTCTAAGATTTCGCGAATTAATCAAGCGATACGCAATTTTACGCAAGAACCTAAGAACCATTAGTAATTCAGAGTTAGAAAAAGAAACTATGGAAATCGCTGAGGAACAAAGGCGTTACCTTGAACCAGTTGTTATTCGCAGATCGCGTCTTGATTTACAATATGTAACTAGATATCGCTTGGACTTGGAACATCAAAACATAAAGTTCCCTGATGTAATTGGTCCAGAGTTACTAGATTACGATTTAGGTGATATCGCAGACTTATATCTAGAAACTTTAGAGAAAATTAGTAACCCAGATAAAGAAAACAGTTTTAGAGGTGCTCGCTATAAACCTGCGACATATGTTACTAACCGCGAAAAATTCTTAGAAACTTTTGGTGAAGATATAGACGGCTTGGACTTGACCAACGCCCAAACAAACTTGGCTGATTTTATGCGCAAACTTTTGGTTATGCGTTTTGAAAGTTCTCGGGATGCATTTCGCATCTCTCTTGAGAGAATGATTACCAACAATGAACTAATCCATTCGTGGTGGACGGAACTAAAAATAGTTCCGATTATGAAAAAAGGCGCTCTTCCAGACCCATCAGATTTCAGTCAAGAAGATGGGGAAATGGCTGATGAACTAGAAGAGAAACTCCAATATCTCCGAGAAAACAAAGGCCTACTTGAGGTACCAATTGATTGGATTGATCCATCATTTATTGAAGATGTTGATGCGGACACAATCCTGCTTAAGGAAATTCACTCTGCTTGGTTTAGCAAGCCCAAAGGAATTGACCCTAAAGTAATTAGAGTTGAAGGTGTCATCAATCAGTTGCTCAAAGAGAACCCGAAGAGAAAAATAGTTATTTTTTCCTCTTACGCCGACACCGTGAATTACTTGGCAACAAAACTTAAAGAATCAGGCTTACATAATGTTCTGAATTACACATCAGCAGAGGCAAGCAAAGAGAACAGAAATATCCTATTAGCCAATTTTGATGCTTCGTTTTCTCAAGATAAGCAATGCAATGATTTTCAAGTTCTAGTTTGTACTGATGCCCTCAGTGAAGGCGTAAACCTAAATAGAGCCGGCGTTGTCATCAATTTTGATATTCCGTATAACCCAACTCGGGTAATTCAAAGAATTGGCCGCATTAATCGTATTAATAAACTCATGTTTCCTGAGATATTTATTTATAACTGTTTTCCTACTGTTGTAGGTGAGAAAGAGACAAGAATTAAAAGTATCTCTACTTTGAAAATATCTCTTATTAATAATGTTATTGGTAGTGATTCTAGAACTTTGACCCCTGATGAAGATGTCCAAAGTTTCTTTAAAGATGAGTACCAACGAACCGATGGGTCTAAAGAGGATTTAAATTGGGATGCTATTCACCTTGAAGCATTTGAACAAGCAAAAATGAACAAGAAAACGATGGATGAAGTTGTTGCGATTCCGCGAAGAACTCGCATCGCTCGTAATTCCGCAGATAAAGAAAAAGACAAAGCGGTAGTTTTCAGTAAAAAAGGCGAAAACATTCTATTTATACTTACTAAGCAGGACGAGGAAGCCCAACTACTTTCAACTCAAGAAGGACTCTCTCTTTTTAAGGCTGATATTGAAGAAGAAGGGAAAGACCTTTCCTCTAACTTCCCGAATCTTTTCAGTAATGCTTGGCAAAAGTTGGCTGAAAAACATCCCTTGCCCGAAATAAGAGGTAGACGAAGTGATGCAATCAAATTACTTGAGGGATTGCGTTTGGCATTACCTTCAGCAGATGGCTACTGCTCTGACCTCATCAAAATTATTTCTAAGTATGACGATGTTAGCGAAGGTACTTTAAAGGATATTGCGAATGTGAGCAGTAAAGATTTAACCGCCTGCTTTACAAACATTCAAAAAATTGTTCCAGAAACCTTTATACGCAATGTTCTAGAAAGAATACAAAGAATGGAAGATGAAGCAGATGTAATTCTTCTTGCTGAGGAGTTGTTATCTTGAATCTATCTGAGCCGTATAACGAAACCGCTTTTACTAGATTCATCCAAGACTTTTTTCCAGATTTCGTTTTGGATAAGCGCAACGTTCCTGTGCAGAAGGATGTTTTCCCAAGCATTACATTTCTAGGAGAAAGCGAAAAACTTCGTACTTCAGTTCTGGTTATTAAAACCAACCTAGGTATTAATTCCAGAATATCTCTAACAAAAGCAAGTTTTAAAATTCTCAAGAATTTTTCAATATATCGTGCTCTTGTTGTCTATCTTAATGATGACCAAACAATCTGGCGCTTGTCCCTACTTACCGCACAACCGGTATTAATGGACGGCAAAGTGATTCAAACCTTCTCAAACCCAGAGCGCCATTCATATGTTCTAGGTTCTGATGTTGGAGTCGCAACTGCTAGAAAATATCTACTAAATATGGGAAGAGTCTCAGATTTTGATGACCTCAGATTCAGGTTTTCTATTGAAGCCATCAATAAGGAATTTTATAGCGACATAGCCAGATACTTCTACGAATTAATTGGTACATACGACTCTTCTGGAAAACAAACTAAAAAACCACTTCTTGTTTTACCAGACAAGCCGACTCATTTAGAAAATCAAGAATATGCAATTAGGCTGTTTGGACGAATTATTTTTTGTTGGTTTTTAAGAGAGAAAAAAAGTGCGAATAACGTTCAACTTTTACCCAGTCAAGTGCTTGATGCCAACTTGGACCCTGCCAACGAAATCCTAAGAGATGTTCTTGAGCCACTTTTCTTTGAATGTCTAAACAAACCGATGAATGAGAGGGAAAAGAAATATACAAAAAGTGATTATCCGCTGGTGCCCTACCTAAATGGTGGTTTATTTCATCCCAACGAAGGAGCGGGCGGAGATTATTACCCGATTAAAAAGGGGGCCTCCGGAGTAAGGATTCCAAATGAATGGTTTACCAATCTTTTTGAAACTTTAAAAACATATAACTTTACAATTGATGAAAACCTTGACTTTGACGTTGAACTGTCAATTGACCCAGAAATGCTTGGCCGAATATTTGAAAACCTGCTTGCTGAAATAAATCCTGAGACCGGAGAGAGTGCCCGCAAAACAACAGGTAGTTTTTATACTCCTAGACGAATCGTTAGTCATATGATTGATATGTGCCTTACGAAATACTTACTCAACGAAACAGATATATCTGAGGAACAAATCAACGCATTAATGACGATTAATTCATTGGACGACTTGGAATACCCTCTTAGTTCAGTTGAGAAGAATCAAATAGTTGAAAAACTCTACGCTCTAAAAAGTATTGACCCGGCTTGCGGTAGTGGAGCATTCCCTATTGGTTTGCTCCAAAAGATGGTTTTTCTCTTAGAACAGGTTGATTCGGATTTCGAAATTAGCAAGAGGAAGTTTGGGAAGACATTTTTTTCAGGTAAGAAACACTTAGCTGATAACAAAAACTATTTACGTAAACTCGTTTTAATTCGTGACGTAATTCATGGTGTTGATATCCAGCCTGTTGCGGTTGAAATAAGCAAGTTACGTTGCTTCCTGACCCTTATTGTTGAGCAAGAAGTGATAGATGATTTAGAAAACAGAGGGTTGGAGCCCCTGCCTAACCTTGATTTTCAATTTGTCTGCGGGGACTCATTAATTGGTTTAGATGAACAAAAACAACTGATATTTGGCGAGGATTCTCACTTAGAAGAAGAACTCTCACTTATTCGCGAAGAATTTTACTCAACCAATAACAGCAAACGAAGAGAGTTTTTGAAAGCCAAATACTCAAAATTAGTGAATGAGGAATTAACCCTCTTTGGTGAGAGTTCGCGCACGACACAACTGAAAAGTTTCCAACCGTTCATTGTCAATAATCAAGCGACATTCTTTGATTCTAAAACGATGTTTGGAATAGGCAATTTTGATATCGTGATTGGTAATCCCCCTTATGTAAAGGTGGAACATCTTGATAAAGAAACAAAAGAGAAACTTTTATCGCACTATTCTGAATCCCGAAACGGCAATAAGAAGGCTTGGGCTGATGACTTGTATGTACACTTTATTTTCAAGGCCTTTGACTTAGTTAAAGAAAAAGGTCTAGTGTGCTTTATTACAAATGACAGTTTCATTGGCTTAGAGAGTAAAAAACGAGTCAGAACAAAACTTCTCAATGAGAATCTACTACAACTTGTCACTTGCCCAAAAGAAACTTTCGGAGCCACCATCTACACCGCAATATTCTTAGCGTCACGGGACCAGAGTATTTATGACGAATATTTGACTGCCAAATTCAATTATCCTGAATTTGAATTGATTGATGTGAATGTAGTCAGAAAATCTTATGTACTTGCTATGCCTAATGAACGATTAGCACTCCAAGAAGATGTTCTAGTTTCAAAACTGTTAGTAAATGACAAGTTATCCAAGTTTCTGAAGGTTATTGATACAGGGATTGATAGCGGAAACGTAAGAGAGAAAATGTTTTTTAAAGAATTTAACAAGAGTCACCCAGACAAAATAATTCAAGGTCGCCAGATAGAGCATTGGGTGGTTTGGTGGGACAGCCCTAGTGCTAAGTTTAAATACTGTGACCCTAATTATGTCGCACAAGATTTCTTCGGGATTGGAAGAGGCGGAAAGCCTAGTAGTTTAAAGGAATATTGGGGATTTAGAGGAGACATTAACAATCACTTTGTTGATGAACGAATCTTAATTCGTCAAACAGCAGACAGTATTTTTGGTGCTTATCATAACCTGGAAGAAGATGGTCAGTATTTTACAGACAACACCTTATTTACGGTCTTACTAAAAGACCAAGGGGGATCCTTAAAGTATTTTCTTGGAATATTGAATAGCAAACTTTTGAATTACATCTACAAATATCTCTCAATGGAGGAAGGTAAGGTCCTGGCGCAAGTAAAAACAGCACTCGTGGATGAATTGCCAATTGTTTACGATGCCAGCCAAGAAAGTAAGTTGGTAAAAATTGTGGATGAACTCATTACAGCAAGACGCACGAATCATGGTTGCGATGTTAGCGACCTGGAACTTCAACTTGATGAATTAGTGTGTGACATTTATGGGCTGACTGATGTCGACAAGAAAAAGGTACTTGAGTCTTCTATTTGAATTCTGTTGCTAAATCTTGAAGTAACCTTGAGATTTATCTAGTGAAGTGTTTCTAGTTTTTCCAATTGCCCACCCCTGCCCACCACCAACACACTCCCATTCGGAATCTCATCCCACCCATCTTGATTCCAACCACTAGAGGCCACCACAACCTGGCCATTACGTTTGGTGTATTTAAGGTGGTAGTAATCAGTATCCTCTTTAAACTTTTGTGGGATTTTATCTTGGTTATATATGCAAGCTGCTATAAAAGTATGCTCGTTAATAATCATCATGTTTATGGA
>Ga0209355_1002064_pt1 | contig 11266 bp, 9 predicted proteins | sample LauGreSBDMM110SN_3_FD_187563 | JGI IMG/M metagenome (GOLD analysis project Ga0209355, IMG submission 187563) | Freshwater lake microbial communities from Lake Michigan, USA - Sp13.BD.MM110.SN (SPAdes) (version 2) | ecosystem: Environmental > Aquatic > Freshwater > Lake | place: Lake Michigan, USA...
TTTTGTTTCCTGTAGTCACATCTCCAACAAGGCTTCCCATTCCGTAACCAAAAGCCAACAAGAAAAGAACCGGTTCAACAAAACCTGTAACAACTGGAACCCAATTGGTAGATCTAAATGCAAGCCAACCGCGCTCTAGCAAGACTTGAGGTCTACCAGCGTACATAGCCGTTGACCTACGGTTCATTGCAATATCTACAGCATTACTCACTTTGATAACCGCCGTTCAAATTGGCGAGTCGCAAGGCCTAGACCAATTACAAGCAAGGTAACTAGGAACACAAGGTGTACAACAACCATTGTGGTGCTGATTCCATAATCAAAAGCAGACTCACGGCCTAGCTCGGTTGCATGCCAAAGTGGTGAAATCCACCCAATAGGTTGCAGATAAATTGGCATTGATGACAAAGGAAAGAAAGTTCCAGAGAACAAGAACATCGGCATAATGACCAAACGACCTAGGATGTTGAAGAATTGATCTTCTTTTTCAATTTTCGCTGCTGCAAACAACATAAGTGCACCAAAAGCACCTCCACCAAGAACGGCAATAGGCACGAGCAAAATACTGATTCCAAAGTTAACAACATCAAAGGCAAGCAAGAGAATGTAGTAAGCGATTACTGCAAAGAGCGCACGGCAAAGCGCAGCTAGGTAAACACCTAATGCGATCTGTCGACCAGTTATTGGAGTTGAGTTTTGCGCAAAGAAAAGTTTGCGCCACTTAAAGCCCTCAATAGTGGGGAAGACTGTTTCATCCATAATTCCTGTAATGGCAGTGTTAACCAATAGGGCAGGTGCGATGAAAGCTATGTATCTAATCCCATTTGTACCACTTGTGCCCGATCCTTGTTCAACCATGACGCCAATACCAATACCCACCGCGATTAAGTAAAACAGCGGATTTCCGATATCTACCGCCGCGATGATGGTTCGCCACTTAGACATCGATTTCAAACGTGCTGAAGCTATATATAAAGCTCCAAAACGTTGAATAGTAGGAACATCAATACCCGCGTTCATTCAATCAAAGTTCTTCCAGTGAGGCGCAAGAAGACATCCTCCAATGAACTTCTGCGAACAAGTGAAGTAGTTGGATGCATACCTGCATGAGTGATTTTCTCAAGAAGTTTTTCGCCATCTTCTGTGTACATCAAGATGCGATCTGGCAGGGTCTCCATGCGTTCGCACATCATTGCAAGTTGGGGCGCGACCTCCTTATTACGATCACTACCAAATCGAACTTCCAATACCTCTTTACTTGAATACTGCTTAATTAAAGCTGCCGGTGATCCTTCGGCCATGATTGAACCTTTATCCAGCACAACTAGGCGATCACACAATTGTTCAGCTTCATCCATAAAGTGTGTAGTTAGAACAAGGGTTACGCCTTGTTCCTTCAGACGGAATAAGCGATCCCATAAAATATGGCGAGCTTGAGGATCTAAGCCAGTTGTTGGTTCATCTAGTAACAAAATATCTGGTTCACTTACAAGGCCGCGGGCAATTGTTAAACGGCGCTTCATTCCGCCACTGAGCGCTTCAACCTTTACATCACGCTTTTCTTCTAATTGGGCAAACTCAAGAAGTTCTTCGATCTTGTTTTTAATGAATTTCTTAGACAATCCAAAGTAACGCCCATAAATGTATAAGTTCTCGCTCACTGTTAATTCGCCATCAAGATTATCTTGCTGGGGTACAACTCCAAGGTGGGCACGTACGAGAGGCCCAAATAATTCAGGGTCTTTACCGAGGATTTCTACAGTTCCACTTGTGCGCTGAGATGTTGCGGCAAGTACTCGCATGATTGTTGATTTACCAGCGCCGTTGGGTCCAAGCAAACCAAAGGACTCACCCTTGGCCACATCGAAGTCCACAGCATCAACTGCGGTTAAATCTCCGAATTTCTTGGTCAAACCACGTGCTGAAATAAGTGGATTAGACATCCCTAAATCCTACATGAGTATAGTTCTGCTACGTGCGCTTCATAAAAAATCCCACCCATGATCTCACCTATGACGATGTCTTCATGGTGCCAAGTGCCTCTGAACTCTCTAGCCGTATGGATGTGGATTTAGCTTCCACTGATGGCTCAGGAACAACAATTCCTTTAGTTGTTGCAAACATGACCGCTATCTCTGGTCGGCGTATGGCTGAAACTATTGCCAGACGGGGTGGCTTAGCGGTTATTCCACAAGATATTCCACATGCAGTTGTCGATAGCGTAATTAAATGGGTTAAAACCCGTCACACATTCTTTGATACCCCGATTACCTTAAACCCACATCAAACTGTGGCAGATGCGGTTTCTCTCTTACACAAGCGTGCACATGGTGCAATTGTCATTGTTGATGGTGGTAAGCCTGTAGGAATTGTTACAGAAGAAGATTGCAAGAGCGTTGATCGCTTTACGCAACTACATCAAGTAATGAGCAAAGAACTTATTACTATGGCAGATAACCTTGATGCCCGTGCAGCATTTGAATTCTTAAATCAACATCGTCACAAGTTAGCTCCAGTAGTTTCTAGCAATGGTGGTTTAGTTGGCATCATTACGCGCCTTGGCGCACTTCGTGGCACGCTGTATTCGCCAGCAATTGATGCAAATAATCATCTGCGTATTGCTGCAGCTGTTGGTATTAATGGTGATGTGGCAGCAAAGGCGGGTGCCCTTGTTGAATCTGGCGCTGATGTTCTAGTTGTTGATACTGCCCACGGTCATCAAAAGAAGATGATTGATGCCCTTAAGGCGATTAAATCTCTGGGTCTTTCAGTTCCAATCGTTGCCGGTAATGTAGTAACTGCCGATGGTGTGAGAGATCTAGTTGAAGCAGGAGCAACAATTATTAAGGTGGGCGTTGGACCTGGCGCTATGTGCACAACACGTATGCAGACAGGCGTTGGGCGTCCTCAGTTCTCTGCTGTTTTGGAATGTGCGACAGAGGCTAAGAAGTTAGGTGCACATGTCTGGGCAGATGGCGGAGTGCGTCACCCAAGAGATGTTGCATTGGCACTTGCAGCAGGTGCATCTCAAGTAATGATTGGTTCTTGGTTTGCTGGAACATATGAATCACCTGGCGACTTACAAAGTGATGTCAACGGACGTTTGTTTAAAGAATCATTTGGAATGGCATCAGCACGCGCTGTTGCTGCTCGAACCTCTGGCGAAGATGCCTTTGATCGCGCTCGCAAGGCGCTCTTTGAAGAAGGAATCTCAACTTCTCGTATGTATTTAAATCCAACAAGACCAGGTGTTGAAGATTTACTCGATGAAATTATTGCTGGACTTCGCTCTTCGTGCACATATGCCGGTGCACGTAATCTTGATGAGTTTGCAGAACGTGCTGTTATTGGAATTCAATCAGCTGCTGGTTATACAGAAGGTCGCCCCTTGCACTCTTCGTGGGGGAACTAATGTCTAAACCCACAATCATCCTTGCAACCAGCAATGGTGTTGGAATGGGCCACTTGGCACGTGCAAGTGCAGTGGCATATGCACTTAAGCCAGTTGCTAACCCCATTATCGTTTCGATGGCCGGTGGTATTGCAGAGATTCCATCCTTTATGGGTATTCGATGCGAATACATTCCTGGACGTGATCGTTTATGGATGTCTCGCGAAAAGTGGGATGCATACCTGCGGGATCGACTTTTAGCGCTAGTAGATGAAACTGATGCAAAAGTTTTATCTTTTGATGGCGTTGTTCCTTATCCAGGTGTAATAGCTGCGCGTAATGCAAACCCACAGTTAAAACTCGTGTGGGTTCGTCGTGGACTATGGCAGAAGAAGCCACAGCGCTTCATTTTAGGTTTACAAGCAAAAATGATGGATGCAATTGTTGAGCCAGGAGATATTGCACGTGCTTACGATTTTGGTCCAACATCAAAGCGCAAAGACTCTGTTTTAACGGCGCCCGTCTCACTTTTTAGAAAAGAAGATGCACTTTCTCGCGAAGATGCTCGCAAAGCACTTGGTCTTGATCTCAACCGCCCAGTTGCATTAGTTCAACTGGGAACTGGCGATAGCGATGTTAACCACAAGATGACTGCTGCTCTTGAAGGTTTACTGGGCTGGAAAGATCTACAAGTGATATTAACTAAAGCCCCAATTGATAAAGATGGAAACTCTTTAGCTCCTGAGGGCCTAGATATTAAAGTTGCACGCTATTTCCCACTAGCAAAAGTGTTACATGCATTTGACGCAGGTATTTGTGCGACTGGATATAACGGTGTGCACGAACTATTGCCAGCACAAGTACCAACGGTCTTTGTCTCAAATATCCGTGGGACCGATGATCAAGAGGCTCGTGCTCGTTGGTGTCATGATCTTGGTTATGCGCTGCGCGCAGATCAAGCAGATTTAGCTGATATTACAAAGACAGTGAAAAAATTGCAGGATCCACAAGTGCGTGCGGCATTATCGGCAAAGTGCGCAGAACTTCCTCAAACAAGTGGTGGGCAAGAGATTGCAGATATTTTGTATGCATTAGCAACTGAGCAAGCATCGGCCCGCGCAAAGACTTTTACTTTCATCCGTTTAATGGCACAGGATCACATTAATCGCGGCCTGCGCCATGTTGCCAACTTAGGATTGCGACGAGTTGCTTTGGTTTATCGATTCATTAATCCACACATTGTTGTTCAGGTAACTAAGCAAGAGCCTCCAGTATTTGGAGATTCAACTGATTCAGCCGAGCTACACAAATTAATTAAATCTGCCAGCAGATTCGAACACTTAATTACTGGAGCATCTCCTGGCTATATTGCAAAACGTAAAGAGATTGCAAAAACTGCTTACGGTGATTTAGTGGAGATAATCAAGAAGTAATTATTAGTTCGAAATAAAACATGCGAGAACTGTTGCTGTGACTTAGACTGCGCTAATGATGAAAGCACAGACGGCAGTAGAAATTAATGAAGTATTAGCCAATCGACGTAGCCCACGCTCATTAGATGCAACGGCAGTTCTATCGAAAGATGATTTATTGGCAATTTTGGAAGCTGCACGCTGGGCTGCCTCTGCATTTAATTCTCAACCATGGCGTTTTTTCGTCGGACATCGCGGGGATGAAGTTTTTGCACAGATTCTTGATTCACTTGCCCCCTTTAACCAAGGTTGGTCATATCGCTCATCTGCTTTGATCCTTGTGGCTGGTGTTCACTCAAATGAAGATGGAACACCCAATAAGGGCTATCTCTATGACTGTGGTTTGGCTGTTTCGCAGATGGTTATGGAAACGCACCATCGCGGACTTGTTGCTCATCAAATGACTGGCTTTGATGCAGCAAAAGCTGCGCAAAACCTAGGAGTAGATGTATCGCTTCTTCCCGTTGCAGTTATTGCGATTGGTAAGCAAGCATCACCAGAGCAATTAGAGGGAGCTTTACTGGAGCGCGAAAACGCACCGCGTGTGCGCAAATCACTAGAAGAGATTGTGGTTAAAGGTTTACCGTATTAAAAGCGTGAACGGATTTCCCACAGATCTTTAAAGACTGGTGCGAATAACGTACTAGCTAGATATTCCACACCACTTGAACCACCGCTACCAATTTTGTGGCCAATAGTTCGCTCCACCATCTTTACGTGACGATAGCGCCACTCTTGCATGCCTTCATCGATATCAACTAAGCGCTCACAAATCATTGCACTCTCTGGATCTTTAGTATGAACTTCCAGTAATACATCCTGCACGGGCAAATTAGCCTCATACGGCAATGAACGATCGCGCTCTAATACAGCTGTAGGAATCGTATGGCCGCGCCTTGCTAAATAAGCCAGAGCTGAATCCCACACTGAATTACCTGCAGTAATGAGTGCAATCTCGGCTTGGATTGAAGGTGGTAAGTGTCCAGCCATTTTAGTATCGCGGCGACCTAGCAGAGCTTCTACTTTTCTAAACTGTGCTGACTGGAATCCACTTGACGATGAAAGATATGAACGGAATGCATTGAACTGCAATGGCGTCATGGTTTCTAAAATATCGATCTGTGTTACACAGACTTTAAGAATCGTGCGGATACGTCCCAAAATAGCTAGCGAATAATGAGTATCACCTGATTCCATTGCACGTTGTGCTTCGGCGAATTCGTGGATGAGTTGCTTGAACCAGAGTTCATAGGTCTGGTGAATGATGATGAAAAGCATTTCATCATGCTCTGGTCCTTGTGAGAGTGGGCGCTGCAAACCCAGGAGTTCATCTACGGCTAAATAAGATGTGTATGTCAGTGCTGAATCAAAGTTTTCGCTCATGTGACTCGTGAACCACCTTCTTTTATTGTTTTATATTGGCCAGATGCCACTAGATCGCGCATACGAGCAAAACCATCCCACACTTCAACATATGAGGTTGGAAGTGGTGAAATAGCTAAACGAATTGAGTTAGGCGTGCGGTAGTCAGGGATTACATTGGAAATTTCACGCATAGCAACACAAATCTGCGCAGCATCAGGATGAACTAGAGAAATATGTCCACCACGCTCCTTAGGATCTCGTGGAGTATTAAGTTCAAATCCAAGCGGTGCCAACCATGCATCATGTAGATCAATCATCATCTGCGTACCAACTGCTGCCTTATGTGCAATGGCATCTATTCCAGCTTCTTTAATCATTGAAAAAGATGTCTTTACGCAACGAATTCCCATCAGTGATGGGCTGGCAATCTGAAATCCGCGGATGTTTTGTGCTCGCTCAAATACCGGACCCATTTCAAACTGGGCATCTTGGGCAAACCAACCTTGGATAGGAACTTGAAGTTCTTTTTGAATCTTTTTACTGACATATAACCAAGCAGGTGAACCTGGACCAGAGTTACCGTATTTATATGTGCAACCAACACAGAGATCAACTCCGTTTGCATCAAGGTCAAGTTCAATGGCACCAACTGCGTGGCTGGCATCCCAGACAACTAAGCCGCCAACGGCGCGCACTTGATCGGTAATAGATTTGATATCAGTTCTAGCACCTGAGCGATATTGAATAACTTGTAGCGTTACTAGTGCAACATCATCATTGAGGTATGGCGCAAGAACTTGGGTTGTAATGCGCTCATGTTTTGCAACTGCTGGGTCTTCGTTTTCAATAAGAACGAGTTTTAAGCCGAACTGCTTTGCAATTCCATCAAGGATGTAGCGATCTGTTGGAAAGTTTGCAGCATCTGTAATGATTGTTTTACGTCCAGGACGTGCATGCACCGCAGCCAAACAGAGTTGGTAAAAGTTAACTGATGTTGTGTCACAGACAAGAATTTGGCCAGGTCCTGCACCTAGGGCTGCTAGTCCCAATAGATCTCCTGTTGGTTGAGCTTCATCAACCCAATGACCCCAACCAGTTACTACCTCTGCGCCCCACTCGACCATAAAATCATTAATGGCAGTGATGGTCGCTTTTGGAATACGGCCTAAAGAATTTCCATCCAAATAACACATCTCGGGGTCTGTGACCACAAATTGTGATTTGAAATGAGCCAATGGATCGTTTTTATCTAGCTCTAGGGCGTAAGCACGGTCAGTAACGTTCATGAAGGAAAGGTACGCTCTCCCATCATGGCGCGCAATGTTGTAAATATCGAAGAGGTCTCAAAAGCCTTTGATATTAAAGAGCTTTTAATAGGCGTCTCTTTAGGTGTATCTGAGGGCGATCGCATCGGCATTGTTGGTCGAAATGGCTCAGGAAAATCAACGCTCATGAAGATTATTGCTGGAGTTGAAACTCCAGATGCTGGCCGTGTGACTAAATCAAACTCAGCACGTATTGGTTTATTGTCTCAAGTTGATTCAGCAAATCCTGAGAGCACTGTTGGTGAAGTTGTATTAGGCGATACTGCAAAACACGAATGGGCAAGTGAGCCAAATATTCGTGAAGTTTTCACAGGCCTGTTTGGTTCATTTGATGACCATATTTTTGACCGCAAATTCGGACAGCTATCTGGCGGTGAACGCAGACGCGTGGGATTAGCCAAGCTACTTATTAATGAACTTGATTTAATTTTGCTCGATGAACCAACGAACCACTTAGATGTTGAGGGTGTTGCCTGGCTGGCGCAGTATTTAAATAACAGAAAATCTCTAGCGGTAACTGTTGTTACGCACGATCGTTGGTTTCTTGATGCAGTCACCGATCGCACATGGGAAGTAGTTGGCGGAAAAGTTGAAGAGTATGACGGTGGCTATAGCGCTTTTGTTTTAGCAAAAGCAGAACGAGCCCGCCAAACATCAGTTATGGATCAACGTAGAAATATGCTAATTAAGAAGGAGCTTGCATGGCTTCGCCGAGGAGCACCTGCGCAAACCGTAAAGCCAAAGTTTCGAGTCGATGCTGCAAATGTATTAATCGCCGGTGAGCCTGAGCCACGCAACCAAGGTGAGCTTCTTAAATTTGCTCTTAACCGTTTAGGTAAGACGGTTTATGAGGCCCACCATGTTCAAGTCAAACTTGGTGATAATGAATTGATTAATGATTTGTATTGGAATGTTGGTCCAGGAGATCGCATTGGCATTGTGGGCATTAATGGCGCTGGCAAAACAACGTTAATGAAAACTCTGGTGGGTGAAATTCAACCAACGGCAGGAAAACTTGTAACAGGTATAACTGTTAAAGCTGCTTTTCTTACACAACATCTAGACGAGCTAGATCCCACATGGCGAGTGTTAGAGGCTGTTGAAAAGGTTGCCAACCGTGTTGAAATCGGTGGAGGCCGAGAACTATCTGCTTCACAACTATGTGAGCGTTTAGGTTTTGATCGTGAATCACAGTGGACTCCAGTTGGTGACTTATCAGGTGGTGAAAAACGACGCCTGCAACTCACACGTTTACTCATGGATAGTCCCAATGTCTTATTACTCGATGAGCCTACAAATGATTTTGATATTGAAACCCTAACCGAACTTGAGGATTTACTTGATGGCTACGGCGGGACCTTGATTGTTATTTCACACGATAGGTATTTCTTAGAACGCGTGTGTGATCGCTTTGTTGGTTTGTTGGGGGATAAGAATGTGAGAGATCTTCCAAGGGGCGTGGATGAATACTTAGAGCTCCGGCATGAAGCGCTACAACCTGATGCCAGTGCACCCAAAGAGAAGAAGACATCTAGTGCGGCCGAAGAACGCCAACTCAAAAAGGACAGAGTCCGTCTTGAGCGACAGATGGAAAAAGCTGATTCGCGGATACTTGAACTAGAGGGTGAACAAGATGGGGCATCATTTGATGCTGGGCGTTTGAATGAAATTACCAATGAGTTAGCGCAGTTGCGTGGTGAAAAAAATAGACTCGAGGAAGAATGGCTTCAGGTCACGGTTTTGCTAGAAGGATAAGTTAAAATTCTCGGCATGAGCCAAATATCGCATGTAGTTGAATCAATCCTCTTTCGTTCTCGCTTTCTGCTCGCCCCCCTCTATTTGGGGTTAGTTGGCGCACTAGCTCTCTTGGGTTACCGCTTCATTGTTGAATTTATCCACTTGGCTGAAAAAATTGGCGAAGCAACTCCACAGAGCTTCACTCTTGATCTACTTGCTCTTTTAGATTTAACGTTGCTTGCTAACCTCATTTTGATGGTTATTTTCGCAGGCTATGAGAACTTTGTTTCTCGCATCGATGTTGCATCTGAATCAAAAGATCGCCCCCACTGGATGGGAACGATTGACTTTAGTGGTTTAAAAATTAAGTTAATTGGCTCGCTAGTAGCTATTTCAGTAATTGAGCTACTTAAGGATTTTATTGAACTATCCGGTCAGGACACCGTTGGTGACGGAACTAAATGGCGAATTGCCATCCACCTAACATTTGTGGCCTCTGGTGTTTTGTTTGCACTGATGGATTGGATCGCTGACAAGCGAGAATTTAGCGGTACTCACGCCTAAAAGTTCATTTTAGGTCTACTGCTCGTCCACTAGCAATTTACCTCCCGTTTTAGCACCCTAATCCATCATTATCCCAAACCTACACACAGGAAATGGGAAAATGAGAATAACTAAACCAATTATTGCTGGCGCAGCGGTTGTAACAGCTGTTGCATTTGCAGCCTCAGCGTTTGCTTTGGGTGGAAAGCCAGTTTATGTTTTGTCAAAGAACGCAGCAGTTGATATCAAGGCTATTGCAACTGTAGGAGACGCAGTCACCGGGACAATGGTTCGCGGTATTCCAGATGGAATGGGCGCTTACGACAACGGTCGTGGCGGAATCACACTTCTATCAGTACATGAAGTATCAACGTCAAACGCTTTTGCTCTCAAAGGTAAATCAACAACTGCTCCTTGGGGTACTTCAATTACAAAGTTCACTGTAAGTAAGAGCACCAAGGCAGTTACTAGTGTTCAGAATTTTATGCAGAAGGTCAACTTCTACAACTACACAACAGGCAAGTACCAGGAGACTCCAGCAGGTGCAGCACCAGCAGGTGCAACACCAGGTTTCTTTGACTGGGGCATCAGCCGTTTCTGTTCAGCAACTTATGCAGCAGCAGGAACATTTAGCCATAACGGCGTTGGCTACGACGGCGGATTGTTCTTGTCTGGCGAAGAAACAGGTGATGAGTCACGCGGATTCGCATTTGATGAAGAAGGAACTGGATACCAGCTTCCACGCATGGGAATGATGTCATTTGAAAACATCATGCCTTCTCTAAAGCCAGGTGCTAATACTGTAGCGATTGCATCAGAAGATGGATCAGCAACAGATAGCCAACTATATGTTTATGCTGGAAAGAAGCAGTCAACAGGTACAGCCATTGATAAGGCTGGTCTAACAAATGGCGACCTGCATGTCATGAATATCCCAACAATTAAGAGCGATAACGTGTTCCGCACAACAGTTGGCAAGAACAAGAAGATGCCAGCAGAGTTTGTAAAGGTTGACTGGAACACAACAACTTCAGCATTTGCTAAGGAATCCCGCGAAAAGGGAACATCGATGGCGCGCGTTGAAGATGGTCACTGGGATCCAAGCAATCCAAATGTTTTCTACTTTGTAACAACAGAGTCGAACAAAGATCCAATTGCAACAGCACCGAACCCAGCCACACCAACTGTTACTCGTGACGGTGGAGCGCTATGGCGTTTAACTTTCAAGGATGCACAGAACCCAGCAGCAGGAGCAGAGATTGAAATGCTTCTAAATGGTGGCGAGTCTGTTTACATGTCAAAGCCTGACAACATCACAGTTACAGAGAACGGTAAGTACATCTTGATTCAGGAAGATCCAGGCAATAATGCTCTACTAGCTCGCGTCATTGCCTACCGAGTTTCTGACTCAAAGCTTGCTGTGGTTGCACAAT
>Ga0209355_1002066_pt1 | contig 11261 bp, 8 predicted proteins | sample LauGreSBDMM110SN_3_FD_187563 | JGI IMG/M metagenome (GOLD analysis project Ga0209355, IMG submission 187563) | Freshwater lake microbial communities from Lake Michigan, USA - Sp13.BD.MM110.SN (SPAdes) (version 2) | ecosystem: Environmental > Aquatic > Freshwater > Lake | place: Lake Michigan, USA...
TTTGTAGCCATTAATTTGTAGCCATTAATTTGTAGCCATCACTCGTCTTTGTTATTCTAAATTCACTGTTTAAACTATGAATTTTGTGATGGCAGTTTTCGCATATATTTATTAAATTGGCTTTGTGATTTTTATTAAATTCGCCATTAATAATTCCGTTTTTCGCATTTTTCTGATATTGTAAATGATGGACTTCTGTTCCTTCGTTATCACAACATAATTCACACATTCCTCGCAATTTATTTGCGTTATAATGACTTTTTTTTGCCTCTAATACGCTAGTAGTACTATGTGTTTTATTATATTTATTTCGAATAGCATATGCTCGTTCAATAAAATCGTCAGGTAAAGCCAGCGATTTACATACTTCTAGTCCATACATAGATTCACCATGTCCATGTCTCAACTTTCTATCATATATTAATGTGTTTTTTTCACGGTCAAATAATACGCACATATGATATGCATCAAGTTTGTCAAGACTTTTAATTTCTTCATATTCCAATATTTCGTGAAAATGTGTCGCAAATAAGAAGGTGCTTTGTATAGCATGTAATCTCTCTAAACTCGCTACAAAAATACTTAATGCTGATGTAGTTTCTGTTCCACTACATAATTCATCACCTAAAATAATACTATTACTATTGGCATTTTTCATAATTGTTCGTAATTCACACATTTCTACAGCAAAAGTAGAGAGACCTTTGAAAATATTGTCATTACCCAAAATACGCGTAAATAAATATTCGTATGGATAATATGTAAATTCTTCGCATGGAACATACATTCCAGCTTGAGCCATTATAATGGCTATTCCAATTGACTTAATAAAACTTGTTTTTCCAACGGCATTTGTGCCATATAATAAAATTCCATGCGTGCTTGTTCCTAGTTTTAAATCGTTTGTTACATATAATTCGTGTGCATTTAGATGCTCTATTAAACAGTGTCTAAGCTTTTTAAAATTAACATATGACTTTGCCATTAGCGTAGGTTCGCTCACAATACGCGGTTTACAATAATTATATTTTAACGCATTATAAGCCTTTACATAACATACATCACTTAATGCTACAAATTGAGAGATTGACCCAAGTAGTGAAGTTTTTTTTAAAGCATCGTTGCTAGTTTTATAAAAACTTGCTGTTAAATTATTGAATTCACCAATAATAGTTTTATAAGTAGCGCTTAGTTCTTCAATTAACCAATCTCTCGAGTTTTGTATAGCATGAGTTAAACTGCTAATTTGGCTTGATATTATTACATTGTTACTATTATTTGAACCATGGCTTTTAAAATCAATAAGTGTTAAATCCAGTTCAATAATTTCATTGGTTTTGCTATATTTTGAATTATAACATATACTATATTTTGGTCCAGACTTGTCAATAAGGTTGCCAATTAGTGTTTTTAATAAAGTAGACCGGCGCTTTGTAATAATCAATAGCGCATCGCTTTTGGCTGTTTCATGAATTTTAACATAATTATGTGCTGATAATAACGCGCCAGTCTCTCCTAATTCATTATTTGTTTTTGGATTAGCAAGCAAATCACTATTATGAACGCATGTTACTTCATCGTCTGCATTAGTATCTTCATCTTCACGTTCGTTAACTAATGTTTTCTTGGCATTTTTCGCCTTGGCACTTTTTGTTGTTAATGAGGCACTTTGTCCGGTCTTTTGTTTCTCATAATCTCTCAACAATTCACATAAAAATTTGACTATAGCATCTAATTGTTCTTGTGAATCAAAACAATTTTTAAATAGTTTATCTAATTTTTTATTATAAGTTTTATTAACAAAGTCGAGCTCACATAGGCTATAACTATAAAACTTATCACAAGTAATAGAAGCAAGTTTATTCAAATCAAACACTTTTTCAATATAGCTATTGAGATAGTTAATGCTAGCACAAATGTCGCAATTTACTAGACTACTAATATATGAATAAAGTAACTCGTTCGATTTAGAAGTTCTAATTTTTTCATATAATATTGAAATGTTAGAGAGATTAGCATACAATGTTCCAAAGTCTTTTGGGTCTAGCTTATACATATTAAGCTTCCGCTCAAACTTCTCAATATCTCTCACATTTAATAAATAATGACTAATAATTTTATAAAATTTTGTGTCTATTAATTCTTGTGTTACATCATAGCTTGCATTTAAACTAGCAATATTATTTATTGGGTGTAATAAATCATAGGCAAATTTGCGCCGCCCTGCATTAGTAATTGTGTTATTTAAAAAATTAGCTACACATCCTAATTTGCCATTATAGCGCTGGTCACTAATTATATTTAATTGTTTGAGAGAATGGTTTGCTAAAATTAATTGATTGTTAATATTTTCAAACTGCGGATAGTCAATTGCCTTAATTAATACTGGATTATGTTTTTCAATAAACACTAACAAAAAACACAAGCTTTGATTGGCTACACTATAATTTTGAAATTCTGATTTGCCCCTATAAGAACCTGCTCCATATATTTTATCTATTAATGTTTCTTGATATAACTGTTTTTCGCAATTTTGTGCAATAGTCTCAAAGCTAGTTATACTTGTATTTGTATTTGTATTTGTATTTGTATTTGTATTTGTATTTGTATATGTATTTGTATATGTATCTTCATCCTCTAATAAATAAACCTTGTGAATTTTTGCCGAATTAATATTTGCGTAACTAATAACATCATCAATAAAATGACAATTTTCACTATTTTCACTATTTTCACCATTATGACTATTTTTATTAGTAATAATAATTAGTTCGCATGGATTATAAATAGAAATATATTTTTCCAGTTGGTCATATGTTGTTGGGCTATTGCTATAATTAATAGTATATTCATAGCTTACAAGCTTTCCTGTAATAATATCTATTAATGTTAATCCAAGTGTAATCATGTCTTCTTTAACAATTCTGTTTTTTTTGCTATAGTGTATCCATATACACATTGTATTATTGCTTAAAGATTCATTTGCCCCACCTTGACTATAATAGTCATTGTTATCAAAATATGTTCCAGGCGAATATATACATCCCAAACTGCGAGTAGTTTTAGATGCTTGTTTATCTTGAATATACACAACTATTGTGTATCCATGAAGCAACATTTTTCTAACATATTTATCTAATTGAGTTACTCCAAATCCAGCCATTACAATATTTTGTTCGTCAACACAAGCATTTTTATTAGCAATTATCATATCGTTAATTTGTGTAAAATCCAAAATATCACTGCCTTCATAAACACCTTCTGCTTTTTTTATAGCATAACATTCGTAAAAACTGCCAACTTCCATTAAAACTAATGTTTTTGTGCCATAAATCACTTTATAGTGTTTAGTATATTCTAAATATTCTTTTACCAATGTCATAAGATTATTTTATTGATTATCATAATAATTAATAAAATAGTTTTAAATAGTATTGCTTTAAATATTATTATCTAACATATTTACTTGCCTTAGCAAATGAATCTAATACAAACAGTATAAATATTCCTAAAAATAAATATAATATTAATTCTTCTGTAATATAATTTGTTTTTTCATTATGTTGTTCTTCTAACAAATGAATTATATATTCCAATTTTGATAAGAGTTTATTATTATCATAATTTAGTGAATTAGTAGCTTGTGAAGATGGATTATATTTTAAATTATAACTGTCATTAAAATTTGAGAAGTCGCCAGTTTTTGCTATATTTCCTAATAATGTCGAATTAAATAAATTGCTATTATTTGATGTAGGATTATTTATAGAATTATTTGTAGGATTTTGAAGAGTATTTTGTTCAAGACCTTGACTAGTGCTTAATTCATTGTTATTAAAAAAGACATTATGTGGTATATTGTTTCCTGATTGTCTCATTTTTTGAATTTTCTCTAGTTCGCTATTTAAACTACTTGTTAATGATTTGCTAATACTTTCATCTATAACATTTGCGCTATAGTTATTATTATTACTATATTCGTCGTCTTCTTCATTATTTTCATGTATCTTAGACATTAAATTTCCTAAAGTAGTTATTTTATCTTTTGCTAACTCAGTATTTTTTGTGTTAGGAATATTAGTACTACTAAACTCAACTGATTTTTTATTTTTCAAAGTTTTATTAGAATTTTTAGTTAATTTAGATTCTAAATAATTAGAATTCTCAAGATCAAGTGGAGCCGGATTTAGTTGAATCATATTATTATATTGTTATAAAAAAATAAGATTATATTATTCTCAAAAACTACTAAATAACTCTATTTATAAATATAATAGAATTATTTAGTAAATAACACTATTATAGTCAATTAATATATTTTGTTTACTATTTTATTAATATTTTATTAATATAACAATACAATTTTAAATAATGTTTAAAATGTTCGAAAAACTCAATGAACAATTCAACGAAAAATTCAATAAATATAACTATCTTAGTACGTTAAGTGATTTAAACAAAGATTTAAATAGTAATAAACTGCTTGCTGGTTTTTGTATGATTGCTATGAATATTGGCTCGCGCTATATTGAATTAAAATTAACAAAAGGTCAAGAACTATTGTTAAAAAATATTGCTCGAGAAGTTCTGATTTTTACAATCGCCTTTATTAATACAAAAGATATTCTTAGTTCTATTATTATTACTATTATATTTATAGTAATGGCAAATTATTTGTTTAATGAAGAATCAAAATATAATATATTACCAAACAAATATAAACAATTGTCTCACACAACTGCTAATAATGATAAAATTGTTAGCGATCATGAAATTAACAATGCGTATGAAACACTAAAGAAAGCTAAACAGCAAATTAGTAATTACAATAAATTAAATATAATTGAATCTTTTAATAATGTTAGTTATTTTTAATATTAATATTTATATAATATAGTTTAAATAACACTATGGCAGCAAAAAAATCAAAGAAAACTTCTGAAGAAGGGTATGAAGTCAATATTGAGTTGAAAGATCAATTAAATAATATTTTTTATATTGATAATGTCAATAATGATAAGTCTATAATGTTAAAAGATGCATTATTTACCAATACAGAGGAAGAAGAAGCAGAGGCAGATCAAGACGAAACAGAACAAGCTAAAGTTAAAAAAATCAGTATTATTAGAGATATTTATTATCTTGATAATACAGTTATTCAAGATTTAAAAACAATTTTTAAAAAACATATTGTATCAAAGGATACAGATGACACTAATAAAAGAGGCTATGATTATATTGATCCACGAGAACCTGTAAATAAGGATGCAGTAGATAACTTAATGACCGGTACAAACGGCTTGTCGCAACTTCATAAAATTTTTACAGATTCAGCCTATTCTAAAACAATTACAGATAATTTAATACATTTTAACTCGGGAACTAATAGTAGAGTGAAACAACTCAATAGTAGAGATTCTATTAATAGATATATAGTAGATTATTATAAATATATTAATAATAGTAAGAAAACATCAGACTTTGATGATGATGAAAAAATGGATGCCTTAATGTTTTACAATGTAATGTATTTGCTGAAAAATATATATTTAAAAAAACAAACAATTTTAATAAATATTCAAGGAGAAAAGTATTATGTTGATGAAATCTTATTTTATGATTTACCATACATTCATATGGTTAAAAAAGACTATGATAAGCCAAAAAAAATAAATGTTTACTTGAGAATAAAAACTATTCCTATTATTGATATTCCAATAATTAAAATTCACTATATAGTTGACGATTTAGAACTCCAAAGTCTAAAATTAAGTGCGCCCCGTGAATTTAAACCTCTTGATTTGGATAAAGATTTTACCAAATATAGTACTATGTATATATTCGATAAGTTTAAATATAAACAAGAAACTGATAGCATGACAGCCTTTTTTAATAGTTTAAAAAGCGAGAAAAGAATAGATAAAATACAAGAATTGTTTTTCAATGCTGATATTGTAAATAAATATCAAAAAAGATATAACGAACAACACAAGCCAAGAAATAAAGAAGAAACAGCAGAAGAAAAAGCAGAAAAAGCAGAAAAAGCAAGAGAAACACCGGCGCAAATACAAGCAAGAAAAGAAAAAGAAGAAGCAGAGAAAGCAAGAGAAACCACTATAAAATATGATAATATAAATGCAAATATTTTGTATTTGCTTCGTCAAAATTTCAATTTAATAGACAATAAAATTTCAATTGATAACGCTTCTATAGATGATACATATATTGCTTATGATATTTCAAATATTGATTCAGGTACAGCCACACGACCAAGTGTAACAGCCAAATATCATAGTATTATGACAAATAAAAAATATAATAAATATGATAATCCAAAAAAAGAAGATATAATTAAAAATATTATAGCCGAGCATTTAAAACGATTTAATGTAAGCTATACAGGCGACAATTTTTTTTATGAAGATAAAAGAACCGATGAACGTTTATTAGCAACAGTTTATAATATTATTGTTATTTTTAGAACATTTAAGCAGGGTAGTTCTAAAAAAAAACCGTCTCTTACTAAGCGTTATATTGGTGATGAATGTTTATCAAATGCTGTAACATTAGATGGTATATTTTCAAAACTATTTTATAGAACTATTGGTCTTCCTGATAAATATTTATATGACAAGCTTGCTGGTATAGCTAATAAAAGTGACACTAAAAGTGACACTAAAAGTGACACTAAAAGTGACACCACTATACCTAGTGCACCAAATATTCCTGGTCTTCCTAGTATTCCTATTCCGACAATTCCAACAAAAGGAGGTAAAAAACATAATACAAAAAAGTTTAAAACAAAAAAATTTAGGGTAAAAAAACACAATACAAGAAAATATAGGAAAAACAAGTTTAGAACAAAAAAAGTTAGGGCTAAACTATTTTAAAAATAATAATTATATATATTATAAATGCCTAAACTCGACCATATAATAATAATACCAAATCTTCGGGCCATCAAGAACGTTTTACCGATACTTGCTATTTCAAAATTTGTTAAAAAACCTATAAATCTTATATATTTAGCACTTGTATTAGTATTGTTATATGTTATTGTTTATTATGTTTTACCTTCAAATAATTTATTTAAAGAAAATTTTGAAAACGCAAATATTGATTCTATGAACAAAGATAACTCAACAAAACTTGTATATTTTTATATGAACGGTTGCGGTCATTGTAATAATTTTACACCAATTTGGGATGAATTTTGTTCGGCTAATTCAAGTTCTATTAAAACATATAAATTCGAACAGTCACAAGTACAAGAGCAAATCACTAGTTATTCTATTTCCGGCTTCCCAACAATTTTGCTATTAGATGAAAATAATGCTAAAATAGATGAATATAGCGGACAACGAACAGTCGAAGGTTTAACTAGTTATGTTAATAGTCGCGCCTAGAAAATTTATATAACTTTTGTCTTAACTTTTTTAATATTTTATAAAAAAAGTTAATATAATATATAACTTTTTTAAGAAATAAAAAAAAGTTATATATTATAATATGGTATGTAAAATATATAAAACATGCGACCATGTTCCTTGTGGCGCCACTATGAATAAATGTACTCCTTCTTATTGTTATCCTAATGGTTCAAAAAATTGGAATTATTGTAATATGTCAAATTGGAAACCTCGTCGCTATAAAAAGTATAAATCAACATGTAGCGATGAAAGCAAATGTATTTTAAAAAAAACCAAAAAATTCAATAATAGTGTTGACGCACTCACATTACACAATAAAATGCCATATATATGGCGTTTTTTAAAACCACAAACACGCAAACATATGGTCCAATTAGCGAAAAAACCCGTTAAGGTTATAAATATACCTTTTACTATTTTTCCACATACTAAGAAAACCAAGTCAGACTCGCAATTTATTAATAATATGACTAAAAAAAAGAGAGCACGGTTTTATAAATTGCGAAAACGCTATAAAGCTATATAACTATGCTAATAAAAATTGATTAACTTTACATAATAATAATATTAAATAAACAGTAATATGCTTCGTAACATGCTTCATAAGTTAAACGATTTAATTTTGGTTAAAGTTATTTCGCGACCATCCAAAGTGTGTAAAACTCCATATGTTGCCGATATAGAACTTGAAGATGGAACAATCGTTCAAGCCCATTGTGCTTCCTTGGGTTGCTGTGGACTATGTGAAAAAGATTGTTATGTTTATGCGTCACCTATGAAGTCTAATTGTGCACAATCCAAATCTAAGGTTTGCTCCTACAAAATTTATTTGGCTAATTTTTGTGAAGAAAAACAAATTGGTGGTCAGGTCATTACTAATAACCAACTTATTGGTATAGACCCCAAACTAGCCGAAACATTAGTAGAAAACGCACTAACACAAAATTACTTAAAAACATTGACACACATTAAGATGTATAAACGTGAAGTTTGTTTGCTTAATTCGCGTTTTGATTTTGCCGGAATAGATGAGCACGGCAAGTATTTTGTGCTAGAAGTTAAAAATGTTCCGTTAGCTGATTATGCCGATGTATCTAGTGTAGAACGCAAAAAGATGATTAAGAACGGTGACTTTGCTAATTTAGACATTAATAAAAAAATCTCATATTTTCCTGATGGCTACAGAAAAAAGAAAGGCGAAGTTGTAAGCGAACGCGCATTAAAACATATTAATGAATTGGCTGAAATTAGTCATTCAAAAATCATTAGACCAATTATTTGTTTTGTTATTCAGCGAACTGATGTTTCCAGTTTTCAAGCTTCACTATTAGACCCAATTTATAAGGCGGCTTTTAATGATGCTATAAGTCAAGGTGTAGAAGTTATTGTATTGGTTATTTCGTGGAACGCGCAAGGAGAAGCTAGTTTTGTAACGTGCGAGTTGCCAGTAAATTATTAAAGCGTTACTTAAATATTAGTTATATGTTACTTAAACATTAATAAACATTAATAAACATTAGTACACGTTATTTTTATAATTTTTTTAATATCAAATTTTTTTTATAAAATTGATATTTATAAAATTGATATATAATGTTTTCATTATAAAAATAACAATTTATAATTAATTAACACTATGGACTATAGTCCATTGTCTAAAGAACTAACAAGCAAATTATCAAAAACTACAAAGCAAAGCGGCGGCATATATTTTACACCTCCTTCTGTTATAGCAGACAACATAAAGCTACTAGAACCATATATGAATAATATTAAGTCTGTATTAGAACCTTCGTGTGGTTCGTGTGAATATGTTAACGCATTATTAAAGAATTATAAGCATTTACAAATCACAGGGCTAGAATTAAACAGCACAATATATGAGTCTATTAAAGACCTAAATTGTGCCAATGTAAAATTATATAACAGTGACTATTTAAAATATGAGAGTAGCGAAACTTACGATTTAATTATTGGTAATCCACCTTATTTTGTGATGAAAAAAGAGAATGTTGCTAAAAATTATTATAAATATTTTGAGGGGCGGCCAAATATTTTCATATTATTTATTATTAAATCAATAGCGTTAGTAAAAGAAAACGGGCTAATAAGTTTTGTATTACCTAAAAACTTTTTGAGTTGTTTATATTATGATAAAACAAGAAGCTATATTAACTCGTTGTTTGAAATTTTAACTATTGTTGAATGTGTTAAGGCGCATTATATTGAAACCCAACAACCCACAATATTATTAATTATTAGAAAACGGACTTTAGCTAGCGCTTTAAATGGTGAATTAACTATTATAAATAATGACTTAAAGCCCGTTGCGAACCCCGATTTTGTATTAACACACTCTAACTATACGCTATTTGCTAATAAAACTAATTGTAGCAAGTTGAAAAATTTACTTCTAAATTGTTCTTCATTAGAACAGTTAGGATTTAAAGTTAGTGTAGGGACAGTAGTATGGAATCAATGTAAAGATTTGCTTAGCACTGATAGCTCATATACACGCTTGCTATATAGCTCATGTATTGAAAATAACAGTTTATGTCTTCAAACTTCTAAAAATGATGAAAAGAAAAATTATATTAAAAAAAAAGGTCTTCGCCATCCTATGCTTGTTGTAAATCGGGGGTATGGTGTAGGACACTATAAGTTTAATTATTGTTTAATCAATACAGACTATGACTATTTAGTAGAAAATCATTTAATAACAATTGAATATACTAAAACGCAGGACTTATCTAAAGAAGACTTGTTAAAACACTATCAAAAAATTATTGCTTCTTTAGAAAATAGTAAAACTAGCGAATTTGTGGAACTCTATTTTGGTAATAGTGCTATTAATAGCAGTGAATTAAGCAAAATAGTGCCTATTTATTTAAGTCAACCCGAAGATATTTGAAAAGCAGGAAGTGCGATTCCGTTTCCGTTCTTCCATCGTATTAAAGCATTGATTTTTTTTCCGCTTTTACTAATACATTCATAGCTATTTGAATGTTTAATCACATCTATTAGCATATAATCGTCGCTATTAATAATTTGCTTTATAAATGTATTATTTGTATAAAGCATATAAATCTTGTTTGCTTGTGATGTTTGTAAATAATTGGTCAACATACTAATGTTTAGTTCGTTGGACTTAATAAATTCACATATGCTTATGCTAGACAATTCTTTAGCATAATTATAAAAGTCTATATGTTCTTGATTACCCGTAAATTTAGTACTAGAGCGACAACCTTTATAATACAAGTCTTGATAATCAGTCATACATTTAGGCTTATTACTATGAACGTGTTTCAAATATTCTTCTTTAGGCGGCATTTTCAAATTACCCTTAAGCGCCAATTTAGTAAGATAGTTAGTATAATAAAATTCTTCATAGCTTGAACTTAAATAGCGGCTTGGTTTCATAGGCGAAACAAATTGAGGTGCTTTGTCTAGCGATGACGCATTAAATTTAAATTCGACTTTATATTCATCGTAAGTGTCTTGAGTATAATATAGTTTAATTAAGAAATCATACTTGTTTGCGCGTCCTGCCTTATTTTTACAGTCAACTTTAATATAACATTTAGTGCTTAAGCTATTAATATAGTTGCTAAGATTGTATTTCATAGTTAGCCATTTTGCCAAAACAAAGTAATTTTCAGGAACTTTATTGTTTATTAATGCTCCAATAATATGCTCGCGTAGCTTATTATTTTTATCATTGCTACATCTTGACGATACATTAAAGGCATTAATACTTTTTATATTAAGAGTCGCTTTATTATAAATAAATGGGCTAAATGGTTTTAGTCCAAATAACGATTTTAAATT
>Ga0209355_1002069_pt1 | contig 11253 bp, 7 predicted proteins | sample LauGreSBDMM110SN_3_FD_187563 | JGI IMG/M metagenome (GOLD analysis project Ga0209355, IMG submission 187563) | Freshwater lake microbial communities from Lake Michigan, USA - Sp13.BD.MM110.SN (SPAdes) (version 2) | ecosystem: Environmental > Aquatic > Freshwater > Lake | place: Lake Michigan, USA...
TCATACAGGTGATACTGGTCCTACCGGCCCTACAGGACCAACTGGCCCTACTGGTCCTACTGGCCCTACTGGTCATACAGGTGATACTGGTCCTACTGGCCCTACTGGCCCTACTGGACCTACCGGCCCTACTGGCCCTACTGGTCATACAGGTGATACTGGTCCTACCGGACCCACTGGACCTACCGGCCCTACAGGACCTACTGGTGATACCGGCCCTACAGGCCCTACAGGACCCACTGGACCTACTGGACCAACTGGTCATACAGGTGATACCGGCCCTACTGGCCCTACTGGCCCTACTGGTCATACAGGTGATACTGGCCCTACCGGTCCTACTGGACCTACTGGACCAACTGGTCATACAGGTGATACTGGCCCTACCGGCCCTACTGGTCATACAGGTGATACCGGCCCTACAGGACCTACCGGCCCTACTGGCCCAACTGGTCATACAGGTGATACCGGCCCTACAGGACCTACCGGCCCTACTGGCCCTACTGGTCATACAGGTGATACTGGCCCTACCGGCCCTACAGGACCCACTGGACCAACTGGTCCTACCGGCCCTACAGGCCCTACAGGACATACTGGTGATACCGGTCCTACTGGCCCTACTGGACCTACCGGCCCTACTGGTCATACAGGTGATACTGGCCCTACAGGCCCTACAGGTGATACCGGCCCGACTGGTCCTACCGGCCCTACCGGCCCTACAGGACTAACTGGTCATACAGGTGATACTGGCCCTACCGGTCCTACTGGCCCTACCGGCCCTACTGGCCCTACTGGCCCTACCGGCCCTACCGGCCCTACCGGCCCTACTGGTCATACAGGTGATACTGGTCCTACCGGCCCTACAGGACCAACGGGTCATACAGGTGATACCGGTCCTACTGGTCATACAGGTGATACTGGTCCTACCGGCCCTACAGGACCAACGGGTCATACAGGTGATACCGGCCCTACTGGGCCTACTGGCCCTACTGGCCCTACTGGACCAACTGGTCATACAGGTGATACTGGCCCTACTGGTCATACAGGTGATACTGGTCCTACCGGCCCTACAGGACCAACGGGTCATACAGGTGATACCGGCCCTACTGGGCCTACTGGCCCTACCGGCCCTACTGGACCAACTGGTCATACAGGTGATACTGGCCCTACAGGCCCTACTGGTCATACAGGTGATACAGGACCTACCGGACCTACCGGCCCTACCGGCCCTACTGGTGATACCGGTCCTACAGGCCCTACTGGACCAACAGGACCTACCGGCCCTACAGGACATACTGGTGATACTGGTCCTACCGGCCCTACTGGTCATACAGGTGATACTGGCCCTACTGGTCCTACTGGTCATACAGGTGATACTGGTCCTACAGGCCCTACTGGTCCTACCGGCCCTACTGGCCCTACTGGCCCTACAGGACCTACTGGTGATACCGGTCCTACAGGCCCAACTGGCCCAACTGGCCCAACTGGCCCTACTGGACATACTGGTGATACCGGTCCTACAGGCCCTACAGGCCCAACTGGCCCAACTGGCCCAACTGGCCCAACTGGCCCTACAGGACATACTGGTGATACTGGTCCTACCGGCCCTACTGGTCATACAGGTGATACTGGCCCTACAGGACCTACTGGACATACTGGTGATACCGGTCCTACAGGCCCTACTGGCCCAACTGGCCCAACTGGCCCTACAGGACCTACTGGACATACTGGTGATACCGGTCCTACAGGCCCAACTGGACCAACTGGCCCAACTGGCCCTACAGGACCTACTGGACATACTGGTGATACCGGTCCTACAGGCCCTACTGGCCCTACAGGACCAACTGGTCATACAGGTGATACTGGCCCTACCGGCCCTACCGGCCCAACTGGCCCTACAGGACCTACAGGACCTACTGGACATACTGGTGATACCGGTCCTACTGGCCCTACTGGCTCAACAGGACATACAGGTGATACAGGTGATACCGGCCCTACTGGCCCTACTGGCCCTACAGGCCCTACTGGACCAACTGGTCCTACAGGTGATACCGGCCCTACTGGCCCTACAGGACCTACAGGCCCTACTGGACCAACTGGTCATACAGGTGATACAGGCCCTACTGGACCTACTGGACCTACTGGACCTACTGGACCTACTGGACATACAGGTGATACCGGCCCTACCGGCCCTACTGGACCTACTGGACCTACTGGACATACAGGTGATACCGGCCCTACTGGCCCTACTGGACCAACTGGTCATACAGGTGATACTGGACCTACAGGACCAACTGGTCATACAGGTGATACCGGCCCTACAGGCCCTACTGGACCAACCGGCCCTACCGGCCCTACCGGCCCTACCGGCCCTACTGGTCATACAGGTGATACTGGCCCAACTGGACCTACAGGACCAACTGGCCCAACTGGACATACGGGTGATACCGGCCCAACTGGCCCAACTGGACATACTGGTGATACCGGCCCTACCGGACCTACAGGACCTACTGGACCTACCGGCCCTACAGGACTAACTGGTCATACTGGTGATACCGGCCCTACTGGACCTACTGGCCCTACTGGACCTACTGGACCAACTGGTCATACAGGTGATACCGGCCCTACTGGACCTACTGGACCAACTGGTCATACAGGTGATACCGGCCCAACTGGCCCTACTGGCCCTACTGGACCCACCGGACATACAGGTGATACCGGCCCTACTGGCCCTACTGGCCCTACTGGACCCACAGGTCATACAGGTGATACTGGCCCTACCGGTCCTACTGGACCTACTGGTGATACTGGTCCTACAGGACCTACCGGTCCTACTGGACCAACTGGTCATACAGGTGATACTGGCCCTACAGGACCTACTGGTCCTACTGGACCAACTGGTAATACAGGTGATACCGGCCCAACTGGCCCTACTGGCCCTACTGGACCCACCGGACATACAGGTGATACCGGCCCTACTGGACCTACTGGCCCTACTGGACCAACTGGACCAACTGGTCATACAGGTGATACCGGCCCTACAGGTCCTACTGGTCCTACTGGTCCTACTGGTCATACAGGTGATACTGGCCCTACCGGCCCTACCGGCCCTACTGGACCAACTGGTTCTACAGGTGATACTGGCCCTACGGGCCCTACTGGTCATACAGGTGATACTGGCCCTACTGGTCCTACTGGTCATACAGGTGATACTGGCCCTACCGGCCCTACTGGTCATACAGGTGATACTGGCCCTACTGGCCCTACTGGCCCTACTGGACATACTGGACCTACCGGCCCTACAGGCCCTACTGGACCAACTGGTTCTACAGGTGATACTGGCCCTACTGGACCCACAGGTCATACAGGTGATACTGGACCTACCGGACCTACCGGACCTACCGGCCCTACAGGACATACTGGTGATACCGGTCCTACTGGACCTACTGGACCTACTGGTGATACTGGACCTACTGGACCCACCGGCCCTACCGGCCCTACTGGACATACAGGTGATACCGGCCCTACTGGCCCTACTGGACCTACTGGACCTACTGGACCTACAGGACCAACTGGTCATACTGGTGATACTGGACCCACTGGTCATACTGGTGATACCGGCCCTACTGGTCATACAGGTGATACCGGCCCTACAGGACCTACAGGACCTACCGGCCCTACTGGTCATACAGGTGATACAGGACCCACTGGACCTACCGGCCCTACAGGACATACTGGTGATACCGGTCATACAGGCCCTACAGGTCATACTGGTGATACCGGTCCTACTGGCCCTACTGGTATGACGGGCCCTATAGGACCTACTGGTCATACAGGTGATACTGGACCCACTGGATCTACCGGACCTACAGGACATACTGGCCCTACCGGCCCTACTGGTCCTACTGGTATGACAGGCCCTACAGGATATACAGGTGACACTGGTCCTACTGGACCTACTGGACCTACTGGACCCACTGGTCATACAGGTGACACCGGTCCTACTGGTAATACTGGTAATACCGGCCCTACTGGACCCACTGGTCATACTGGTGATACTGGACCCACTGGACCTACCGGCCCTACCGGCCCTACTGGACCTACTGGTCATACTGGTGATACAGGTGACACCGGCCCTACTGGTAATACCGGCCCTACTGGACCCACTGGTCATACTGGTGATACTGGACCCACTGGACCTACCGGCCCTACCGGCCCTACTGGTCATACAGGTGACACCGGCCCTACTGGTCATACTGGTGATACCGGCCCTACAGGCCCTACAGGCCCTACTGGTCATACAGGTGATACTGGTCCTACCGGCCCTACTGGCCCTACAGGACCCACTGGACCTACCGGCCCTACTGGTGTGACGGGTCCTACAGGACCTACAGGACATACTGGTGATACTGGCCCTACTGGACCTACTGGCCATACAGGTGATACTGGTCCTACCGGCCCTACTGGCCCTACAGGACCCACTGGACCTACCGGTCCTACTGGTGTGACGGGTCCTACTGGACCTACAGGAAATACTGGTGATACTGGCCCTACTGGCCCTACTGGTCATACAGGTGATACTGGTCCTACCGGCCCTACTGGCCCTACAGGACATACTGGTGATACCGGCCCTACTGGTATAACGGGTCCTACAGGACCTACAGGACATACTGGCCCTACTGGCCATACCGGTTATACTGGCCCTACTGGTCATACCGGTAATACTGGCCCTACAGGACATACTGGTGATACCGGTCCTACAGGTCCTACCGGCTCTACAGGTTATACAGGAAATACTGGTGATACCGGTCCTACTGGACCTACAGGACATACTGGCCCTACTGGTCATACCGGTCCTACAGGCCCTACAGGACATACTGGTGATACCGGTCCTACAGGTCCTACCGGCTCTACAGGTTATACAGGACATACTGGTGATACCGGTCCTACTGGCCCTACCGGTTATACTGGCCCTACCGGCCCTACTGGCACTACAGGATATACTGGACCTACCGGCCCTACAGGTGATACCGGCCCTACAGGTTATACAGGTGATACCGGTCCTACCGGCCCTACTGGACCCACTGGTCATACAGGTGATACTGGACCTACCGGCCCTACAGGATATACTGGCCCTACCGGTCCTACAGGTGATACCGGCCCTACAGGCCCTACTGGTCATACCGGCCCTACCGGCCCTACTGGACATACTGGATATACTGGTGATACCGGCCCTACAGGTCCTACAGGCCCTACTGGTCATACAGGCCCTACCGGTCCTACAGGTGATACCGGCCCTACAGGCCCTACAGGTTATACAGGTGATACCGGCCCTACCGGCCCTACTGGACCCACTGGTCATACAGGTGATACTGGACCTACTGGCCCTACCGGCCATACTGGCCCTACAGGCCCTACCGGCCATACAGGCCCTACAGGCCCTACTGGTTATACTGGCCCTACCGGACCTACCGGCCCTACTGGTATGACTGGACTCACAGGACCCACTGGACCAACTGGACCAACTGGTAATACAGGTGATACTGGTCCTACAGGTCATACAGGTGATACCGGACCCACTGGTCCTACAGGTCATACAGGTGATACTGGTCCTACCGGTACTACTGGTGATACCGGCCCTACCGGCCATACTGGCCCTACCGGCCCTACTGGTCATACAGGATATACAGGCCCTACCGGCCCTACCGGTCCTACCGGCCCTACAGGACATACTGGCCCTACAGGCCCTACAGGACATACTGGTGATACCGGCCCTACCGGCCCTACCGGCCCTACCGGCCCTACTGGTCATACAGGTGATACTGGACATACTGGTCCTACTGGACCCACTGGATATACTGGTGATACCGGTCCTACCGGTCCTACTGGTCCTACTGGTCATACAGGATATACAGGTCCTACTGGCCCTACGGGTGATACCGGTCCTACTGGTACTACAGGTCCTACTGGTTATACAGGATATACTGGCCCTACAGGATATACAGGTGACACTGGTCCTACAGGTCCTACTGGTCCTACTGGTCATACAGGATATACTGGTCCTACGGGTCATACCGGCCCTACAGGTTATACCGGCCCTACAGGTTATACCGGTCCTACAGGACCAACTGGTCATACAGGTTATACAGGTGATACTGGCCCTACTGGTACTACAGGCCCTACTGGACCCACTGGATATACTGGTGATACCGGTCCTACTGGTACTACTGGTCCTACTGGTCATACAGGATATACAGGGCCTACTGGTCCTACGGGTCATACCGGACCTACAGGTTATACCGGTCCTACAGGTTATACCGGTCCTACAGGACCAACTGGTCATACAGGTTATACAGGTGATACTGGCCCTACTGGTACTACAGGCCCTACAGGTTATACAGGATATACAGGCCCTACTGGCCCTACTGGTTATACCGGACCTACCGGCCCTACAGGATATACCGGCCCTACAGGTCCTACTGGTACTACTGGTCCTACTGGTCCTACTGGTCCTACTGGTACTACTGGTCCTACTGGTCCTACTGGTCATACAGGTGATACAGGTGCTACTGGTACTACAGGTCCTACTGGTTATACAGGACCAACTGGCCCTACTGGTACTACAGGTGATACTGGACCTACCGGCCCTACTGGTTATACTGGCCCTACAGGACCTACCGGCCCTACTGGTACTACAGGTGATACAGGACCTACAGGTCCTACTGGTCCTACAGGTTATACCGGCCCTACAGGATATACTGGCCCTACTGGTGATACCGGTCCTACTGGTCCTACAGGTTATACCGGCCCTACAGGTTATACAGGACCAACCGGTCATACAGGTGATACAGGTCCTACAGGTCCTACTGGTCCTACAGGTTATACTGGCCCTACTGGCGCTACTGGCCCTACTGGTTATACCGGATCTACCGGCCCTACAGGACATACAGGTGATACAGGTCCTACAGGTACTACAGGTACTACAGGTCCTACAGGTCCTACTGGTCCTACTGGCCCTACTGGTCCTACTGGCCCTACTGGTCATACAGGTGACACTGGTCCTACTGGTCCTACTGGTCCTACTGGTCATACAGGTGATACTGGTCCTACCGGCCCTACTGGTCATACAGGTGTTACTGGCCCTACTGGTCCTACAGGACCAACTGGTCATACAGGTGACACTGGCCCTACAGGTTATACTGGTCCTACCGGCCCTACCGGCCCTACAGGCCCCACTGGTTCTACTGGTGATACCGGTCCTACAGGCCCTACTGGACATACTGGTCCTACTGGTCCTACTGGTCATACAGGTTCTACAGGTCATACTGGTTCTACAGGTTCTACAGGTTCTACAGGTCCTACTGGACCAACTGGTAATACAGGTGATACTGGCCCTACAGGTCATACAGGTGATACAGGTCCTACAGGCCCCACTGGTTCTACTGGCCCTACAGGCCCCACTGGTTCTACTGGTGATACCGGTCCTACAGGCCCTACTGGACATACTGGTCATACAGGCCCTACTGGCCCTACTGGACATACTGGTGATACTGGCCCTACCGGCCCTACAGGCCCCACTGGATATACTGGCCCTACAGGACATACAGGTTCTACTGGCCCTACAGGTTCTACTGGCCCTACAGGTTCTACTGGCCCTACAGGTTCTACTGGCCCTACAGGCCCTACTGGACATACTGGCCCTACCGGCCCTACAGGCCCCACTGGACATACAGGCCCCACTGGATATACTGGCCCTACAGGACATACAGGTTATACTGGCCCTACCGGCCCTACCGGCCCTACAGGCCCCACTGGTTCTACTGGTGATACCGGTCCTACAGGCCCTACTGGACATACTGGTCATACAGGCCCCACTGGATATACTGGCCCTACAGGACATACAGGTTATACTGGACCTACTGGCCCTACAGGACATACAGGTGATACTGGCCCTACAGGTCCTACAGGTTATACTGGCCCTACAGGCCCTACAGGCCCTACAGGAAATACAGGTGATACAGGCCCTACAGGTTATACAGGTGATACCGGCCCTACTGGTTATACTGGCCCCACTGGCTTTACTGGCCCTACTGGTCATGGTGATACCGGCCCTACAGGATATACCGGCCCTACTGGTCCTACTGGTGATACCGGCCCTACAGGATATACTGGCCCTACTGGTCCTACTGGCCCTACTGGACCTACAGGATATACCGGCCCTACTGGACCTACCGGCCCTACAGGATATACCGGCCCTACTGGACCTACAGGACATACTGGTGTGACGGGCCCTACTGGACCTACAGGCCCTACAGGATATACCGGCCCTACCGGACCTACGGGATCTACAGGAAATACTGGCCCTACAGGATATACAGGTGATACTGGCCCTACTGGTGATACCGGCCCTACAGGACATACTGGATATACCGGCCCTACTGGTAATACGGGTCCTACAGGATATACAGGCCCTACAGGACATACTGGTGATACTGGCCCTACTGGTAATACGGGCCCTACTGGACCTACCGGCTCTACCGGCCCTACCGGCCCTACAGGACATACTGGTAATACGGGCCCTACTGGATATACCGGCCCTACCGGATATACCGGCCCTACAGGACATACTGGTGATACGGGTCCTACTGGACCTACTGGCCCTACCGGCCCTACCGGCCCTACAGGACATACTGGTGATACGGGCCCTACTGGACCTACCGGCCCTACAGGATATACCGGCCCTACTGGACCTACGGGCCCTACAGGACATACTGGTGATACTGGACCTACAGGATATACCGGTCCTACTGGACCTACGGGTCCTACAGGACATACTGGTGATACTGGCCCTACAGGATATACCGGTCCTACTGGACCTACGGGTCCTACTGGACATACAGGTGATACTGGCCCTACAGGATATACCGGCCCTACAGGATATACCGGCCCTACAGGAAATACCGGCCCTACAGGTCCTACTGGACATGGTGATACAGGTCCGACTGGAACTACTGGCCCTACTGGCCCTACAGGCCCTACAGGACATACCGGTGATACTGGTTCTACTGGCCCTACTGGTACGACAGGACATACCGGCCCTACTGGACATACCGGCCCTACTGGATATACCGGCCCTACAGGCCCTACAGGTATGACAGGCCCTACTGGCCCTACTGGTATGACTGGTGATACTGGTCCTACAGGCCCTACTGGTACGACAGGCCCTACCGGCCCTACTGGCCCTACTGGACATACTGGAGATACCGGCCCTACAGGTCCTACAGGATATACAGGCCCTACAGGAAATACAGGTGATACTGGTATGACAGGCCCTACTGGTGTGACAGGTCCTACTGGTCCTACGGGTATGACTGGCCCTACTGGTCCTACAGGACATACTGGTGATACGGGTCCTACTGGTATGACAGGTCCTACGGGTATGACAGGTCCTACTGGTATGACAGGCCCTACTGGTATGACAGGTTCTACAGGACATACTGGTGATACGGGTCCTACTGGTATGACAGGTCCTACGGGTATGACAGGTCCTACTGGTATGACAGGTCCTACGGGTATGACAGGTCCTACTGGTCCTACAGGGCATACTGGTGATACTGGTCCTACTGGTCCTACTGGTATGACAGGTCCTACTGGTCCTACAGGACATACTGGCGATACAGGTCCTACTGGTATGACAGGTCCTACGGGTATGACAGGCCCTACTGGTATGACAGGTTCTACAGGCCCTACTGGTTCTATAGGTGAGACAGGCCATACTGGTCCTACTGGATCTACTGGATCTACTGGCCCTACTGGCCCTACTGGTATGACAGGTGATACTGGCCCTACTGGTCCTACAGGTCCTACGGGTATGACAGGTCCTACTGGGCCTACTGGTGATACAGGTCCTACGGGTATGACAGGTCCTACGGGTATGACAGGTCCTACTGGGCCTACTGGTGATACAGGTCCTACAGGATATACAGGTCCTACTGGTATGACAGGTCCTACTGGGCCTACTGGTGATACTGGGCCTACTGGTATGACAGGTGATACTGGGCCTACTGGTATGACTGGTCCTACAGGTCCTACTGGTCCTACAGGCCCTACTGGTATGACAGGTCCTACAGGTCCTACTGGATTTACTGGCGATACTGGGCCTACAGGTCCGACCGGATATACTGGTCCTACTGGATATACAGGTCCTACTGGCCCTACTGGGTCCACTGGCCCTACTGGTTCTATAGGTGATACGGGCCCTACTGGTCATACAGGCCCTACTGGATATACAGGTCCTACTGGTATGACAGGTCCGACCGGATATACAGGTCCTACTGGTATGACAGGCCCTACTGGATATACAGGTCCTACTGGTATGACAGGCCCTACTGGTCATACAGGTGATACTGGTCCTACTGGTATGACAGGTCCTACTGGTCATACTGGTCATACAGGTGATACTGGTCCTACTGGTCCTACTGGTCATACTGGTGATACCGGCCCTACAGGACATACTGGTATGACAGGTCCTACTGGTATGACAGGTCCTACTGGTATGACAGGTCCTACTGGTCCTACAGGCCCTACTGGTCCTACTGGATCTACAGGCCCTACTGGTCATACTGGTCCTACAGGTCCTACTGGTCATACTGGTCCTACAGGTCCTACTGGATATACTGGTGATACTGGTCCTACTGGTGATACCGGTCCTACTGGTTCTATAGGTGAGACTGGTCCTACTGGCTCTACTGGCCCTACTGGCCCTACTGGCCCTACTGGCCCTACTGGATATACAGGCCCTACGGGCCCTACTGGACATACTGGTCCTACTGGTCCTACAGGTCATACTGGTCCTACAGGTCATACAGGTCCTACTGGTGATACTGGCCCTACAGGTCATACTGGTCCTACTGGCCCTACTGGATATACAGGCCCTACGGGCCCTACTGGTCATACTGGTCCTACAGGTCATAGTGGTCCTACAGGTCATACTGGTCCTACTGGTATGACAGGTCCTACAGGACATAATGGTCCTACTGGTCCTACTGGTCCTACAGGTCATACTGGCCCTACTGGACATACTGGTGATACCGGCCCTACTGGCCCTACTGGTTTTACCGGCCCTACTGGTCCTACTGGTATGACAGGTCCTACTGGTATGACAGGTCCTACTGGTATGACAGGACCTACTGGTGATACAGGCCCTACTGGTTTTACAGGTCCTACTGGTTTTACAGGCCCTACTGGTTTTACAGG
>Ga0209355_1002083_pt1 | contig 11217 bp, 10 predicted proteins | sample LauGreSBDMM110SN_3_FD_187563 | JGI IMG/M metagenome (GOLD analysis project Ga0209355, IMG submission 187563) | Freshwater lake microbial communities from Lake Michigan, USA - Sp13.BD.MM110.SN (SPAdes) (version 2) | ecosystem: Environmental > Aquatic > Freshwater > Lake | place: Lake Michigan...
TTTGTCGGCTGCTGCGAGCAGCCGCCACGGAGAGTGGCCCTGCGAGCCCTCCGCTTCCCCCGGGCCTCAGCGGCACGGCGCGCACCTCGCCGAGCCCCGAATTTCGGAGGCGCTATCGGGTGCGCGTCCGGCCGGAGGCTGCGCCAGGAGCAACGGAGCGCTTGGGCCGCCCTAGGTTTTTGAAGCGTGCCGGCGCTGGCTCACGCGCGGCCTGGCGCGGCCTGGCGCCCTGGCGCTCTCACACACTGCCGCACGCTCACGCGCCCCTGCGCCCTGCGCCCTGCGGCCTGCGTTCTTTCCGCCTGCTGTGCGTGCGCTAACCCAGCCCCCTCTCTTGGTCCCCCGGAACTCCCAGGCCTCCCGCCAAACCGTGCTCTTCTACACCCCCGACACGGAGCCCCTGGCCCGGCGCATCGCCTCACAACCCGGCTTCGACATTGAGCTGGCGCACATTAAGTGGGACACCTTCAACGACGGCTTCCCCAACCTGTTTGTGCGGGACGCCATGCTGGTGCGGGACCGCCACGTGGCGTTTCTGGCGAGCTTTCACTCGCCGGCGGTCATCTTCGAGCAGCTGAGCATCATCTACGCGTTGCCCAAGATGTTCGTAGCCTCCTTCACGTTGGTGCTGCCCTTTTTCCCAACCGGCACGGCGGAGCGCGTGGAGCTTGAGGGGGAGATCGCCACTGCGTTCACGCTGGCGCGCATTCTGAGCCACATCCCGCTGTGCCGTGGCGGCCCGGCGGACCTGGTCATCTTCGACATCCACGCGCTGCAGGAGCGCTTCTACTTTGGCGACAACGTGGCGCCGCTTTTCTGCTCGGGCGTGCCCATGCTCATCCGCGAGCTGCGCACGTTGGCCGACGGGCGCGACGTCACAATCGCCTACCCAGACGAGGGCGCCTGGAAGCGCTTCCATTGGCAGTTCAAGGACGCCTTTCCGGAGGTGATTTGCACAAAGGTGCGCGACGGCAACAAACGCATCGTGCGCATGAAGGAGGGTGCGCCGCAAGGGCGCCACGTCGTCATCGTGGACGACCTGGTGCAGTCGGGCGGCACGCTGGCGGAGTGCGCGCGCGCGCTCAAGGCTGCGGGCGCCAGCAAGGTCAGCGCCTACGTGACGCACGCGGTGTTCCCGGGGCGCTCGTGGCAGCGGTTTGCAGAGGGCACCGTGCCCGAGGGAGACGTGGCATTCACGCACTTTTGGATGACGGACAGCTGTCCGCTCACGGTGAAAGATGTGGAGGGCAAGGCGCCATTCAAGGTGCTCTCGCTGGCGCGGCCAATCGCAGAGGCGCTGTGCTCGTAAGCATGCCCTGGCCTGAGCGTTGCAACAATAGAATCTAGAGCTCTACTTGAGGTCACGAGGGAAGAGCAGTCCGTGCATTCATGAGCTCAGCAGCTCTGTCACTCTTCGCTTCGCTGGTCTCTAAACGTCTTAAAGTGCTGGACAGCTGTGGCGGGTCTCGATTCGATGGTGCGGCATTTGGCCGCTATTATTGCTCATTTGTTCTGTCCAGTATGTTGTTCGGCGTCCGCCGCCGCTGACGGCGGCGCCGGGTAATCTGCTATGAGCTGAACGTCGTCAGCACCATCTGTGTCCGCATCGCGCTTATCGCCGGCACCTGAGGTTGCTGGCGATAAGCGCAATCGACCTCACCAGCGAAACGTCGGAGGTTGCTGACGTAGATGATGCTGATGAGGCGCAAAGACAGGAACAGCAGCGCGGAAGCAGATGTAAGCTCTCGCACTGTCAACCCTGCAGCAAAGGAATCGGGCGCGTTAGCGCAACAGCACCGTGGGCGCATACATCAGCAGCAGAGCAGAGTGGGGGGAGCTGAGAGCAAATCCAGCAAATTCAGCAAGCGGAGCGAGCGCGACAGGAGTCCCAGCACGCCATCAGACATCCAAGAAAGGTTGAACCCGCAGCAGCTCTCAAGCCGTGCGCCCCACGCATGGGCGGCGAAAGCTATTGAGTTTGGGACTGCGAATGTTGAGAAACGCCCGATAATGTTTCCTCATCGGCGGCTGAGTGCGTCCCGCTCGCGCACAGTGCCGCGCGCCTGTGTCAGTCCAGGACGGATATGCAGCATGGCACCGAAGTGCTCTGAGGGAATCCGAATTCATCCGTGTCCTCATCCACGAGCGGCGCACATCAGATCAGACTGAGCGGCACGCCTTGCATCAGGGTAACGAATGTGCTCAGCAGCACCAGCCCGCGAAGGCTGGTGATATCAGACTTGTTGAGCTTGTTCTTTTGATCCTCACCTGCAAGCGAGAGCCGTGCCAAGCCGCAGAGCGCTGTGTGGCCATCAGAGTGTGTAACAAAAGGTTGTATCAACAAGAGTTGTTCAGAAAAATCCGCTAAGATGTAGTTTTCGTCGTCCTCAGCCACGCAGAGCCAGAGCAGCCGAGCCGAGCGGCTGATTGCCGATGTTGCGTAAGATAGAGCTAATGTTTATCGACACCGGTCGCCGGTAGCACACCGGAACCTTGGACAGGGATAACTAAAATTTGAGTCGTCACTCGCAACCCAAACGGAGCAGAGCAGAGCAGAAGCGGGGGCGCTAAGGGCCTAGGTCAGCCACCGCAAACACACCTGAGTTGAGCGTCCACCGTGATCACTGCGCAGCGCAGGAGTGTCATGAGGGTGGAGGCGCTGCTGCGTGCTGTGCCGCGTCGCTGAGGAGGGCGGGCGGCTCCGTGAGAAGGCGACACGTTAGGGCAACGAGCTCGTGAGCGCACATCTCAGCCTCCAGCCGGCGCAGCTCCTTTTGCTTGGGCAGCGGCGGCAGCGCGGGCTGGCGGGTGAGCACCCAGCGCACGACGCGCTCGTCGGTGCGCAGGTCGTGCTGCAGGAAGCTGAGCGTCTTCGGGTTGGTGGCGAAGGACAGCTGCACGTACTGGCCCTGGTTGCGGGGCGCCCGGGGAGCGTCAGGGGAGTTGCGCCGCGGCGCGGGAGAGGCGCGGCGAAGAGAGGGCGCCGCGGCGCGGCACGGCCACGGCCGTCTCGTTGCCTGCCCTGGCGGCGGCCGGTCGCCCTGCCGCCGCACCGCGGGCGCTCGCGCCAGCACGCGCGCGCGCACCTGCTTGTGCGACTCGCCAGCCTTGCGGATCTCGTAGGCCAGCTCGCGCGTGCCGAAGCTCTTCACGTCAGTCACCACGCCGCCCGCGTCCAGCACAGCCACCGCCGCGCGACGCAACACCTCACCAACCACCGCGCGCGGCGTGGCCGCCTTGACTATCGCAACCAGGTCGTACAGCGGCATGGTGAAGCGCCGGCGCAAAGCGCTCCGCTCAAAGCGCTCACCGGCTTGCCTGCGCCTGCCTGAGGGGCGCTATGCGCGCAGCGCTCAGACCAGCGCACGCCAGGCGACTGGGCGGCGGAGGCGAGGGTTTTCGCAGTGGCAATCTTCGATGGAGTGACAACGAGACGACGCACAAATTGGCACCTCGTCCCTCCGACACTCTCACGCTCACTTGCGCACCGGACGCAGTCCACTGTAGTAGTATCTCTCGTTTCACGCGCAGCAGCCCCGCTCAAATCTTGTAGACCATTGGGTCTTGGAACATGATGCGGTTCTCGGCGCTCATGCCCTCCAGCAGCTCAACCACGGTTTCACGCGCCGTTGAGCGCCCCAGCGCGCGCAGCCGCTCGCACACCTGCTCCACCGTACACTCATCCCGGTGGACCAGCAAGTCCACCAGGGCACGGTGGAACACCTCAGTAAGGGAGCCATCCACAGGCGCAGTCTCAGGCGGCGCCTCCTCCTCCTCCATTTCCGCATCATCCTCATCAGCCGCAGCGGGCGCATCCACCGCTGGCGTGGCGCCGTCGGCTGCAGCTGCGCGCGTGGCTTTGAGCTTTGCGGCGTCGCGGGCCTCCTTGGCGTCTTTGGCGTCGGCTTTCTTTGTCTCCTCCTCCTTCTCCGCACGCCGAGTGCTCACCTCCTCGGCGCCCAGCGCGAAGCGCATCACGTCCAGCGCAGCCTCCGCGTCCTCGCGACTCACGTCGTTGCCCAGGCGCATCTTGGCATGTGCAGTCGCCAGACGGATCATCGTCTCCAGCGTGCGCGCAGTGACGGGCAGCGTGGCGTTGCGGTCCTCGAACGCGCGACGGCGCCAGTCGGCGTACTCGCCGGCGATGTAGTCGCTGGCGGCGGGGGTGAGCTGCGGCTTGCGGGGGCGGTTCTTGGCAAACTGGATGTACTGTGAATGCGTGGGAGAGAGCGCGTCAGCGCCGCACATGCGCACATGGAGCGCGCGCATCGCCGCACCTTTTTGAGGAACGCCACCGACAGAGGCACTTTCCGCTTGCTGCCGCGCCCGACGGGCTTTGCGTAGATGCTCTTCTCCTCGCGCTGCGCACCCTCCTCAACCTCCTCATCGTCAGCCACGGTGCCATCCCCCTCCGCCCGGCCCTCCAGACCCACCGTGCCATCATCCCCCGGCGGTCGGTAGCTGTGCATGGCCAACACGTGGCTGGCGATTGCGCGGTCAGCCGCCGGGTTGGTCTGATCCAGCACCACGAACAGCAAATCAAAGCGGGAGAGCAGGCTGTCCGGGAGCGCCACGTTGCGTGTGACGGACAGGTTCATGTCGTAGCTGCCGTAGATTGGGTTTGCAGCGGCCACCACGCTGCATCGGGCGTTGAGAGACGCGTGGATGCCAGCCTTGGCGATGGTCACAGTCTGCTGCTCCATCACCTCGTGGATGGCCACCCGATCGGCGTCGCTCATCTTGTCAAACTCGTCGATGCACACCACGCCGCCGTCGGCCAGAACCATCGCGCCAGCCTCCAATCGCCGCTCTCCCGTTTCCGAGTCGTTCGTCACGGCCGCAGTGAGGCCCACGCCGGAGGAGCCGCGGCCGGTGGTGCTGATCGCGAGCGGCGCAACGTGCATGATGGCGCGAAGCAGCTGGCTCTTTGCGACGGAGGGGTCGCCCACCATGAGGCAGTTGATGTCGCCGCGCAGGTGGCCCCCGTTTTTCAGGTTCTTCTCCAGGCCGCCCAGCAGCAGCAGGATGAGCGCGCGCTTAATGGCCGCGTGGCCGCAGATGCTGGGCGCCAAACTGTCTCCGAGGAGCTCGAACAGCGCGCGCGTGTCGGTATTCTCCGCCAGGCTGCGGATGCGGCTGGTGGTGTCGAAGTCGAGAGCGGAAGAGCCCTCGCCGCGCTGGATGGTCTGCAGGCTGTTGGCGCACACCAGCGTGCGAAACACGCCGCTGGTTGCGGCGGCGCTTTTGGCGGGCACAGCCTTGAAGATTCCCACGATGCGCAGGCGGTCACCAGGCTTGCACTGGTCAACCAGGTCATCCTCCAGCACGATGTCCACGCTGCGCGGCAGCTGCCCTGGCGGCGCGCTCTCCGGCATCTCCTGCAGCGTGATGCTCTGGCTGTCGCGGTAGGTGCACAGCCCTGCGCGTGACGAGGCGAGTGAGAGGTTGGGTGCGGGAGCGCCGCATGTGATGCCCGTTCGCACCGTATTCGGTGGTCAGCACGTTGCCGTTCTCATCCTTGGTTGGGTACACGGAGCCGGTGGGCGCTCCGGACAGGCTGGTGACGTCACGGTACTCCTGGCTCTTGAATTGCCTGTCGCCGCGCCGGCGTTACGCCTGCGCGCACCGCCCAGGCGAACGCAGCGCGCGCGCACTTGGTTGCTGCGCAGTAGTGCACGGAGGTGACCACCTTGGGGCGCACCACAGAGCCTGGAGTGTCCGTTTGTGAGACGCGAGTTCAAACCCCGGGGCCTGGAGCGGCTCAGCGAGTGGCTCCAGGGCGCTGCGCACGCACATTTGGTGACGATGCCCTCCACCTGCACCAGCGTGCCCAGGAAGCCGGAGAGCAGCTCGCGCGGGGAGAGGCGGTGGAAGCCGAAGCTTGGGGCGCGAGCGCCAGAGTCAGCGTCAAGGCGCTTTACGGCCCGTGGGGCGTGCCAGCTGTGACTGCCCCGGCGCGCCGTGGCGTGCGTGCGCGTGCGCGTGCGCGTGCGCGTGGCGGGGCGCACCTTCCGACGAGGCCCACCTTGACGGTCTGTCCCTCGGTGAGGTACTTTGGGTCCTGGTTGCGGACCACCTCCTCCAGAGCCTCCTCAAATGGTACCAGGTACTCCGTTGGCGAACGCAGCAGCCTGGCGCGGCGGCGCGTCAACGCCGGCACCCCTTCCCGCGCGGCAGACCGGAGGTCCGGCTCTATAGGTCTTCTCGCACCGTCGCGCCAACTCCCCGCCGTCGAACGTGCGCAGGTCGTTGGCGTCCACCAGCAGACGCGTCTGCTTGCGAGCCATCATCTCGCGGATGCGGCCCACATAGTCGCCCTGGCCGTGCTGTGGCGGGCGTCAGCGTTCGCAGCGGTAGCGCTGCGCTTCACGCACGTCAGAGTCCAGGAACTCCGTCAGGCGCCGCTTGTGCTGCAGCCGCGTCTCCGTGGTGGCGTCCATGGTGACACAGCAAGCCCCGAGGGCGGCACTGGTGACATCACGTCGCTCGACGCTCGACGCTCGTCGAACTAATAACGCGTACGTATGTCTGCCCACGCGCGCGGCGCGACGACGGACGCAGGCACGCAGCAGCAGAAACAAAAAACGCCAAACGCGCTCGCCCTCGTGGTCTCGTGCGTGCCACTATCGTGCAAGACGCGCACACAGGCCGCCTCCGGTTTGTCTGTGCCCCCGCTTGCGCTGTCTGTTGTCCTGCGCAGACGCAAGCAGCCCTCGTTTCGGGCGGAGGACGCCAGTGAGCGCCTCCTCGCTCGCGCGCCTGACACCCCAAAGCATCGGCGAGGCCATGGCGAGCGTGGCGCAGCCCAAGAGCTCCAGCGCTGCCGGCGGTTATCGGGTTGCTGGTCTTGAGCTGCCCTCGCTTCCCAACCTGCAGCTCCCATCGCTCTCGCTGCCCTCCGTGCAGTTGCCCAACGTGCCTTTGCCCAACGTGCCTCTGCCCAGCAGGGCGCAGGTTGAGGGAGCCACGTCCTTTCCCGGCGCTGAAAACGGAGTGAGCGCCGTGCCGGCGGACAAGGAGGGCGACCTGCTGCACGTGGCCCGCATGTTCTTCGGGTGGGAGGCTTCTGAAGGCTCCGCTGAGCAGCCCAAAGGTGCGCGCTGGACTACGCACGGTTGTCCTGCCGCCCGCAACAACACGCGAGACCACACCACGCCGTAGAGCGCTCACGCGCCCTACGCCAGCTGCTGTGGCCGCGCCCGCGGCTGCGCAAGGCGTGAGCGGCGGCAAGGCGGCGCCGGCCGTCGCGACCTCCTCACTAGAAAATCCGGCTCGTGCCGCCGCGTCGCCTCCGGGTGTCGACCTGCTGTCCGGCCTCACGTCCATGTTCACCTTCACGCCGGCGGTGCGTGGCGCCTGCGTCTCCCCACCGGCTGTGTCCTCTCCAGAGCAAAGCAACGCTCGCTGCGCCTGTTACGCGCTGACACTTCCCGCATAGCCTGCGCCTGCGCCTCCCGCGCCGGCGGTGGTCTCAGCGCCTCCGCCTGAGCGCGCGGGTTGGGTCACCGGGTGGATGGGCGGCTCTGCGGACAAATCCAGCGTCCCAGACACTGTGCCAGCCGCGCCCGCCGCGCCCGCCGCGCCCGCCGCGCGGCAGACGCAGCCGTCGCTGGTGCCGCCCTGGCTGGGCGGTGGCTCCACGCCCTTGCGCGCCGCCGCGGCGCCCCAAGCCGACAAGAAGGCCCTGCAGGGTGCGCTCGGGGCTGCGCCCGCCCCTGCCTCCGTGTACTGGCGCCGCGTGGAGCCCTGCGCGGGCGGCACCGCCCTGTCCGGCTCCGCGCTCAGCTGGGGCAACCTGTCGGACGGCGAGCAAACGCTGGTGCTGAGCTGTGCGCTGGCGCTGGCGGCGCTCACAGCCCTGGGAAGCGTGGCGCTTGGGGGCGCCCTGGCCGGGGCGCTGGCCTCCCTCACAGCCACCCTGGCCGACGGCGCAGCCAGCTGTCTGGGGCTGCTCGCCTGGGGCGTGGGCGCGCTGGGCACGCTGGTGCTGGACTCTCTGGCCGTGGCTGCGGCGCTGCTGGGGGCGCCCTTCGCCGCCCTGGGCGCCACCGCGCGCGCTGTGGGCCTCACGCGCGTCTACGAGACACCCCGGGGTGCGTTCCCAGTGAGCGCGGGCCTCGTGGCTGCGCCCAACCACTACTACCGCCACGCGCCCGGCGGCGCCGCCCTCGCGGATGCCGCAGTGGCACCCTATCTCCCCGCGGATGCCGCCAGGTACCTCAAGGGCGCCGTGAGATACCCCGCGCCCAGCCGCCCGCCGGGCGCCCGCTCGCTGCAGCACCGTAACGGGGAGGCTGCGGCGCAGGACCGCCGCGCGGAGCTGTTCCATCAAGGACGCTGCGGCAGCTCTCGGCCGGATGTGGAGCTCTGCGATGCGCTCAAGAATCGGCGCTGGTCGGGCGCAAAGGATGCACAGGGGCGACCGCAGCGGGCTGGCGTGCCGGTCACGCCTGTTTCGGCGCTGGCGGTAGGTGATTTCCCGGGGCGCCCGGGCGCCATCTACCCCAATTGGGCGCAGGCGGGGCACCTGGGAGGAGTGATGTACCCCCCACCGCCGGCGCAGGTGACCCCGCCTTTCGGAGGCGCCCCGCCCGGCGGCGCAATGGCACCCACCTGCGGCGCAGTGCCCGTGCAGACATGCAGCGCCGCGCCAGAGGCGGAGCTGCCCGTGTGCGGCGAGCCCGCACCAGAGCCTGTCGAGGCTATTGCGGTGGCGCCGTCGCAGGAGGAGGAGGATGATGCGGCCTACGCCACATGCGTCGCGGCTGTGGAGGCCGAGTATGCGGAGGAGGCCGCCGCCCCAGCCGCTGCGCACACCGCCGCCGCCGCTGCCGAGGCGATGAATCCCACTGCCGTGGCGGCCCCTCCGCCGCCGCAACAGGAGCCTGAGCAGCTGCGCGGCTCCGCCAAGGAGCGGGCGGCAGCATTCCTCAAGGCCAAGTGCGGCACCGCCGTCGAGGATGTCGCCGTCTGTACAGCGCTGCTGGATGCGCCCACCGCCATCGGCGCCGCCGCCGCGGTGACGCACGCGCCGGATGCGCGGCTGATGCGGCCGTCTCTGCTGTCTCGCATGCTGTCCTCCTCGCAGAGCAAGGAGGCCACAGCTGTTGCACAGCCGCCCGCAGTGACGCAGGCAGCCCCTGCTGCGGCCCCTGCTGCGGCCCCGCCGCGCGCGGCGGCCCCGGCGGGCGCTTGCGAAGCGGCGCGCTCACGGGCTGATGTGACCAACGCTGCGCTGCGGGCGGCGCAAGCCGCGCTGCGCATCGGTGTGACTTCCGCTGCAGACGCGCACACCGCCTGCCATGTCATGCTGGCCAAGGACGCGGGCACGGCGCAGAGCGGGCAGCATGCGGGGTGCGTGCGCTCGGCGGATGAGCTCAGCCGACTGGCGGAGCTGCAGTCGGCGCAGGTTGAAGCGCTGGCGGGCGAGACGCAGGACAAGCTGCAGGCCATCCTGCAGCTGTGCCAGTGACACTGGCGCGTGTATTGGTTCAAGATGTTGTGAGCTACGTGTTACCGCTTCGCTTAACTTTGGCGCGATGTGTGCGCGCGCGCTAGAACTAATAGATAGTACTAGATGGATATAATATCGTGTGCTTAGAGCTGAGTTGTTGTCACCGTCCTCGCCCCTTGCTCGGTTACACGAGAGAGATCTATGGGTGACGGGTGCGGGTGGGGTGGGAGTCTATGCCATCGCGGCTGCATCGCTCCGGCGCATGGTCGTGCTCGCCATCCATGTCCTCCGTCAAGATGCGGTGCGTCACGGGCTTCTTGGTCTGCACGGGCAGGATCAAGATGCCCTTCAGTCTCAGGAACAGCCTAGTCTCCGCGAACTGCCAGCTCACATAGGTGACGCTCACCATAATACACAGGGCGATGAGCATGGGCCGGCTAAAGCTAGCAGTGTTTCCTGTGTCAGGCGCCGCCGGGCCAGCGTTGAAGTATCTGTCATTGAGGTCACGAAAGACGGGCTTCCATTGGTCATCCACCTGAGTCGCCAGGATGGCGCTGTTGGCCCATTGTCGGAGAGACGAGCCCGTCGGGTAGACTATGCCAAACGGGTTCAGCCTCAGCTTTGGACTGACGTGCATGTCCTTGAGGCCGTAGGTGCCCTTCATCCAGCTCAGGATGGGCGTGTCGGCCACAAAGGCTTGCAGCTCGCCGCTGAGCACGGCGTCGATGCAATCCGAAAAAGAGCGCGCCACCCAGCGCAGCTTATTGTCAGCCGCAACCTGTTCAGCCAGCGGGTAGTCCATCTCCACACACACCGGCAGGGTGGTGTCCAAGTCGCTGAACGAGTCCAGAACTTTCACAGACAGCTTTTCGGTCGTAATTGCGGCGGACAGCGCAGAGGTGAACGTGCTGCATGCGATCAAGCCAGTCAGCATCAGCAGACTGCACACAACTCTGCCCAGGTTGGTTTCGGGCACCACGTCGCCGTATCCAACAGTGCTGAGCGTGGTCAAAGACCAATAGACGCCTTCAGCGGGCGTATCCAGCGCCTCGTTGGTTGCGCCTTCCGCGAAGACGATCATCCAGCCACCCGCGAGAACGATCAGGAGGATGATCAGCCCAGAGTCAATAACCTGCGGCCCGGAGAGTGAGTCTAGTAGGGAATTCCCCACGGGAATGGATAGCGACGCAATTCCCAGCCCGGACTCAAAGTACGTCACGCTGAACTCCAGGCAGCAGCCGGAAGCCAGCAGCTGCGGCCCTGCGCCGCTTGTGAAGCCAACCTCGTAGTCTGCGTTTGCAAACAGAGCAGCGAATCCGCCCGCAGGCACCGCCGGGCAGTCCGCAGTGCATGTGAGACGCCCCAAGTCCAGTTCCGCCGCGCTTATTGCCAGGTCACAGGTTCCGTCGCGCACGGAGAGATACATCTTAAGGAAAGTGTCTGTGCTGACGAACTGCAGGTGTGCTACTCCCAGCACCTGTTTGAGGAGCAGCGACACATACTCCACGTCATAGCCCAGCAGAGGCACGTCCGTGTCGTTAAACACGCCGTCGGGCACCAGCGTAATGAGGCTGTCGTACGGAGGCTGCTCCGTGGAGCCAGCGGCGAGGACAGGCAACACATGCGGCGGATAGGAGGTGACACACACGCGCAGCGTGTCGGGCGGCGTCCAGGTGCTGCCAGGGTACCGGTGCACGCTATGGGACAAGTCCACCGCGCCGCAGGGAACAGCCAGCCCCAACAAAGCGAGAATGCAGCTCAGA
>Ga0209355_1002091_pt1 | contig 11207 bp, 9 predicted proteins | sample LauGreSBDMM110SN_3_FD_187563 | JGI IMG/M metagenome (GOLD analysis project Ga0209355, IMG submission 187563) | Freshwater lake microbial communities from Lake Michigan, USA - Sp13.BD.MM110.SN (SPAdes) (version 2) | ecosystem: Environmental > Aquatic > Freshwater > Lake | place: Lake Michigan, USA...
GCCTCTTCAAGAAGAACAACGTTGAGCTGATCGCCGCCCGCGGCACCATCACAGCACCGGGCAGCATCAAGGTGGCCCTCGTCGACGAAGCTGGTCAGCCAACTGGCGAAGAGCGCACCATCACCGCGACCGACATCGTGATTGCAACCGGCTCCAGCGTGCGCAGCATTCCAGGCCTCGAGACCGACGGCAAGGTCATCGTCGACAGCGATGACATCGTCACAGGGACACTTCATCCGAAGCGCGTCATCGTGGTTGGTGGTGGCGCCGTTGGCTGCGAGTTCGCCTCGTACTTCCGTGATATCGGCGCCGAGACGACCATCGTTGAGATGCTCCCCGCAATCGTGCCGCTCGAAGATCGAGACGCATCGAAAGAGCTCGCACGCGCATTCACCAAGCGCGGCATCGCGATTCATGTGGTGCACCGCATCAGCGAAGGAAGCCTTGTGCGCAGCGCCGATGGTGTGACGCTCAGCATTGAGCCGGTCGACGGCACGGGCAGCGCAACGCCGCTGAGCGCCGACCTGCTCGTTATTGCCGCCGGTCGCGTGCCGAACAGCGCCAACATCGGTCTCGAGAGCACCGCAGCAACAGTGGAGCGCGGCTTCATCGCCGTAGATGCACAGATGCGCACCAAGCAGGAGCACCTCTACGCCGTTGGCGACGTGATCGGTGGGCTGCAGCTGGCACACGTTGCCGCGCACGAAGGGCTGATTGCTGCGCACGCGATTGCTGGCCAGCCGATTCATGCCATGAACTACGCGAAGCAGCCACGCGCCACCTACTGCCGCCCCGAGGTCGCCTCGGTCGGCGCCACCACTCAAGAGCTAGAGCGCGACGGCGTGCCGTTCGTTGCTGGGGTGATGCCGTTTGCCGCCATCGCCAAGGCGCAGATCGGCGGCGACAGCGACGGCTTCTGCAAGGTGCTGCGACACGCCGAGAGTGGCGAACTGCTCGGCGTACATATGGTTGGCCCGAAGGTCACCGACCTGATCGCCGAGGCGAGCCTGGCGCTCGAGCTCGGTGCGACCGCCGAGCAGGTGGGCGGCACCACGCACCCACATCCAACGCTCAGCGAAGTGCTCGGCGAGGCGGCGCTCGTTTCGCTCGGCCGCTCGGTGAACTTCTAGTGGCCGGGTCGCCACTCATCGGTCGAGAGCTGCCGATGCTGGGCGCTGCGCCGAGCCACACCGAAGAGATCCTCGTCGCCTCAAAGCACCCAGAGTGGATTCGCTCCAAGGCCCCAGGTGGCGCACGCTATCGCGAGTTGCAGTCGCTGATGCGCACGCAGAGCCTGAACACCGTCTGTGAAGAGGCGCGCTGCCCGAACATCGGCGAGTGCTGGGAGCAGGGGACCGCGACGGTCATGATTCTCGGCGACACCTGCACGCGCGCCTGTGGCTTCTGCGCCGTGAAGACTGGTCGACCGGATGGCCTTGACCTTGATGAGCCGCGCCGCGTTGCCGAGGCACTTGCCTCGCTGAACCTTGACCACGTCGTGGTGACCAGCGTCGCCCGCGATGACCTTGCCGACGGTGGCGCCGCAATCTTCGCCGCGACGATTCGTGAGCTCCGCGCCCTTGCGCCCGACACGGGCGTTGAGGTGCTGATCCCCGACTTCGACGGCCGCGAGGCGCCGCTTCGTGCGGTGATGGAGGCGGCTCCCGACATCGTTGACCACAACCTCGAAACCGTTCAGCGCCTGCAGAAGCCGGTACGGAAGCGTGCCCGCTGGGAGCGCTCGCTCGAGGTGATCCGCCGCGCCAAGGAGATGGCGGCGGAGCTCGGCAACCCGGTGCATACCAAGAGCTCGCTGATGGTTGGCCTTGGCGAGGAGCGCGCCGAACTGACCGAGGCGTTTAAGGCGCTGCGCGCCGTTGACTGCGATGTGCTGACGATTGGCCAGTACCTGCGCCCAACCGCCGAGCACCTGCCGCTGGTGCGCTACTACACACCAGCAGAGTTCAACGAGATGCGCGACGAGGCGTTGGCGCTCGGCTTCAAGCATGTGGAGTCGGGCCCGCTGGTGCGCAGCTCGTATCACGCGCGCGACCAGGTGCCGGCCGGCTCCCCAGCGCTACGTGGCCGCCGCGCCGAGCGAGCGAGCGCATGAGCCGCGCCATCACGCTGAGCCCGCGCATTCCGCTCGCCGAACTGCACTGCCACCTGGGTGGCTCCGTCACGCCAGCGATCATGTGGGGGATCGCGCACTCCCAGGGGATCCGCCTCCCTTCCAAGGATTACTGGGCCTTCCGCAAGATGATCACCGCGGGAGCGAAGCGCACGCGCAGCTTCAACGGCTACCTCGACCTCTTCCACTGGACCGAGTTGATTCAGTCGTCACCAATCGCGGTGGAGCGCTCGGTGTACGAGGTTGTTGCCGGTGCCTATCGCAAGAACCACATCACCACCATGGAGCTGCGCTTCAATCCGATGAAGCGCAATCGCAACGGCGAGCAGGACCTCGATCACATCATTGCTGCGGCAATTCGTGGCGCCGACCGTGCCGCACTTGAATACCCGGTGATGCCAGGGCTGATCCTCTGCCTCGACCGCGGCTTCACCTACGCGCAGAACGAGATCATCGTGGAGAAGGCGATCGCCTGGAAGAGCCGCGGCATCGTTGGCATCGACGTTGCTGGCCCTGAGTCGGCCGCCTTCAAGGTTGCCGAATACAAGAAGCTCTTTCGCCGCGCCAGGCTCGCGGGTCTCGGCATCACGGTGCATACGGGTGAGTCTGGCCCCGTCAGCGAAGTGCTCGACGTGATCAAGAACCTCGAGCCGGACCGCATCGGCCATGGCGTGAAGTCGGCACAAGACCCAAAGACGCTCAAGGCCCTCGCTGAACGCAAGATCGTTCTCGAGATCTGCCCAACGTCAAACCTGATGACGCAGGTGGTGAAGGATTGGGACGAGTTCCGCCAGATCTTCGACGCGCTGCGCAAGAACAAGGTGCGCTATGTGATCGGCACCGACGGCCCCGAGATGCTGCAGACCTACATTCGCGACGAGCTCGCCGCGCTTGGCCGGCACGGCATCCTCTCCGTAGAGGAGCAGGAGATCGCCGCGGCGATGTCCATCAAGGCGAGCTTCGTGAAGAACGCCAGCAAGGCGGCAATTCCACGAAGCGCTGGCACCTCGCCGCGCACCCTTAAAGAAGAGGTCTAGTTCCCCGCCGCCTGGTAGAGCGATGTGCGTAGCGCATCGATGAAGGCCTGATCGGTCGCCCCCTCCATCACCAACACGTACGGCGTGGCGTCAATCATCAGCAGCCCCGCAGGATCGGTGACCCACTCCGCGGCGCAGGTATCGACCGTGGCACGCAGCTTGGTGTACGAGGCATCGTTGCGGAAGCGGTAGAGGCGGGCGGGGAGGGGAGTAGCCTCGCCAAGGCCAGCAATCGTGAAGGAGATCGCCATCGGGGCGAGCCCCTGATCGGTGCACCCTGCATCGCCACTCACGACCGCATCGACGGTGAGGTTGAACTTGGAGAATCGTTTGGTGAGCCCTGCGAAGTCAGTAGGGGTCGCCTTGGGCGACCCATGGATCGCATCGAGCCCCGAGCCGCAGCCCGCCAGCACCAGGGCCAGGGAGGCAACTAGGGCGACTCGGCTCTTCATGCACTAACCCTACACGCAGGGCCGATTACGGCTCCCCGCCTCCCAGTTGGACGCATCACGCCCCGATCGGTATCATCTGCATCCGGGCACGGCCCGCACTCGGGGCGCATTCGTCTAGCGGCCTAGGACACTGCCCTCTCAAGGCAGAGACCACCGGTTCGAATCCGGTATGCGCTACCAAATCTTCTCTTGACGCACGGCTGAGCAAGCCTCACGCTCTGCCCCCAGACGTCTCTACGTGGCATACCGCCACGGTTGCGCCTCGCGTGTCCGGCACATCGTGCCGGCAGAGGAGGCGTCGATGCCCGCCAAGCGAGCCCTATCCGCCGCCCTTGCCCTGCTGCTCGCCGTGAGCTTCGCTGCACCGAGCGGTGCGCGGGCCCTTTCAGTTGGTGGCTTTAACTACACCGTCACGGGCGGCGTTGCCACCGTCACCGGCTGCACCAGCACCTGCCCAACCACCCTTGTCATCCCGAGCACCCTTGGTGGCTACTCGGTCACGAGCATCGGCGGCTATGCGTTCGACGCCAACTCCCTCACCAGCGTGACGATCCCGAACTCGGTCACGAGCATCGGCACCTTTGCGTTCTATCAGAACGACCTCACCAGCATGACGATCCCGAACTCGGTCACGACTATCGGCAGCTATTCGTTCGCCTACAACGACCTCACCACCGTGACGATCCCGAACTCGGTCACGACCATCAGCACCTTTGCGTTCTATGCAAACAACCTCACCAGCATGACGATCCCGAACTCGGTCACGACCATCGGCAGCTATTCGTTCGCCTACAACGACCTCACCACCGTGACGATCCCGAACTCGGTCACGACCATCAGCATCTTTGCGTTCTATGAAAACAACCTCACCACCGTGACGATCCCGAACTCGGTCACGACCATTGACGACTTTGCGTTCGCCTACAACGACCTCACCACCGTGACGATCCCGAACTCGGTCACGGCCATCGGCACTTTTGCGTTTGCTGAAAACGCCCTCATCTCGGTCACCTTCTTGGGGAACGAGCCGATTGATGGCACTTACGTGTTTGATAGCAACAGCGGCCTCACGTCCGTCAGGAAATTGCTTACAGCAAACGGCTGGGGTTCGACCTGGAGCGGGGTGGCTGTTGTGACCGTGCCGGTGCTCTCCGACAATGGCTTCTTCTATTTCCAAAATGGCGGCGCTGCAACCATTACTGGCTGTGATCCGACCTGCCCGACCATCCTCGATATCCCTGTGGTGCTCGGTGGCTATTTCGTCACGACGATTGGTGAATCCGCATTCGAAGGACAAGCGCTCGCGGCCTTGACCATTCCAACCACCGTCACGAGCATCAGCACATCTGCGTTCTATAGCAACGCCCTCACCACCGTGACGATCCCGAACTCGGTCACGACTATCGGCGGTTTTGCGTTCCAGGACAACGCCCTCACCACCGTGACGATCCCGAACTCGGTCACGAGCATCGGCATCCAAGCGTTCATGGACAACGCCCTCACCACCGTAACGATTCCAAACTCCGTCACGAGCATTGGCACCAATGCGTTCGCTGACAACGCCCTCACCACTGTGACGATCCCGAACTCGGTCACGAGCATCGGTTACGGTGCGTTCGCTAACAACGCTCTCACCTCGGTGTCGATCGGGAACTCGGTCACGAGCATTGGCACCAATGCGTTCGCTGACAACGCCCTCACCACTGTGACGATCCCGAACTCGGTCACGAGCATCGGTTACGGTGCGTTCTATACCAACGCTCTCACCTCGGTGTCGATCGGGAACTCGGTCACGAGCATCGGCGACTATGCGTTCCGTGACAACCCCCTCACCAGCGTGACGATCCCAAACTCGGTCACGAGCATTGGTGTCGGGGCGTTTGAAGACAACCTCCTCACCAGCGTGACAATCCCGAACTCGGTCACGACCATCGGTAACTCTGCGTTCGCTAACAACGCCCTCACCACCGTGACGATCGGAAACTCGGTCACGAGCATCGCCGGCACTGCGTTCTATGACAACGCCCTTACCTCGGTCACCTTCTTGGGGAACGCGCCAACCGCTGGCGATGACGTGCTTGGTGCCAACAGCGGCCTCACCGCCGTGAAACGATCCTACACAGCGACCGGCTGGGGTTCGACCTGGAGTGGCGTGGCTGTCGTGATCGCGGATGCGCGGGCTACTGCAACCGTCAAGCCAACCGTGACCGGCACGTCGACGGTGGGCAGGACCCTTACCGCCGCCAAGGGGACCTGGACCGGCTATCCGACGCCGACGTTCACGTATCAGTGGTACGCCTGCAGCACGGCGGTGTCGGCGGCACGCACAACCGTCCCATCAACCTGCAAGAAGATTACCGGCGCAACACGCAGCACCTTCAAGCTCACGTCGGCCCAGCGCGGCAAGTACGTGGCCGTATTTGTGAAGGGAACGAGCCTACGCACCACGGCAACCACCTGGCTCTCGAAGACCACGGCGAAGGTCAGGTAAGACCGAGCTCTCACTCTCTCGAACGAATCACACCGCCTCCACCGCCTGGTGGGGGCGGTGTTGTTTCTGGATGGAGCGTTGGGTGGAGCCGCAGATGCGCTCTACTGCCTCAGGACTCCTCGAAACACCTGCACCTGTCCGCTTGACACAGGGCTGACCCAGCCTCACGCTCTGCCCCCAGACGTCTCTACGTGGCATACCGCCACGGTTGCGCCCCGCGTGCCCGGCACATCGTGCCGGAAGAGGAGATGGCAATGCCTGCGAAGCGAGCCCTTTCGGCCGCCCTTGCCCTGACGCTCGTCGTGAGCTTCGCTGCACCGAGCGGTGCGCGGGCCGCTTCAGCTGATGGCTTCGAGTACACCCTCACTGGTAGCGACGCCACCGTCACTGGCTGCACCAGCACCTGCCCGACCACCCTTGTCATCCCCAGCACCCTTGATGGCTACTCGGTCACGAGCATCGGCTACAGTGCGTTCTTTAACATCGACCTCACCACCGTGACGATCCCGAACTCGGTCACGAGCATCGGCGTATGGGCGTTCTCTCGCAACAACCTCACCACCGTGACGATCCCGAACTCGGTCACAAGCATCGGCATTGATGCGTTCTATAGCAACGACCTCACCACCGTGACGATCGGAAACTCGGTCGCGAGCATCGGCGACACTGCGTTCAGTTCCAACGACCTCACCACCGTGACGATCCCGAGCTCGGTCACGAGCATCGGCATCATGGCGTTCGAGTGGAACAGCCTCACCTCGGTCACCTTCTTGGGGAACGCGCCGACCTATGGCACTACCGTGTTTCTTGGCAACACCGGCCTCACCTTCGTCACGCGACCCTACGCAGCGACCGGCTGGGGTTCGACCTGGAGCGGCGTGGATGTCGTGACCGCCGCCGCCCCAACGCCTTCGCCTACAGCTACCCCAGCGCCTACAGCTACTCCAACGCCTCCACCTAGCTCAACCGTTTCACCTACCCCAGCCCCTAGCATCACGGGCTCGCCAGAGCCCTCGGCAAGCTCAGACCCAGAGCCCTCGGCAAGTGCAGACACGGGGGGCCTAGAGCCGTCACCCACCGATGGTGATGCTGCGCCATGGTTGATCGCGCTACTACTGCTGCTGGCAAGCGGCACCGTTGCGGCCGTCATCCGACGACGACAGCGGGAGTCGCGCCGCAACTAGGAGAAGCGCTCGATCCGGCTCTCGAAGACCACGGCGAAGGCGAGGTAGTGCAGAGGTCGGAGCCACAGCGGCATCAGCCGCTACCCCCTGTCATGATGCGCGCATGAATGTGCAACTCGGTACCGCCATCGCCGCACCTGGGAGTCGCGCCACCGGCTGGCTCGCCGTGGAGACAGCGCCAGGCGAGCAGACGCAGATCCCTGTGGTGGTGATCAACGGTGGTCAGCCGGGCCCGCGCCTCGCCATCACCGCCGGCATTCACGGCGGCGAGTACACGGGGCCTGCCGCCCTACGTTCACTGCTGCTCTCTCCCGAGGCTGGCGACCCAGCAACGCTCAGCAACCTCAAGGGCTCGATCATCGCGATACTCGCCACGAGCCCTGCCGCCTTCAAGGCGCGTTCGATCTACGTGAATCCACAAGACGGCAAGAACCTGAACCGCGTCTATCCGGGCTCGGCCACGGGGAGTGCCAGCGAGCGGATCGCCCACGCCATTGCCACGCAACTCATGACGGGCTCCGACGTGTACATGGACCTGCACGCGGGCGACATCAACGAGGCACTCTCGCCGTTCGTCGGCATTGAGCAGACGGGCGACGCTGCGCGTGATGCGCGTGCCGTGGCGCTCGGCCGCGCCGTTAGCGCCGAGTGGCTGCTGATTGGCGCAAGCCCAGGCACCACCACCTCTACGGCCGAGCAGCTCGGCGCGATCGGCATCCTCTGCGAGTTCGGCGGACAGGGGCACGTGGAGCCCGAGTTTGTGGCGCGCCATGCCGCCGGCGTTCGCGGCGTGATCGCTGAGATGGGGATGGGCGCCTTTCCGCAGAGCCCAATCGAACGCGAGGTTGGGCCACTCAAGCCTGGTGCCAGCACTCGCCTAAACAGCGAGGCGTGGCTGCGGGCTGAGATCCCTGCCGAGGTTGCCGGCTATTGGCACCCAACGGTTGGCGTCGGCTCCGTCGTCAAGAAGGGCGAGAAGCTCGGCGAGGTGCAGGGCGTCTTTGGCGATCTGCTGCAAACGCCCACCGCACCGATTGATGGCGTGGTGATCTTCTTGGTTACGACCCTCGCCATGAATAACGGCGATCCGCTCCTGGCGCTCGGTGGCGATCCTGAGGGGGGCGTGTGGCCGTAGCGCCAACGCACTCGCGCCTCGCCGCATTCAGCGCGGGCGGCCTCGACGTTGAGGTATTCATGTGGGACATCCCGTACCTGGTGCCGTTCCGCATCGCGCGACCCGATCCGAACGAGGAGAGCTCGCGCACCGCGTTCGTGCACATCACCGACCGCGCCACCGGCCTTGAAGGGTGGGGCGAGGGCTGCGCCGATCCGTATTACGGCGACACCCCTGAGACGATCGCCGCCGTTGCGCCACTCCTCTTCTCGGTAGCGCTCCCCGCAATTGAGGCGGCACTCGCCGAAGCGGGCGGAGCAACGACCGGCAACGGCTACGCAGCGGCCCGTGGCTTGAGCGGCATCAGCGGCCGCGCCGCCGATGCGCTCGCCCCAATGAGCGATGCCATGGACATCGCCCTCGGCAATCACGGCGCCGCCAAGTCGGCGATTGAGCAGGCACTGCAAGATCTGCTCGCCCGATCGGCGACAACCTCGTTGCGCCGCTGGCTTGGTGCGCCAGAGACGATCGGGCATACCAACCTCACCATCGGCATCGCACCGGTCGACACCATGGTGGAACGCGCCGCCGCCGCCACGAAGTACCCGAGCCTAAAGCTGAAGGTTGGCCTCGGCGGCGAAGAGGAGCTGCTGCGCCGTGTGCGCGAGGTGTATCAGGGGCCACTGCGCCTCGATGCGAATTGTGGCTGGAGCCTTGAGCGCGCGCTTGAGCTTCTGCCGCTCATTGAGCGCAGCAACGTGGAGCTGCTCGAGCAGCCGCTGCAGCCTGGCCGCATCAAGAACATGGCGGCCCTCGCCGCCGCCACCGAGATCCCCGTGATCGCCGATGAGGACTGCATCGTCTACGACGACATCGAGCAGCTCGTTGGCCTGGTCGACGGCGTCAACCTGAAGCAGGTGAAGATCGGCGGGCTTGGCCCATCACTGCGCGGTTTCCGCAAAGCGGAGTCGCTCGGCTTGCGCCGCATGTTTGGCTCCATGGTCGAGACGAAGCTCGGCACCGCTGGCGCCGCTGCGGTTGCGGGCGCGGCAGAGTTCCTCGACCTTGACGGGCCGATCGGCCTCATCGGCGATCCGTTCACCGGTCTCAATCTTGATGAGGAGTGCCGCTGGATACTGAACGATGACCAGCCGGGGAGTGGCGTGACGTTTGCTCCAGCCGCGAACGGTTAGGGGTTAGGCGCAGATCTGCGGTTCAGTCGGCGTTAGGGCTGCGGGAACGACTTGAGAGTGATCTGAATCCCGAGTCCGTCTGAGAGCTCGATGCTCGCAGGGTCGCTGACAACTTCGCCCATCACCTTGATCTCGGCGAGCCCAGCGTTCACGGCATCTGGAATGGTTGGATTGGTGGAGCGTCGCCAGATTTCGAGAAAGTCTGCAAGGGTGGCGGCCGTCGCAGCGGGAGCTTCGACGTGCAACTTCCCCGTCTCATCATGGGTGTGCAGCCAGTACATGCAGCTGTTGCCGACGCCGATATCTGCCGGAACCTCTGCACTCGTGCCATCTGGGAGATAGACCGCGAGTTGGGAGTGGAGGTGGTACGCCGCGTCGTGCCCACCTGAGTCGCAAGAGACATCCCCAACGACCTCTCCGAAGCCAGGTGCGGTTGGGGCGAGCGGCACGCCGTTCTTGTCGGTGCTGGCGCATCCAGTCACGAGCACGATGGCAGCGAGGAGAGCGAATACTCCGTTGATGTGGCGGTTTCGTCGCATGTCAGGCCCTCCGATCAACTTGCCCGCGCCAGCGGGGTTAGGCGCGGATCTTCCGCCGGGCCATCTCGCCCTCGATCTGGCGCTCCGCCTCAACGTAGAGATCGATCTCGTCGCGGAGCTTGTTCGCCTCGGGGGTGTAGAGGTGCACCTGCTGCTGCAGGATGTAGGAGAGGCGGCGCGAGGTCATGCGGGTATGGTCGAGGTTCTTCATCAGGACCAGGGGGTCCATCGATGCCAGCTCGGTCCCGTCATAAAGCGCCTTCATGCCTCTATTCTAGGGGAAGCTGGCCCCGTAGCTCAGTGGATTAGAGCAGCTGCCTTCTAAGCAGTTGGTCGCAGGTTCGACTCCTGCCGGGGCCACCAGCCCCAGCGTGCGTAAACCGAGCAAAAGTGGACTGCCCCTTGTTTGCCAGCCCGCTAGACACTAGATTTGAAGCATGCTCGCAAAAGCCCGCCTCGCCTTCATTGCCCTGCTCCTGGTGGTCGGCCATGTCGCAGCACCTGAAGCTGTCCGCGCGTCCACTACCCAAGAGATCACATTCGAAGATATCCCAGACTTGCCACTTGTGGTGTTTTCAATCGAGCTAGAGGCTGTTTCCTCAGCAGGGCTGCCCGTTTCCTACGGTTCAGAGACACCGTCCGTGTGTGACGTGATGGATGGCAACACGGTCGTGTTTCGTGATTTAGGAACCTGCACGATCCGCGCCTCCCAGGAAGGTGATGAGACTTATAGTCCGGCTGAACCCGTATTGCAATCATTCTTGATTTTTCCCTACGAGGATGAAGAAGCTGCTTTCGGAGATCACGAAATCACTTTCAACGAGATCCCAGACCATTCAATCCTAGTGTTCCAATTTGAGCTAGAGGCCGTTTCCTCGGCAGGGCTGCCCGTCTCCTACGGTTCAGAGACACCGGGGGTGTGTGAGGTGGACGAGGTTGATGGCAACACGGTCGTGTTCTTGGATGTAGGAACCTGCACGATTCGCGCTTCCCAGGAAGGTGATGAAACCTATAGTCCCGCTGAGCCCGTGTTGCAATCATTCTTGATTCTTGCTGATGAACGATT
>Ga0209355_1002094_pt1 | contig 11186 bp, 7 predicted proteins | sample LauGreSBDMM110SN_3_FD_187563 | JGI IMG/M metagenome (GOLD analysis project Ga0209355, IMG submission 187563) | Freshwater lake microbial communities from Lake Michigan, USA - Sp13.BD.MM110.SN (SPAdes) (version 2) | ecosystem: Environmental > Aquatic > Freshwater > Lake | place: Lake Michigan, USA...
TTCCACCAGAAAGTTGTTCAGGATAGGCTTCTGAATATCCGTCTAGACCAACTAGTTCAATAACTTCTTGAGCTCTTTTATGTCTTTCAATTTTCTTAACACCATTAATTTCTAATGAATAAGCAATGTTGTCTATAACGTTACGATGGGGTAGAAGACCAAAATGTTGAAAAACCATAGAAAAAGCAGTTCTTCTTAGTTCTCTTAAACGCGCAGGATTTGCCTTTAAGACATCTTCACCATTAAATAAAACTGAACCTGCAGTTGGTTCGATTAAACGAGTTAAACAACGAACCAAAGTTGATTTTCCAGATCCAGATAAACCCATCACCACAAAAACTTCACCAGGAGCTACATCAAACGACACATCTTTAACTGCTGCCGTGTTTCCTGTTTTTGCTCTTAAATCTGCTTTGGAAAGATCGGCATCAACAGATCCCACTATTTTTTCAGGATTATTACCAAATACTTTCCATAAATTGCGCACAGAAATAGCAGAAGTGGTGTTATGTAAATTCACCTACTGCTCCTTTCCATCAAACCAATTTGATGGACCTGGTTTGAGATTTTGCCAAACATGCTTGGCCTCCTGGTATTCCGCCAATCCCATTGGTCCTAATTCTCGACCAAAACCTGACTGTTTGAATCCGCCCCACTCGGCTTGCGGCACATAAGGATGATAATCGTTAATCCAAATAGTTCCATGTCTTAATTGTCTAGCAACTCTTTGAGCTTTGTCTATATCTTTTGTCCAAACAGCACCTGCTAACCCATAAATTGTGTCGTTGGCTAAAGCAATAACCTCATCTTCGGTTTCAAAAGTTTCCACAGTTAATACTGGTCCAAATGATTCATCTTGCACACATTGCATTTTGGTATTGCAATTATCAAGCACGGTTGGTCGGAAATAAAAACCATCTTGCAAATGAGATTCAGTCGGTCTTTTGCCACCGGCAATTAGTATTGCACCTTCAGAGATTGCGTTTGCCACATACTTTTCAACTTTGTCTCGATGCGCGGCACTTATTAGTGCACCGGTTTCTGCAAATGAATCTTCGGGGGAGCCTAATCGAATTAGATTTGCACGTCTTGCTACTTCATTTACAAATTTGTCGTGAATGGATTTTTCGACTAATAATCTTGCTCCAGCAGAGCAAACTTGGCCAGAATGTAAGAAAACTGCAGTTAACGCATTATCAATTGCAATATCCATATCTGCATCGGCGAAAACAATATTTGGATTTTTGCCACCAAGTTCTAAGGCAACTTTCTTAACAGTTTCACTTGCTGCTGCCATAATTTTTTTTCCAGTGATTAATCCACCTGTGAAAGAAACCATGTCGATATCTGGGTGAGAACTTAATGGAGAACCAGCAACAGCACCTGATCCCAAAACTAAATTATGCACTCCATCTGGCACTCCAGCTTCCGTCAAAGTATCCATTAACAGTGAAGTTGTGGAGGGAGTTAATTCACTTGGCTTAACAACGAAAGTACAACCAGCAGCAAGTGCTGGAGCTATTTTCCAAGAAGCTTGTAAAAGTGGATAATTCCAAGGAGTAATTAATCCAACTACTCCTACTGGCCCATAGTTAATAGTGCTTTCAACATTTTCTCTGTCGATATTTACTTTACGATTTGTTTGTTGAAAAATAAGTTCAGCAAAGTACTTGAATACTTTAATGACATCATCCATGTCATATTCGGCTTCAATAAATCTCTTACCGGTATCTTTTGATTCAGCTTTTGTAAAAGTTGCTTTATCTCTTTCTAGTAACTCGGCAATTCGCTTTAGAACAGAACTTCGATGCGCATTGGTAGTTCTTGACCAAGGACCAGAATCATAAGCAATGCGAGCAGACTTAATTGCTTTTTCAACATCACTATTGGTTGCTTCTTGAGCAACCTCAACTATCGACCCATCAGCTGGATGGATGATATTTCTGGTTTCTCCACTGGAAGATTTGAGACGTTTGCCATTTATGAATAGGTCGATCATGGTTTATTTGTGCCTAGCTTGAAAGATTTCTGAAAATAGGTAAAAAGGGAAGTCTTCATAATTGAGAAGAATACATAGATGTTCTGGATAATCAATTACTTGAAGACTAGGCTTCAATAGGGAAATGAAAATAGTCCTTGAAAAGAGTGAAAATTGCACTATTTAGTCACGGGCCACACCGGGTTTAAAGGCAGTTGGCTAGTTCTGATGTTGAAGCAATTAGGACACGAAGTTTCAGGAATCTCACTTGATCCTGTAAAAAACTCTTTATTCAAAACTGCAAAAATTAGTAAGAAAATGTCTTTTGACGAAAGATGCGACATAAGAGATGTAAAGAAACTAAACAAGAAAATGAAAAAGATTTCTCCAGATGTTGTTATACACCTAGCCGCTCAACCTTTAGTGAGAAAATCTTATCTAGATCCAAGAGAAACTATAGAAACTAACGCAATTGGCACATTCAATGTACTTGAAGCGGTTTCTAAATTAACAATTATAAAAGCTAATTTGATTATTACAACTGATAAAGTTTATAGAAATATAAATCAAAAAAAAGGTTACCTCGAATCTGACCACCTAGGCGGCGATGATCCGTACAGTGCTTCAAAAGCTATGGCTGACATCGTTACTCAATCATTTGTAAAAAGTTTTCCTGGAGTTCCAACAGCAATCGCACGTGCAGGAAATGTTATTGGCGGGGGAGATGTCAGCGCGGATCGTTTAATTCCAGATTTAATTACCGGATTCATCCGTCAAGAACCTGTGTTGATCAGATATCCAAGTGCAGTTAGGCCCTGGCAACACGTCTTGGATTGTTTGAATGGTTACTTGGTATTGGTGGACAAAATGTTGAGCAACAAAGTGACTGGTGAGTGGAATTTTGGTCCCGATGAAAAAAGTTTTAAAGATGTAAAAACCGTTGCAGATTATTTGAAAAATCGATGGGGAACAGGTGCTTCCTGGATCACTGATGAAAAAAGAAATCCTCATGAAGCAGAACTGCTAGCACTAGATGCAACTAAAGCAGAAACCCAATTGAAATGGCACAACAAACTTTCCTTTGAACAAACTCTTGATTGGACCCTTGATTGGCATAAGAAAGTCGAAGCAGGGGCCAACCCCCTTGAACAAACCCAAGAGCAAATCAACAAATTTAGGGAAATGAACTAAATTTTGGTTCACCAAAAAGACCCCCTTACTGTTTATTTCGCTCATGATTAGGCTTAATCTTTAGTAGGGCATTCGAGCCAAAAGCAACGAAATCCCAAAGGAGTTATACAAAAGTGTCTGCAGGTTTTGAAAATAACCCATTGGGTAATGCCCATATTCCATCTCAATACGTCGATACAGATCCAAGTGAAACCGCTGAATGGCGTGAATCGTTAGAAGCAGCTGCCAAATCTGGTGGCAATAGAAGAGCCAAATATTTAATGCTCGAATTATTAAGAAGAGCAGCTGAACTTGGTTTAGAAGTCCCCACAATTGCTAGCACTGATTACATCAACACAATATCTCCCGATAAAGAACCTTGGTTTCCAGGAGATGAAGATATTGAAAGAAAAATTAGAAGATTAATTCGCTGGAACGCAGCCATTATGGTTCATCGTGCCCAAAAATATGGCGTTGGTGGACACATTTCAACTTATGCATCAAGTGCATCTCTTTATGAAGTGGGTTTTAATCATTTCTTCAGAGGACATGATGCACCGGGTGGCGCAGACTCAATATTTTTCCAAGGTCATGCCTCTCCTGGAATGTATGCCAGAGCTTTTCTTGAAGGAAGATTAAGTGAAACTCAACTAGACGGATTCAGGCAAGAACTCTCTCACTCTGGTGGAGGACTTCCTTCTTACCCGCATCCTCGTTTGATGCCAAACTTTTGGCAATTTCCAACTGTGTCAATGGGACTAGGTCCACTAAACGCGGTTTATCAAGCAAGATTTAATCGCTACCTACATGCTCGCGGCATCAAAGACACATCTGATCAAAGAGTTTGGGCATTTCTTGGTGATGGCGAAATGGATGAACCAGAATCAATTAGCGGAATTGTTCTTGCAGCTCGAGAAAAATTAGATAACTTAACATTTGTGGTTAATGCAAACCTACAAAGACTTGATGGACCAGTTCGAGGAAATGGCAAAGTAATTCAAGAATTAGAAAGTTTATTCCGCGGTGCTGGCTGGAATGTAATAAAAGTTATTTGGGGTAGAACTTGGGATCCGTTATTGGCTAAAGATAATGATGGCGCATTAGTTAATTTAATGAACACCACGCCAGATGGTGATTTCCAAACCTATAAAACTGAAAATGGCGCATACGTAAGACAGCACTTCTTTGGACGAGATCCAAGAACAAAAGCATTAGTTGAACCAATGAGTGATGATGAAATTTGGGCATTGCAGCGTGGTGGACATGATTACCGAAAACTTTATGCAGCTTATAAATCTGCGACTGAACATAAAGGTCAACCAACTCTAATTATTGCTAAAACAATAAAAGGTTGGACGCTGGGTTCTCATTTTGAAGGTAGAAACGCAACGCACCAAATGAAAAAATTAACTGTTGAAGACTTAAAGAAATTTAGAGATACATTACATTTAGATATTCCAGATTCAAAATTAGACGAAAAATATCCTCCTTATTACCATCCAGGCAAAGATGATGCAGTTATTCAATACATGCACGAGAGAAGGAAGCAATTAGGCGGATTTCTTCCTGAAAGACGACTTACCAATAAACCTTTAATTCTTCCAGGCCAAGATGCTTATGATTTTGCGAAAAAGTCTTCTGGCAAACAAGCTGTTGCTACGACTATGGCATTTGTGCGATTAATTAAAGATTTGATGAAAGATAAAAATATCGGTGCAAGATTTGTTCCAGTTATTCCTGATGAAGCAAGAACATTTGGTTTAGATTCCATTTTCCCAACTGCAAAAATTTACTCACCATTGGGACAAAGATATACATCTGTTGATCGCGAACTTTTCTTGTCTTACAAAGAATCTGAAACTGGTCAAATTCTGCACGAAGGAATTAATGAAGCAGGATCTGTTTCTTCCTGGACAGCTGCTGCAACAAGTTATGCCACACATGGCGAATCAATGATTCCTATTTATATTTTCTATTCAATGTTTGGATTCCAAAGAACCGGAGATCAGTTCTGGTTAGCCATGGATCAAATGGCTCGAGGGTTTGTTATTGGAGCAACTGCTGGTAGAACAACTTTGACTGGTGAAGGTTTACAACACGATGATGGTCAATCTATGATTTTAGCTTCAACAAACCCGGCCGTTGTGGCATACGATCCAGCATTTAGTTTTGAAATCGCTCATATTGTGCAAGACGGATTGAAAAGAATGTATGGCGAAAACCCCGAAAATATTTATTATTACATGACTGTTTATAACGAACCTATTTATCAACCTGAGGAACCAGCAAATCTTGATGTTCAATCTTTGCTGAAGGGTGCTTACTTATATTCAAAAGCAGAAGGAAAATCAAAATTATCTAGAGTGGCAATTATGGCTTCTGGAGTCGCGATTCCGTGGGCTATTCAAGCTCAAGAAATGTTAAAGGAAGAATACAACGTGTTAGCAGATATTTATTCAGTAACTTCATGGAATGAATTAAGACGGGATGGAGTTGAAACCGAAAGATTTAATCTTTTGGACGGTCATCAAAACCCAAAGAAACCATTTATTACCCAATTGATGAAAAATCATGACGGTCCAGTTATTGCGGTTTCTGATTGGATGAAAATTGTTCCTGAGCAATTGCGCCCTTACTTAAAACAAGAATTCTTTACCTTAGGCACAGATGGTTGGGGGGTTTCTGACACTAGGGGAGCCCTTCGCCGCCACTTTTTAATTGATGCTGAATCTATTGTGGTGCAGACCTTGGCAGCTTTAGCAAAAGATGGACAAATAAAAGGCAAAGTGGTTGCTGAGGCTATAACAAAATACCAGCTCTCAGATCCAAGTGCGGCAGATCCAGGTAGTACAGCTGGAGATAGTTAGATTTGAAATCAAGTAAAGATTTTAAGCTAAATGTATTTTTAGTAGTTTTTTCAATCGCAGTAACTCTTGTTACGTATAGACCAATATTTTCAGGTCAGTTAATTGGTGACCCATTTGATTCAAGATTAATGATTGTAATTCATGAACATTGGTGGAGATGGCTTAATGGCTTAACTGAATTTCGAGATCTAGGCTTTTTTTACCCATATAACAAAGCCTTAGGATTTTCAGACGCTTTTTTACTTCCCGGAGTTATCTATTCAATCTTTAGATTCTTAAATTTTGGATTGGCAGAATCTTGGACTTTTGCAACTTTTATAATTCTCATTATAGGTAACTTAGGTTGGGTAGTAATTGCGCGAAAATTCTTAAACTCACCTATAATAAGGATTTTGTTTGTAGCTACGATAATCTCTAGTTTTAGTTTTACAGCTTATTTTTCAATTAATCCTAATATTGTTGGCTATAGTTTAGTCTCGTGGTTTGCGCTGCTAATATATTCGATTGAAAGAGAAAAAAATAATTTTCAAAAGCAAAGAAAAATAGTACTTTTTATAATTCTTCTCGAGGTATACGCCCTTAGTTACTGGTATGGCGCATTCTTTATTGGACTTATTGTTTTAGTGAGAATGCTAACTGGATTATTTTATATCCGAAATAGACAAACTTTTAAAAATTTATCATTAGATTTCAAAAAATTTGATAAATCATGGATAATAACAATTCCGGTAATTCTATTTTTTGTTTGGCTTTTTTATTATATCTATATTTCTATATCGGGTGAACCTTTTAGATCTAAGTCGGAGATGGTGTTAAATTCTCCATCGCCTTTAATGCTATTGAATGCAGGCAGCCCAACCCAATATGGACTAAAAAATATAATATTTGAGAAATTTTATCAATTTCTAGGTTTTAATTTCTCATTTGAAAATACGATCGGACTTGGATTGGTTGTCACCCTCTTTGGAATTATATCTTTTGCTTACTTCCTTTTAGGAGCAAAAAGTAATATTAAAATTTGGCTCATATCGTTAATAATTATTTACTTTTACTTTGCAAAATTAGTAAATAATATTTCAATTCATAGTTTCCTGTTTGATTTTGTACCGGGAATTAACTCGATCCGTTATCCAGCTCGATTTATCATTATTCTGGGATTTTGTATGATTTTTACATCCTTTAAGATAATTGATAACCAAATTCGAAGCAAAAAATCTTATTTTGTGAAAGTTTCTCTGATTTTCATGTCTTTTGTTTTACTTCTGGATCAGATTAGGGGTCCATTTATTGGTTGGGATAAAAAATTATTGGTTAATAAAAATCTATTTTCTCGAACACAAGAAATCCAGAATAATTGTGTCTACTTTTATTTTTTCCATCCCGGAGGTTGGTGGTCAAGCCAAATTGAAGCAATAGTTTTTTCTTCGCAAATAGGGGTTCCGACAGTCAACGGCTATTCCGGAGCCTTTCCCACGAACTACCCTATTCAAGCCTGGAATTCTGATTCCGGTTCAAATAAAATTCTGACTTGGATTGCCGATAATGGGTTGAAAGAAAAAGGTTGTTTCATTTCAGATGAGGGAAATTTTGAACATTTAGTAACGGACAAAACTTATGTTGATTTTGTGGGGTTCACCCCATCGGAAAGTAATGGAGAGGTTTCTTGGAACTGGGCGGTAAATAAAAATCCATATTTATATGCCTTTAGCTCCGAGAACAAATACGTTAGTGTCTCTTTTGAAATAGAAACTAGCAGCTGTTTTGAAAATCAAGTTATTACTATCGAAAAAGCATCTTCAGGCAAGATTCTTAAAAGAATTCAGGTAAGTAGCCGACAAAATGTAGATCTAGATCTTGACTTCAGGGACGCATATTCAAATCGAATACAATTTTCTACCGATGCTGATGTTTGCAGAATTGAAGGAGATCCGAGGGGACTGTATTTCAATGTAAAAAATTTAAAGTATAAAAAACATAACTAATAGGATCTTCCTGCTTGAAATATCTAAATTGCTAGCCTGAATTTTTAGGTAATAATAAGTAAAACTCTACGCATTTATATTTTTGATTACAATTTAAAATAAGACTACTAAATGCTTATCTTTGATCATGCCTTAATTTTTAGTTTTATAATTTTATCAGATATTCAAAGATCCTTAGGATGAGAATCTTTCATAGAATATTGAACATAACGCTCTAAATCCATCGGGAATTGAACGTAAATTAGATGATCCTGACCACCTGGCCCTTTCGATTGAAGGGACTTCTCTAATTACAGCATTTAATTTTGCTGATCTACAACAAATTAAAGTTTCTATCTCAAAACCCTTACCATATTTGAAGCCTGACTTAAAATCTAGATCAAAAGATGTTATATCTAATTTATTGATTAAATCTCTTTTTATTGCAATGTATCCATAGGCTAAGTCGGTCCATTTAGCCCTAAATAATAAATTAGCAATTAAAGTCAAGAAATAGTTTCCTATATTTCGAAAAGTCGTTAAATCTTCTGATCCACCACCGTATATTTTTCTAGAACCCTTGACTAGTTCTGCACCATTATGAATTTCAGACACGAAGAGTGTAATTTCACTCGGATTCGTTGAACCGTCAGCGTCTAAGGTAATTACCAAATCACCTTTACTTTCTAAGAAACCCCTTGATAACGCCGCTCCTTTTCCCATCGTTGACTGTTTAATAATTTTGGTACATTTTGGATGACTTTTTGCAACGTTATAGGTATCATCAATTGAATTTCCATCTATCACAATTATTTCAAAAACTTCCAATGGAATTTCAGAAATCAAACGATATATATTTGACTCCTCATTTTTAGCTGGAATAATAATACTAATGTTCATGACTTGATTTCCTTTTAAAATAGGAGTCTAATATGAGAACAAATGTAATTATGAATATAATTCTAAGTTCAATTGCCCAGGGCATCATGTATCTATCTAGCTCATATGTAACAGAAATGTGCCAGTTACTCCAGACGGCAGCAAAAAAGACAACAAGGAAATGCGAGATAAGACTTGTGGAAGATGGATCAATAATCAAGTTTTTCACAAAAGAAATAGCATAAAATAATAGAATCATTGAGGTAAAAATAACCATACTTAGTTTTTGAATCATTTTGCTATCACTCCACCATAAAAATAATGGTAATTTGAGGTTACCTAGAAAAAATGGTTCTACATTCGAGGACCTTAAATTAGTTACTGAGTAATTTTTATCAAGTCGATACCCTCTAGCGAGGGACACGAGCGCAGATTCATTGTCTGTAAAGGTTGATATGTAAGCAGTCGGAACTATAGGTCCAAAAATTAAGAATAGTGGGTGATTTAATGCGTAATACTCAATTGGAGATCTCTTTTCGAACATTTCCCATGCTTTAACTTGGGGAAGTGCTCGAGTTCCATCAATTGGAATTTGAAAAGGTTTGGAAGAATATTGTTGGTAGGCGATACCTGGAAAACCTTGGTTCAAAAACCACTTTTGTGATTCAAAATCGTCAAACGTTCTTTCAATTATATTGGTAACTTCTACATTTCCACTAATTTCGCTGTTCTGTCGTGCCAACCATATAAAGAAACCAGAAATAAAAATTGAAATAACCAGTAAGCCTATTTGGAAGCGAATATTGCTAATGTTTTTAAATTCTGAAATAACAAAAAATAAAATTAAGGTAACAAGAACTATTGAAATATGTGCACTAGTCTGTTTCGTTCCTGCGTAAAATAATACAAAAAATAATAATACCAACAATTGAAAACTACTTTTTTTCTTGTAATATATAACCATCATTGCTATTACGTAATTGAAAATACTGAACGTAAGCGACTCACTTAAAATAATAGAATCAAATCCAACAATTGGGGGAGTGATACCTAAACTCAAAATAAGAAAAATAGAGATAAATTTAATGATCGGGTTATGTATTATTGAAAATACGGCAAAAGATAATACGATCCAGCTGAGTAGACTTAAGATTGTTTGGAAAAGCACAATTGCCGAATAGTTCGCGAGAAATGTATATGTATACGTTATAAATGGCATACGAATTGGATTATTCCAAGTCGGATTAAAATAAGAAGGCGAATCAGCAAAATCAAATCCAATATCTGATTTATATGTGCTCAACAAGCGAACCAAAGCAAAAAGTAAGTATATTGCAATAAGAAAAGTTCTTACATAAATTTTAGTCATTTATTTTTAGATTTAATACTTTCATTTCCGTAACTTTAGCCAAAAAACTTCGATTTATATCTTCATTAATTTTACACGGCTTGGCAGGCGACCCAATAATACTTAAGAACTCTGTTGAGTTTGAGCTTAACTGAAATTCGATTTCAACTATGGCTTGTTTTGATTTAAGCGTTTGCACTTCCATCGAACCATCTTGAGTTCCTACGTATATAACTCGTTCTGTACCACAAGGATCGACATCAAGAAGGAAACTTAGAGTCCCCTTGACATCTCTAAAGTTTCTATTTGTCAAAGTAATAAGGTCGCCACTTGTTTGTAACCAATAAAAATCTCCATCTTTCGCGTTCTCTTTTGGCGCAATTAAATCTATGTCTAAATCTCTGACAATATTTTCGTTGTAATCTTCAGGTGGCATTACTTTCCCATACATGAACCATTTTTTATGAACTGGGACATAGGAATCGAGTGGGAAACTGTTAAAAATGGTAAATACAAGTAACAAAATAATCGTAAGTGTTACTAAAATATTAACTATAATTGGAAATTTTTGTTTCATATAGTTACAAATGTAGCAATAATCGATCTAAAAAATGCTAGAACTGTCCATGAATGTTGGCTTTTAAATCTACTCCTATTAAAATTGCAGCCGGGTTCTGCGGTAATCCAATTTTGGTTCTCATTTGATTAACTCAGCAGATCTTTTGGCAACAAATTCATCAAGTTGTTGCAAAACGGCTGTATCCATTGTGGGAGCTTCGTATTCAGCAATCTTTTTCTTGGCAATCTCGTTAGCTCTGATATCAGTTGTTTTGGCGCCATTTCTATTCCATTTTTCAAAATTTTCACTTGAGGAAAGAATTGGACGATAGAAACAATCACGGAAACGATCCATGGTGTGAGCAGCACCTAAGAAATGTCCACCATGACCAACTTCAACATGCGCATCAAAAGCAAGAGACTCT
>Ga0209355_1002108_pt1 | contig 11148 bp, 17 predicted proteins | sample LauGreSBDMM110SN_3_FD_187563 | JGI IMG/M metagenome (GOLD analysis project Ga0209355, IMG submission 187563) | Freshwater lake microbial communities from Lake Michigan, USA - Sp13.BD.MM110.SN (SPAdes) (version 2) | ecosystem: Environmental > Aquatic > Freshwater > Lake | place: Lake Michigan...
CCGAGAGCGTGCCCTGGTCGGAATGATCCCGGGCGTCACGAAGTCGAGTTGGTGAGAATATGAACGTCACTGATCCAATTGCAGACATGCTCACTCGCATCCGGAACGCGTCGCGCGCCCGGCATGCCGAGGTGCTCGTCCCAGCCTCGAAGCTGAAGCTTCAGATGGCCCGCATCCTTGTGGATGAGGGGTTCGTCGCCTCCTTCGTGGAAACGAAGAAGGGCCCTGAGAACTACCTCCAGGTCACCCTGAAGTACGTCGATGGCAAGGTGCCTGTCGTCTCAGGCCTCAAGCGCATCAGCAAGCCTGGCCTAAGGGTTTATGCTGGTAAGACAGAGATTCCGCGCGTGCTCGGCGGCCTCGGTGTTGTCATCTTGAGCACATCAAAGGGGATCATGACCGGAGCGCAGGCCCACAAGGCCCAGCTCGGCGGCGAGATCCTCGCCTACGTCTGGTAGAGGAGGGGACTGATGTCACGAATCGGACGCAAGCCCATCGCCGTACCAGCAGGGGTGAAGGTCGCCATTGAGGGTCGAACCGTTACGGCCACCGGGCCGAAGGGGACCCTCTCGCGTGAGATCCCTGGCGCTGTCACGTTCGTCCTCGAGGCGGATGTGATTACCGTGTCGCGTCCTGATGACAGCAAGACCAACCGCTCGATGCACGGCCTCTGCCGCACCCTCATCGCCAATATGGTTGAGGGTGTTGCCACCGGCTTCCGCACCGACCTCGAAATCAACGGCGTCGGCTATCGCGCCGCGAAGGCGGGGAACAAGTTGACCTTGGCCCTTGGCTACAGCCACCCAATTGAGATCAACCCACCAGCCGGGATCACCTTCGAAGTCGACGGCCAGACCAAGGTTGCCGTTCTCGGTGCAAACAAGGAGCTCGTCGGCCAGATCGCCGCAGAGATCCGTTCACTCCGAAAGCCTGAGCCGTACAAGGGGAAGGGCATCAAGTACGTCGACGAGGTCATCCGCCGCAAGGCTGGTAAGGCCGGAAAGGTTGGTGCCAAGTGAGCCGCGTAACGACACGCGTCGCGTCGCGTAAGCGCCGACACTTTGGCATTCGACTGACCCTTGAGGGCTCAGCTGTACGACCACGACTCGCGATCTTCCGCAGCCTGAACCAGATCTACGCACAGGTCATTGATGACGCAGCTGGGAAGACCCTGGCAGCGGCCTCTACCCTTGATGCAGCGGTGAAGGGTGACGCCAAGCGCACGAAGGTGCAGGAGGCCGCCGAAGTCGGAACCCTCATCGCCGAGCGCGCGAAGGCCGCCGGTGTGGCGAAGGTCGTCTTCGACCGCGCAGGATTTAAATATCATGGGCGCCTGAAGGCGCTCGCAGACGCTGCCCGGGCTGCCGGGCTTGAGTTCTAGGAGGGCACTGAGATGGCGAGAATTGACGCGTCGAAGCTGACCCTCGCAGAGAAGGTCGTGCAGATTAATCGCGTAGCGAAGGTAGTAAAGGGCGGACGCCGCTTCACCTTCTCTGCGCTCGTCGTTGTTGGCGATGGCCAGGGACACGTTGGCGTTGGCATCGGCAAGGCCGGCGAAGTGCCAGAGTCAATCCGCAAGGGGACCGAAGACGCGAAGAAGAACCTCATCCGCGTGCCGTTCCTTGGCACCACCATTCCGCACGAAGTGTCGGCCGAGCACTCCGCCAGCCGCGTGATGCTGAAGCCAGCCTCACAGGGAACTGGCGTGATCGCCGGTGGTGCGATTCGCGCGATCATCACCGCTGCAGGCATCCACGACATCCTCTCCAAGGTCTACGGTTCGTCGAATCCCGTGAACGCAACCCGCGCCGCGATCGAAGCGCTCTCGCAGCTGCGCACCGCTGAGCAGATCTCAGCCGCACGTGGCAAGCGCGTCCGCATCCGTGTCGGTGGCCAAGAGTCGGCACCAGAGGTACACCATGGTTGAGAAGTACATCAAGGTCACGCAGGTTAAGAGCGAGCTCGGTCATGTCGCGCGAAATCGCGGCACCATTCGAGCCCTCGGCCTCGACCGCATTGGTGACACCAATCTGCTCCCTGACAATCCAGCCGTTCGCGGCATGGTGCGCCAGGTGAACTTCCTCGTCTCGGTTGATGAGTTGACCGGCGCTGAGGCTGCAACTGCAGCAACTGCCGTTGCAACGAAGAAGGCACAGAAGGCGAAGAAGCCTGCCAAGGTGAAGAAGGCGAAGGTGACCAAGTGAAGCTCCATGATCTGCAGCCAGCACCAGGGTCAAAGAAGAAGCGTATTCGTGTCGGTCGCGGTATTGCGGCTGGACGCGGTAAGACTGCCGGTTACGGTACGAAGGGTCAGACCTCACGAAGCGGTGGGAGCATCCCAGCGTGGTTCGAAGGTGGCCAGACGCCAATCCATCGCCGTATTCCAAAGCTTCGCGGCTTCCGCAATGTTCTGCGCGTTGAAGTCGCCGTGGTCAATGTTGGCCGCATTCAGCAGTGGATCGATGCCGGCCGCCTGAAGGGCGAGAGCCCACTCAGCGTAAACGCCGACATCCTTGCCGCAGCGGGCCTCCTCAAGACTCGAGGGAAGCCGTTGAAGGTGCTCGGCACTGGCGAGATTTCGACCAAGATCCTCTTCGCTGCTAACGCGTTCACCGATAGTGCCGTGGCCAAGATCAAGGCTGCTGGCGGTGACATCACCGTGTATGAGATTGCCACCCCAGCCTCAGCCGCCCCAGTCGGGGTGAAGGCGGGGAAGAACGCGCCAACACCAGGGAAGAAGGCTCCAGCCAAGCGCGCCACCAAGGCCGCACAGGCCGACGGCGCAGACGCCTAAGGTTAGGTCGCACGTAGGCCTTCGCGCCTACGTATAGCGGGGAAGGAGACGAACGATGATTGACACTCTAGTGAACGCGTTCCGAACCCCCGAGATTCGACGCAAGCTCTTCTTCGTCGCCGCAATGCTCGTCGTCTTCCGCCTATTGAGCCATGTTCCCGTGCCAGGAGCCGATCCGGCCGCCCTCTCAAACTTCTTCAAGGACAACGCCCTCTTCGGCCTCCTCGACCTCTTCTCGGGCGGCGGACTGGCGCGATTCAGCGTCGTCGGCCTGGGCCTGAACCCGTACATCAACGCCTCGATCATCATGCAGCTCATGAGCGGCGTGGTGCCGCGCCTGATTGAACTCAGCCGCGAGGGTGAGTACGGCCGCAACAAGATCAACCAGTACACCCGCTACCTGACCGTGCCGCTCGCGGCGCTGCAGAGCTACGCCTTCCTCGCGCTGCTGAATAGCCAGGACGTGCTCAAGACACGCTTCGACCTGTCCAGCCCAGAGACGCTCGTGCAGATCGTCATCCTGACGACCGGTTCGCTGCTGCTCATGTGGATCGGCGAGCTGGTCACGGAGCGCGGCATCGGTAACGGAATCAGCTTCATCATCTTCGCCGGTATCATCGGCCGCGTGCCGGGTGCCATTCAGGAATTCTTTAGTGCGCCAGACATTGCTGTTCTGCTCGCCTTCTTCGTGCTCGGTGCTGCGGCCGTTGCCGCGATCATCCTGATCACCGAAGGGCAGCGTCGCATCCCAGTCGAGTATGCGAGCCGCGTCCGCGGCAATCGCGTCTACCAGGGCGGGCGCACCTTCCTGCCGCTGAAGGTGAATCAGGCTGGCGTGATTCCGATCATCTTCTCCATGAGCATCCTGCTCTTCCCAGCACAGATTGCCGGCTACTTCACCGCATCAGAGGTTGAGTGGGTTAAGGCTGGCGCACAGTGGATCGTTGATACGCTCGGGCCACAGAACGAGCTTGTCTATCTGCCGTTCTACTTCATCCTCACGGTGGCGTTCACCTACTTCTACACGGCGTTCACCTTTAAGCCTGATGAAACGGCTGACCAGCTGCGCAAGAACGGCGGCTACATCCCAGGCATTCGCCCAGGGATGCCAACCCAGGAGTATCTCGGGAAGGTCGTGACACGCATCACCCTGCTCGGGTCGCTCTTCTTGGGACTCGTTGCGGTCTCGCCGTATGCGCTCGGCACACTCTTCGGCGATCTCGGCGGCCTCGGCGTCAGCCTTGGCGGCACCGGACTCCTGATCGCGGTGAGCGTTGTTGTCGAGACGATGAAGCAGCTTGAGGCGCAGATGTTGATGCGAAACTACGAGGGCTTTATTAAGTGATCCTCGTCCTTCTCGGCGCTCCAGGCGCAGGGAAGGGGACGCAAGCGGAGGCACTCTCCGCAGCAACGGGGGCAGCCCACGTTGCAACTGGCGACCTCTTCCGTGCTGAAATTGCCGCAGGTTCGCCGCTCGGCCTTGCCGCACAGCAGTTCATTGACGCTGGGCAGTTGGTTCCCGACGAGGTCACCATCAACATGATTCAAGCGCGTCTGGCCAAGCCAGACGCAGCGCACCGCGTCATCCTCGACGGCTTTCCGCGCAACCCTGCACAGGCGAGCGCACTGGATGCGGTGTACGCGGCGAGTGGCCGCGCGATCAGCGCCGTACTGCTGAAGGTTGACCGTGCGATTCTTGAAGAGCGACTCACCGCACGCCGGGTCTGCCCGTCATGCGGGCGCTCGTACCACCTGTTGAGCCGCCCGCCGCAGAGTGCTGGGGTGTGCGACGTGTGCGCCACGGCGCTGATCACCCGAAGCGACGACGCGCCGGAGACCGTTGCGGCACGACTGGCGAATCAGCTCGCCGCACTTGATTCGGTAGTTGAGCTGTATCGCGCATCGGGCCGCCTCGCTGAGGTGGACGGCGTGGGTGCCATCGACGAGGTCCAAGGTCGCCTGGCTGCGGCCGCTGCCGCCGCTGGGTTGACGGCCTAGTTATGGGCGCAATCACCCGTAAGAGCCCAGCCGAGATTGCGCTGATGCGACGTGCCGGCGCCATCGTGGCCGAAATTCATGAGCTCGTACGCGAGGCTGCGGTTCCAGGGGCGAGCACCGCCGAGCTGAACGCGATCGCGGAGCGCTGCATTCTGCGCCACGGGGCGACATCAAACTTCAAGGGCTACCACGGCTTCCCCGCCTTCATCTGCATCTCGCTCGACAGCGAGGTCGTGCACGGCATCCCCGGTGATCGCGAGATCAAGGAGGGGGCGCTCGTCTCTATTGACGCAGGGGCCATCTGGGATGGCTGGCATGCCGACGGGGCGCGCAGCTTCGTGGTCGGCGAGGGGTCTCCAGAGGCGAAGCGCCTGGTGGCGGTGACCCGCGAGGCGCTGGATGCTGGCATCGCCGCCGCCCGCCCAGGGGCCACCATTGAGGAGATCTCCGGCGCCGTCGAGGATGTCGCCCTGCGGGCGGGGTACGGGATTGTCCGACCCTACGTTGGCCATGGCATCGGCCGTGCCATGCATGAGGCCCCACAGGTGCCCAACTACCGCACCGGCCGCAAGAGCCTGACCCTGGCGGAGGGGCACTGCCTGGCGATCGAGCCAATGCTCACCCTCGGGTCGCCTGAGGTGGGGGTGATGGACGACGAGTGGACGGTTGTAACAATTGACGGGAGCCTCGCGGCACATTGGGAGGACAGCATCGCCATCGTGGCGGGGGGCTCCACCATCCTCACGAGGGGGTCATGAACGCCCTCTTTGTGCGGGGATCGTGGGGCTCTGCTACTCTCTCCCTTCGCGCGTCTGCGGACTCCGTAGCGCGCCGTCTCGGTCTTCCGAGACCCAGTAACGCGTTCTGATCGGGGGTTTGTTGGCGAAGAAAGATTCGATCGAGGTCGAGGGGACCGTTGTTGAGCCGCTACCGAACACATCGTTCGTGATCGAGCTTGAAAATGGCCACCGGATCCGCGCCTACATCAGTGGAAAGCTTCGGACGAATTTCATCCGAATCCTTCCAGGTGATCGGGTGAAGGTCGAACTCTCGCCATACGATCTGACCCAGGGTCGGATCACCTACCGGTTGAAGTAGCAGCACGAGCGGTGCGCCGCTCACAGCAGGAGAACGAGTGAAAGTATCTGCGTCGGTCAAGGTTCGTTGCGACAAGTGCCTCGTGATTAAGCGGCACGGTCGCGTCATGGTCATTTGCGAAAACCCAAAGCACAAGCAGCGACAGGGTTAGCTGATGGCTCGTATTGCAGGCGTCGATATTCCGCGCGAGAAGCGTGTTGAGATCGCCCTTACCTACATCTTCGGCGTAGGCCTCACCACCAGCCAGAAGATCTTGGCGCAGACCTCCATTAATCCAGACACGCGCGTGCGCGACCTCACCGAGGACCAGGTCAACCGACTTCGCGAAGTCATCGACAAGGGCCGCAAGGTCGAGGGTGACCTGCGCCGCGAGATTGCCATGAACATCAAGCGACTGATCGAGGTTGGCACCTACCGTGGCACCCGACATCGCAAGAACCTCCCGTCGCGCGGACAGCGCACGAAGACGAACGCACGACAGCGCCGTGGCGCACGCAAGACCGTCGCCGGCAAGAAGATTGAGAAGAAGTAGGTAGCGAGATGGCTGAAGAGAAGAAGAAGCGCGCACCGAAGGTTCGACGCCGCGAGAAGAAGAACGTGCCTGTTGGGCATGTCCACATCGCCGCCTCGTTTAACAACACCCTCGTCTCAATCACCGACCTCACCGGTGCGGTGCTTTCGTGGGGCTCGGGCGGCGTCGCTGGCTTCAAGGGCTCACGCAAGAGCACCCCATACGCCGCATCACTCGGAGCTGAGGCAGCCGCACGCAAGGCGATGGAGCACGGACTTCGTTCCGTTGCCGTCTTCGTGAAGGGGCCAGGCGCTGGACGCGAGCAGGCAATCCGCGGTCTACAGACAGCGGGCCTCGACATCACTGCAATCACCGATGTGACGCCGCTGCCACACAATGGCTGCCGTCCTCCAAAGAAGCGCCGAGTCTAGGGGAGTAGAAGCATGGGTCGAGATACCGGACCAGTCTGCCGCCAGTGCCGTCGAGAGGGCGCGAAGCTCTTCTTGAAGGGCGCGCGCTGCTATACGAAGAAGTGCTCGTTCGAGAAGCGCCCGACCCCTCCAGGCATGCACATGATGCGCCGCCGCAAGGTTGGTGACTACGGCCTCCAGCTGCGCGAGAAGCAGAAGATGCGCCGCGTCTATCGCATTGGCGAGACCCAGTTCCGTCGCCTCTTCGAGGCCGCTGAGCGTGGCACCGATGTGACGGGCGAGAACCTGCTCCGCCTTCTTGAGCTGCGCTTCGACAACGTCGTCTACCGTCTCGGACTCGCCAGCTCGCGAGACCAGGCACGCCAGTTGATCACCCACGGCCACCTCTCCATCAATGGGCAGGCGGTCAACATTCCGTCCTACTCGCTGAAGCCAGGCGACGTCATCACGGTTCGCGAAGGTCGAGCTGACATCGGGCCGTTCAAGGAGGCCGCAGGCACACTTTCAGGCAATGGCATTCAGGAGTGGCTCCGCGTGGATGCCACCAAGTTGACCGGTACGGTGGTCGCTGCTCCGCGGCGCGATCAGATGCCGGGCGACTTCAATGAACAACTCGTCGTCGAGTTCTACTCGCGGTAAGAGGGAGAGAGAACATGTCCGATGCACTGACCACCAAGATCGCCCCGCTCGAGGAGCTCGGCTCGTACGGCAAGTACGAGGCTGGCCCATTCGCGCCAGGCTACGGCGTCACCCTCGGCAACGCACTGCGCCGCGTCCTTCTCGGATCGCTGGAAGGTGCTGCAGTCACCGCCGTACAGATCGACGGCGTCATGCAGGAGTTCTCCTCGCTGCCAGGCGTCCGTGAAGACGTCGTACAGATCCTCCTCAACGTTAAGAAGATTCGCCTTCGCAGCTTTGCCAAGGAGCGCATCGAGCTGACCCTTTCGAAGAAGGGGGCAGGCCCGGTCACCGCTGGTGACATCAAGCCGAACGGCCAGATCGAGATCGTCAACCCAGAGCTGGTGCTTGCAACGCTCGACTCCGACAAGGCGGCCATTGAGGCCACCCTCGTCGTTGAGACCGGCGTTGGTTACGTCTCCTCGGACCGCGTTGATGCGGACCCTGAAGGCGAAGTGCGACCACGCGGCGTGATGAGCGTCGACGCCATCTTCACCCCGGTTCGCAAGGTCAACTTCACTGTTGAGAACACGCGCGTCGGCCAGGACGTTGACCGCGAGAAGCTCATCCTTGAGATCGAGACCGACGGCACGATCACGCCAGAGGCTGCTGTTCGCAAGGCTGCAGCAATCCTCGTCAGCCAGTTCACCGCTTTCTCCGGCCTGGGTGAGGCCCCAGTGGCGGCGCCAGCGGCAGCAGAGGCCGGCGGCAACCTGCTCGACCTCTCCATTGAAGATCTTGATCTGCCAATGCGCGCCTACAACGCGCTGAAGCGTGCAGGCATCCTTAAGGTTCGCCAGCTCCTCACCGCCCTTGATGGCGGCGAGATGGAGCTCCTCAAGCTGCGCAACTTTGGCCAGAAGAGCCTCAACGAGGTTCGTGAGAAGCTCGTCGAGCGCGGCTTCGATGTACCAGAGAGCACCATCCCTGCCGACGCCATCTTCGACGAAGATGAGAGCGACGACGAGGAGAAGGCCTAATGACCTCGCACGCGATTGGCGGACGTAAGCTCTCCCGCAAGCAGGGGCCGCGCCTCGCGCTGTACAAGAACCTGATCGTTTCCGTCTTGCGCTACGAGCGCATCCAGACGACTGAGGCGAAGGCCAAGGAGATTCGTCCGCAGGTTGAGCAGATCATTACGCTCGCCAAGAAGGGTGGCCTCTCGGCCCGACGCGCCGTGATTGCAGCCCTCCCGGAAGAGCCGCTCGTCGTTGAGAAGCTCTTTGATGAGATCGTCCCGAAGTATGCGAACCGCACGTCAGGCTACTGCCGCATCACCAAGATTGGCATTCGCCAGGGTGACTCGGCGCCGCTTGTGCAGCTTGAATTGATCTAGGAGGATCAGATGAACACGAAGACCTGGACACCTCGCGCCGCTGAAATCGAGCGCCGCTGGTTCGTGATCGATGCCGAGGGTCAGACCCTTGGCCGACTCGCGACGAAGGTGGCCTCAACGCTGATGGGGAAGGGGAAGCCAACCTTTGCTGACCACCTCGATTCAGGCGACTTCGTGATCGTGATCAACTCCGCGAAGCTGGTCGTCACCGGCGACCGACTCCTTTCGAAGAAGTACCACTCACACTCCGGTCAGCCAGGCGGTTACCGCATGGAGGTCCTCGGCGACCTGCTCAAGCGCAAGCCGAACGAGGCGATTCGACGAGCCGTTAAGGGCATGCTCCCAAAGACGAAGCTCGGCAATGCACAGATTCGTAAGTTGAAGGTCTATCCCGATGCGGATCATCCGCACGCTCCACAGAAGCCGGAGCCCCTCGCGTGAGCCCTAAGGAGAAGAGCGTGGCCAGTTTGCCGTACTACCAAGGAACCGGTCGACGCAAGACTTCGATCGCACGCGTTCGCCTCGTTGCGGGTGAGGGCCAGATCGTCATCAACGGACGCACCTACGAGCAGCACTTCGGTGGTGCCGTTCCTCAGTCCGAGGTCTTTGCACCATACCGAGTCACCGGCACCGAGGGTCGCTTCAATGCGATGGTGAAGGTTGAGGGTGGTGGTATCTCCGGCCAGGCTGGCGCAATCCGCCACGGCATTTCACGCGCACTCCTCTCCGCCGATCCAGAGGCGTATCGACTGCCACTCCGCCAGGCCGGATTCCTGACGCGCGATCCGCGCGCCAAGGAGCGCAAGAAGTACGGTCTCCGACGCGCACGCAAGGCGAAGCAGTTCACCAAGCGCTGATCTAGCGCAAGGAACACCGTGACCACGGTTCGCTTCGGCACCGATGGGATCCGCGGGATCGCTGGCGAGACACTCACCGTTGAAATTGCGGCCGCACTCGGCGTCGCCCTGATGCAGCAGCATCCAGCAGGGTTGGTGCTCCTCGGCCGCGACACTCGACCGAGCGGACCAGCGCTTACTGATGCACTTGCCGGCGCCATTGAGGCACACGGCGGTACCGTCATTGATGTTGGCATCATCCCAACGCCAGGGCTCGCCTCACTCGTTGCTGGTGAACCGCGTGCCGCCTGCGGCGTGGTCGTCACCGCTTCGCATAACCCAGTGGAGTACAACGGCCTGAAGGTGCTCGCTCGTGACGGGCGCAAGATCCCTGACGCCGAGGAGCGAGCGCTCGAATCATCAATTGAAAGGGCTCTGGCAGGAGGTCTCCAGGTTGTAGCCGCATCTGCCGCACACGGAGCCGAGGCCCAGGCGTATCGGGAGCGATATGCGCGGACGCTAGCGGAGCTGGCGCGCACCGTGAGTGCCAGCGCCCTGAGCGTGGTGGTCGACGCGGCACATGGCGCCGCCTCACCATTCGCCGTCGCGGCACTCGCCGCCACTGGCGCCACGGTTCTGCCGTTTGCGATGGGAGACGGGGTTATCAATGATGGTGTTGGTGCTACTGATCCCGCCGCACTCGGCGAGCAGGTGCGCGCGCACGGCGCCGACCTCGGCATTGCGCTCGATGGCGATGCTGATCGTTGTGTGGTTGTTGATGCTGGCGGGCGAGCAATTGATGGTGACGTCTTGATCGCCCTCATCGCACTGGACCGGAAGGGGCGGGGAGTCGCCGGGTCTGAACGCGCCGTTGCCACGGTGTTGACCAATAGTGGCGTGGAGCGTCACCTTGCCGCGCACGGGATCACCCTGGAGCGCACCCCCGTCGGCGACCGACATATTGCTGAACGACTCGCCGCTGGCCAGGGTGGCTTCGGTGGCGAGAAGAGTGGCCACCTCCTCTTCACGGAGCTCTCGCCGACCGGCGACGGCCTTCTCAGCGCGATCACCGTACTCGGCCTCGTTGCCCGCGCGGGGATCCCCGTTGGGGAGATGGCCAGTGCGGTCCCACTCGATCCGCAGCTCCAGCGCACGGTGCCGGTGCCCCCAGGTGAGGGGGAGCGCCTGCTCGCGGAGCCTGATCTCCAGAACGCTATTCGTCAGGCTGAGGTGGCACTCGCACAGACAGGCGGGCGCGTCCTTGTGCGCCTCTCTGGGACGGAGCCCCTGCTCCGCGTGATGGGCGAGGGCCCAGATCACGCAGCCGTCACCGCCGCCGTTGAGCGCCTGCTGGAGGTCGCCGCGAGCCTCGTACGCGGGCGGTAGACTACCGCTATGTGCGGGATCGTCGGCTACATCGGCTCACGCGACGTCTCGACGACGTTGATTGAGGGGCTGCGCCTCCT
>Ga0209355_1002110_pt1 | contig 11140 bp, 6 predicted proteins | sample LauGreSBDMM110SN_3_FD_187563 | JGI IMG/M metagenome (GOLD analysis project Ga0209355, IMG submission 187563) | Freshwater lake microbial communities from Lake Michigan, USA - Sp13.BD.MM110.SN (SPAdes) (version 2) | ecosystem: Environmental > Aquatic > Freshwater > Lake | place: Lake Michigan, USA...
ACCATCTTTTCCCATAGCATAAAACACACGAGATTGACCCAATAACATAACTAATATTACAGAAGAAAATCCAGCTAGAATAGCCACTGTAACAAAATCAGCTAACCATTTAAACCCTGGCATGTGCTCATTTATTGCAAAAGCAACTGACGCTTCTTTTCCTCCAGTTCTAAAATCTTCTACAGAAGCCACTCCCGTTAGCACATGTCCAAATAATATATATAAAACGGTGCAAACTGCCAATGATCCTAAAATTCCAATAGGCATGTTTCTTTTAGGATTCTTGGTTTCTTGTGCGGCGGTACTAACTGCATCAAATCCAATAAATGCGAAGAACACTGTTCCTGCAGCTCCAACGATCCCCCAGAATCCTCCAAAATTATGATTCACACCGTGTTCATCTGTAAAAATTGAACTTGGCGGAATATAAGGTGTATGGTTAACAGGGTTAATAAAATTCCATCCGATAACGATTATCAAAATAACTATAACCACTTTTACGATAACAATAATTCCATTTACAAAAGCAGATTCTTGAATTCCTTTGATAAGCAATAAACTTATTATCCCTACAATAAATAAAGCTGGGAGATTAATTATTCCACTAGAAATAACCCCTGTAACTGGATCTGTAATTTGTTGAAATGGAGAATGAGAAAGTGAGTAAGGAATAGGGCTTAAGTGAAGAACGTTAACTAAAAAATTATTCAAGTATTCACTCCAAGCAATTCCCACAGTTGCAGCTCCTACAGCATATTCTAAGATTAAATCCCAGCCAATAATCCAAGCTAAAAGCTCCCCCATTGTGGCATAAGTATAGGTATAGGCGCTTCCTGAAATTGGTATTGAAGATGATAATTCGGCGTAACACAATCCTGCTAAAGCACAGCCAATTGCTGCAAGAATAAAAGCAATTGTCACAGATGGGCCTGCATTTTGAGATGCTGCCATTGCAGTTCTAACAAATAATCCAGCACCGATAATGGCGCCAATTCCCAATGCAACCAATGACCAAGCAGTTAATGTTCTTTTTAATCCTTTCTCAGATTCTGATGCTTCTCTTAACAATAGTGTAAGTGATTTTTTCTTCCAAATAGACATATGTAATTTTTTTAAATAAATGTTTTCAAATATATAGAATTTTCTACAACATTATGCATTTTAACATTTCAAGTAGTTTAAATTTTTCCTGATGTTTAAAAAAAACATTAAAAACAAAAACCAATTGAAATTAAGGTAAACCCTTTATTTAACTCTGGAGACCACGTATATTTTATTTCAGCAGGGCCAACAGCTGTTTCAAGCCCGTACCCTAATGCATAGCCAGAATATTTTGGTTTTGAAATCCAGTTGGTAGTTTCAAACAATTCATTATTTACTTGAGCGAAATTTCCTGAAAAGTTAATGTGGTTTTTTTTATAAAATTCATAATCGAATGTGAATGCGGTCCTAAAAAAACTATTCCCTAAAATGCTTAAAAAATCATACCCATAAAAGGGTCTAATATTGTTTATTGGATTAAATCCAAATCCGCCTAAAGCAAAATCTAAAATTGGCTCACTTCCTTTTCCAAATTTTAATCCGGCATCAACTTGAAATTCAATAGTGGTTTTTTGGAAGAGTGTTTTCACAACGCTAAATTCACTTTTAGCAATTGAAAACGGTTCGAACTGATTTTCAAAATTGGAAGAACTTAAATAGGTATTTAAATTAGTTGAAAAGGACCATCCCTTTTTTGGAAAATACTTATTATCAAATGAGTCGTACTTTAAAGATTCAAAAACGCTCCAATAATTATTTTTTTGAATAATAGGTGTTGCATTTGAAATCGTTTCGGAAGTTATCTTTAGGTTTTTATTTTCTATTCCTATTCCTAATAGAAATTTTTGGAAGGAAACGGTTTGGATGTATGCCTGATTAGTGAAATCTATATAGTCAATATTTAGAGTGTTAACTCCTGATTGAGGCGATGTTAAATTGGCTAGAAAATTAGTTGGAACATTCTTAGTAAAACCAGTATATTTAGATTTAATACCAAAACTCCAGTGAAAACCATTGTCGATATAATATTCAAAATTATACCTGAAATTATCCCCCAAACCAACATCTATAAATGCAACATCGTTTTTAGAAATTAATTTTTTTTGAGTCAAATTAACTAGCAACGCGCTTTTAAATAATGCATCATAATGCATCCCAAATTTTAGTAATGTGGTTTGCGGACTTTCCACTAAATTGATGTTTAAATCGTCATAATTGTCATTTTTATCAATTGTGTATGTTATGGATTTAAAGTTTTGAGTGGCGCTTAAATTGTCAAACCCTACTCTAAGGTCACTGTAATCTATTTTACTATTTGCGTTGAATCCTAGCTTTCCAAGTACATAAGATCGAGTATAATTTGGTAAATAATTGATGTTGATGTACTTAATAAAAAGAGAGTCGCTACCCACTTTAAGTTTTTCTTTTGTGTAATTTTCTATGGGTTTTGCTAATTTGTTTATTTTATCTATTTGTGCATTTGCCGCTTCTTCGCCTTTATTAATAATATCATCGATTGCATCAAATGAGATAATTCCATATTGGTTTACTTCCGGCTTTATGTATATATCAGACCCCGCTTTATTCGCTTTCATTTTTTCAATCATTTGAAGATTGTTAATTTGAACTAAGATTTTGGTGGCGTCATTTAGGCTGTTACGATCCTTAATATCGTCTTGAACATCCACTCCAATAATAATATCTGCCCCTAATTTTCGAATTTCATCTACTGGAAAATTATTTGAAACCCCTCCGTCTACCAATAGTTTGCCATCCAATTCAACTGGAGCAAAAATCGACGGAAATGCAGAACTCGCTATCAATGCCTTTGACAGATAACCTTTGTCTAAAACTACTTGTTGCCCTGTTTCAATATCGGTCGCCATACACAAAAATGGAATTGGCAATTTATTAAAGTCATGAATTTCTTTAACGTGTTTGGTCAATCTGTTTATTAAATTAAAATTGAACATCCCTTTTGATAATGATAATGGAATTCCAACTTTAAAATTTTTTACCGGTAATGAAAAAGCATACAGTTCATCATTCCTTTTCTCATAAAAGTTCTTTGATGAACGAGGGATATAATCGGTTATCAAATTATTGAAATCGGTATCTCTAAAAATAGAATCTAATTGCTTTGCATTATAACCTGATGCATAAAGCGCCGCAATTACTGATCCTACACTTGTTCCGCCAATATAATCAATTTTTACTCCAGCTTTTTCAAGTACTTTTATCACCCCAATATGTGCAAATCCTTTTGCCCCACCACCACTTAAAACCAATCCTATTTTAGGTCTAGATTTAATGGTATCTTGCGAGAAGGCGCTATGAGCTAAAATAAAAATAAAAAGGAATGCGGCGGAAATTTTTTTCATTTTTAGGCTTTAATTGGTTTTGTAAAAGTCGGTAATTTTTTTGGCTTTTGAAACACCTACAACGTCTGAAATTTCTTTTTCTGTTGCTAATTTTAATCTTTTTACACTTTTAAAGTGCTGAATTAAAGTTAACATGGTTTTTTCACCAATTCCAGGAATGGCTTCAATGGAGGAATTAAGTGCCGATTTACTTCGTTTGTCTCTGTGAAATGTAATTCCAAAACGATGGGCCTCATTTCTCAATTGCTGAATTACCTTTAATGTTTCCGACTTTTTATCTAAATATAATGGCACAGAATCTCCTGGAAAGAAAAGTTCTTCTAATCTTTTTGCAATTCCAATTATAGCTATTTTACCTCGCAATCCCAAATCGTCTATACTTTTCAAAGCCGATGACAATTGCCCTTTTCCTCCATCGATAATTATTAACTGAGGTAAAGGCTGGTTTTCGTCGAGCATTCTTTTGTATCTTCTATAAACCACCTCTTCCATTGACGCAAAGTCATCAGGGCCAACTACCGTTTTAATATTAAAATGACGGTACTCTTTTTTACTAGGTTTGCCCTCTTTAAATACCACACAAGCTGAAACCGGATTGGTTCCTTGAATATTGGAGTTGTCAAAACATTCAATATGGCGTGGCTCTTCAGAAAGACGTAAATCTTTTTGCATTTGTGCCATAATTCGGTTGGAATGCCTTTCTGGATCTACAATTTGAAGTTGCTTTAATTGCTCAATTCTATAAAACTTAGCATTTCTAATTGACAAATCTAATATTTGCTTTTTATCGCCTAATTGTGGAACGGTGATTTTAATATTTTCGCCTAAATCAACTTTAAATGGAACGATAATTTCTTTCGATAATAACTGGAACCGTTCCCGCAATTCGATTATGGCAAGTTCTAATAATTCCGCATCGGTTTCATCCAATTTCTTTTTGATTTCCATTGTATGAGAACGAATTATCGAGCCGTGGGAAATTTGCAGAAAATTAATAAATGCCGCACTTTCATCTGATACAATTGAAAACACATCAATATTAGTAATTTTTGGATTGATTATCGTGGAACGAGATTGATAATTCTCCAAAATGTCTATTTTTTCTTTGATTTTTTGAGCTTCCTCAAATTGCATTTTAGAGGCAAAATCATTCATTAATCTTTTAAACTCCTTTTGGCTTTCTTTGAAATTGCCTTTCAGAATTTCTCGAATAGCATCCACTTGCTTTTGATAATTTTCAACTGTTTCATGTCCTTCACATGGTCCTTTGCAATTTCCAATATGGTATTCTAAACAAACTTTAAACTTATTATTTTCAATGTTTTTTTGACTCAAATCAAAGTTGCATGTTCGCAACGGGTATAGTTCCTTTATTAGTTCTAAAATCGTATTTACTGTTTTAAAACTCGTGTAAGGGCCAAAATATTCCGATCCATCTTTCACCATTCTTCTTGTTGGGAAAATTCTAGGAAAAGATTCTTTTTTAATGCAAATCCAAGGATACGTTTTGTCGTCTCTCAACATGACATTGTAACGTGGCTGCAATGTTTTTATTAAATTGTTTTCCAATAAAAGCGCATCTGTTTCAGTAGGAACAACGATGTGTTTTATGGTAACAATTTTTTTTACAAGCACATTCGTTTTGGCAGTATCGTGGATTTTATTAAAGTAGGAAGCCACTCTTTTTTTAAGATTTTTGGCTTTTCCAACATACAAAATTTTATCTTCTTTGTCATAATATTGATACACCCCAGGTCCGTCGGGTAAAGATTGTATCTGAAGTTGTAAAGAAGGATTTTGCATTTATCAATTGTTTCTATCCACATAAAAATCAGTTGGTATTTTAATGGGTTTTCAAATTTACAAAATCTCGCATTTAAAAGCGAAAAACAGACGAGAACTTCTATTTTATACGCTATAATTTTCTACTTTTAACGTTTTAACCAAATTATGAGTATTTTAGAACATAAAAGCATCACTATTTTTAAGGAAATTGTTTTGCCAGGCGAAAGCAAAACGATCAATATGGAAATTGCAACTTTGCATACCATGACCAAATTAAAAATTCCAATAATTGTAGAAAGATCAAAATACAGCGGCCCTACAATTCTACTTTCGGCGGGATTACATGGCGATGAAATTAACGGGATTGAAATCGTAAGACAAATAATCACCAAAAATATTAACAAACCAAAAACAGGAACAATAATTTGTATTCCTGTCATCAATGTTTTTGGTTTTGTAAATCAAACTCGTGAATTCCCTGATAAAAGAGATTTAAATCGGGTTTTTCCCGGAAGCAAAAAGGGTTCATTAGCAAGTCGATTTGCCTTTTATCTTTTAAAAGAAATTATGCCACACATTGATTATGCTATTGATTTTCATGCTGGTGGCGCTAGTAGATTTAACGCTCCGCAAATTAGAATTGTTCCAAAAAATGAAGATTTAAAAAAGTTAGCTGATATTTTTCAAGCGCCTTTTGGATTGTACTCCAAAAATATTGCGGGTTCCTTTAGAAATTCTTGCGATAAATTAGGTGTGAAAATGCTATTATTTGAAGGTGGAAAATCGGTGAATATTAACGAAATGGTTACCCAAGAAGGAATAGAAGGAACAAAGAGAGTTTTGGACCATCTTGGAATGCTTAACTCCAGAAAGGAAGTTACTTATCCTGAAAAACCAACTATTTATATCTCCAAATCGAACTGGATCAGAGCAAAATATTCGGGCATGTTTCATGGCTATACGCAAATTGGAAATTATGTTACTAAGGGGCAATTGCTAGCCACCATTTCTGATCCCTATGGGAAAATTGAATTTACGGTTAAGGCGCCCAATTCTGGATATATTATCAATGTAAATGATGCGCCAATTGTCTACCAAGGCGATGCCATTTATCATATTTCAACTCAAATAAGCGATGTTTAAGAAAGAAATTCGTTTAAAATACAAGGAACTCCGTCGTTCTTTATCTGAAAACCAGATAAAAGAATTGAGTTTGGCTATAGCCAATGGGGTTTTGTTGCTCCCGATTTGGGAGAAAACGTACTTTCATATTTTTCTTCCCATTGAAGAACAGAAAGAAGTAAACACCGAATACATTTTACATTTATTATCAGGAAAAGACAAGGAAATTTGTATTTCAAAAACTGATTTTGAAACTCGAAAAATGACTTCTATTTTATTGACTGATACTACTAAAATCAAAAAAAACGACTACAATATTCCTGAACCTGTTGATTGTCCCGACGCTTCGGAAGAGGTGCCTTCCAATAAAATGGAAGTAGTTTTTATTCCTTTATTGGCATTTGACAAAAATGGAAATCGGGTGGGTTACGGCAAAGGATTCTATGATAAATTTTTAGCGGAATGCAACCCAAATACGATTAAAATTGGCTTGTCGTTTTTTGAACCAGAAGGAATAATTTCGGATGTTACTACTTCAGACATACAACTCGATTACTGCGTTACTCCATATAGAATAATCAAATTCTAATTTTTACTCTGAATCCTGAGTTTTAGCGAACGCTTTTTTGTTGAAAACAATTAATATTCCCACTCCTGTTGAAATGGCCATGTCGGCAACATTGAAAATGGCATTGAAGAAGGTGAAAAATTTACCGCCCCAAAATGGCAACCAGCTAGGTAAATTACCTTCCCATATTGGAAAATAAAATAAATCTACTACTTTTCCGTAAAAAAATTGTCCGTAAGGTTTATCTGAAAATAGTGTTGCCACGGTATGGTAACTGTCATCGAAAATAACCCCATAAATAACAGAATCGATAATATTCCCAAAAGCACCAGCAAAAATAAGCGCTATGGCTACAATTAAGAAATTGGAACTTTGCTTTTTTATTACATCCCAAAGCCAATAAGCAATTCCGGTAACGGCAACTAATCTAAAAAGAGTTAGGATTATTTTTCCATAGGACCCTGGAATTTGCGTGCCCCAAGCCATTCCTTCATTTTCAATAAATAGAATTTTAAACCAATTGAAAACCACCACTTCCTCACCTAAAACAAAGTGAGTTTTGATATAAATTTTCGAAACTTGGTCAACTAATAATATAATGAAAATTAGTAAATAGGCTTTTTTTAATGACATTTTATAAATTTTGGTACCGCAAAAATAATACTATTTTTAATACAAAACGCCCCTCGAAAGGAGCGTTTAAAATAATTGTGATAAATTGTTATCGCTGTAAATTTTTAGCTTCTATGCTCATTGTAGCGTGAGGGACCACTAGCAATCGTTCTTTACTTATTAATTTACCGGTTACTTTACAGAAGCCGTATGTTTTATTTTCAACACGGAAAAGGGCGTTTTTCAAGTCGCGAATAAACTTCTCTTGGCGAATTGCCAATTGAGAGTTTGCTTCTTTTGACATGGTTTCGCTTCCTTCTTCAAATGCTTTGAATGTAGGAGACGTATCGTCTGTTCCATTGTTTAAGTCGTTCATATAAGCACTTTTTATCAATTCTAAATCAGATTGTGCTTTATGTATTTTATTTATTATTAGTTCTTTGAACTCTGCTAAGTCTGCATCTGAGTATCTTAATGTGTCTATTGCCATTCTATACTTATTTATTAATTTCTATTCGTGTTATTATTTTGTCAAATTCAATTGTAACGCCCCCTTCTAATTCGTCTACAAATACCAATGAATCGGTTAATGTTTCTGATTTTATATAGGCTTCATTATTAAGAACTGCGGTTTCCAAATCTCCATTTCTTTGAATTTGAACTTTGATTTTATCGGTAACTTCAAATCCAGAGTCTTTTCTAATATTCTGAATTCTATTTACTAATTCTCGTGCAATTCCTTCCTGATGCAATTCCTCAGAAATTGAAATATCTAATGCCACTGTGATTCCATTTGAATTGGCTACCAACCATCCTTCTATATCTTGTGACGAAATTTCAACTTCTTGTAATGTTAAAATTATACTTTTTTCTTGAATAATAATACTAATTTCTCCTTCTCTTTCTAATTTATTAATTTGATCCGAAGAAAAACCTTGTATCTCATTGGCAATCAGGCCCATGTCCTTTCCAAATCTCGGCCCTAATGTCTTAAAATTAGGTTTTATTTGCTTCACTAATATCCCAGAAGCATCGTCTAAAAGTACAATTTCTTTTACGTTTACCTCTGCTTTTATTAAGTCGGAAACTGCTTCAATTTCAGCACGTTGACTCTCTTCAAGTATTGGTATCATTATCTTTTGTAAAGGCTGACGTACTTTTATCATTTCCTTTTTTCGAAGAGATAATACTAATGAGGAGATGGTTTGCGCCTTTTCCATTTTACTCTCTAACGATTTATCAACATACTTTTCAACGCATTGAGGAAAATCAGCCAAATGTACACTTTCAAAATTTTCTGATTGTGTTGCTAATGTTAAATCTCTGTATAGTTTATCCATGAAAAAGGGAGCTATAGGAGCGCCTAATTTACTTATCGCTAATAAACATTCGTACAAAGTTTGGTAGGCTGCAATTTTATCTTGTTCGTATTCTCCTTTCCAAAAACGTCTTCTACACAAGCGAACGTACCAATTACTAAGGTTTTCCTGAACAAAATCAGAAATTGCTCTAGCGGCTTTTGTAGGCTCGTAATCAGCATAGGCTGAATCAACCGTTTTTATTAAGGTATTCAATTCTGAAATAATCCATTGGTCAATTTCAGGTCGTTCATTAACCGGAATTGTAGCTTCTGAATAGTTGAAATTATCAATATTGGCATACAAACTAAAAAACGAATAGGTGTTATATAGCGTTCCGAAGAATTTTCGGCGAACCTCAGCAATTCCTTCTAAATCGAATTTTAAATTGTCCCACGGATTGGCATTTGAAATCATATACCAACGAGTAGCGTCAGGGCCATATTCTATTAAAGTTTCAAATGGATCGGCGGCATTTCCTAGGCGTTTGGACATTTTGTGTCCATTTTTATCTAATACTAACCCGTTTGAAACTACATTTTTATACGAACCTTTGTCAAAAACCAAAGTTGAAATAGCGTGCAAGGTATAAAACCACCCTCTAGTTTGATCTACTCCTTCGGCAATAAAATCCGCTGGAAATGCTTTATTCCCATCAATCAATTCCTTGTTTTCAAACGGATAATGCCATTGAGCATAAGGCATTGCTCCTGAGTCAAACCAAACGTCAATTAAGTCGGATTCTCTTTTCATCGGTTTTCCTGTTGCAGAAACTAAGGTGATTTCGTCTACTACATTTTTATGTAAATCAACCAAATCATAATTGGCTTCAGTCATATTTCCAATTTCAAATCCTTGAAAAGGATTTGTTTTTTGGAAACCTGCAGCAATTGATTTTTCTATTTCGTTGTATAATTCTTCCACAGTACCAATCAGAATTTCTTCTCCCGAACCTTCGGGACCGTCTTCAGTTCTCCATATTGGCAATGGGATTCCCCAATACCTAGATCGCGATAAATTCCAATCGTTAGCGTTTTTTAACCAATTCCCGAAACGCCCTTCTCCGGTTGCTTTAGGTTTCCAGTTGATGGTTTCGTTTAAGTCAAACATTCTATCCCGCACTTTTGTAATTTCTATGAACCAAGAATCCAACGGATAATACAAAATTGGCGTGTCCGTTCTCCAACAATGTGGGTAACTGTGAACGTATTTTTCAACTTTGAAGGCTTTATTTTCTTCTTTTAATTGGATGGCAATTTCCACATCGGCGGAACGTTCTGGAGCTTCGCCTTCTTTATAAAATTCATTTTTAACATATTTACCTGCATAAACACCTGTGTGAGAAGTGAATTTTCCTTGCAGGTTTACCAACGGTCCCGGATTACCATTTTCATCTAAAACTAACATTGGCGGAACTTCAGGCACGGCTTCTTTTGCCACTTTAGCATCATCGGCACCAAAAGTTGGCGCAGTATGAACAATCCCTGTACCATCTTCAGTTGTAACAAAATCTCCAGAGATTACTCGGAATGCGTTTTCAGGATTTTGATACGGCAACGCTAACTGCATCAATTGCTCGTAACGAATTTCAACTAAATCTAACCCTTTGCATTCGGCTATAATTGTATATGGGATTTGTTTCTCGCTAGGTTTAAAATTATCAAAATCTGATGCGTCTTTACTTTCGAAAAACCCTTTTGAGAATTGTTTTACAACTAAATTCTTAGCCAAAATTACTTTTGAAGGTAAATAGGTATATTGATTGAAAGTAGCAACTAAAACGTAATCAATTTTTGGTCCTACGGTTAATGCCGTGTTGCTTGGTAATGTCCAAGGAGTTGTGGTCCAGGCTAAGAAATAAATCCCATCCCCATCCCTTCCCAAAGGGAAGGGTGACTTTGCGCTTAAGCCAAATGCTTTTTCAACAGTATTTCCCGTTTCAGCTCCCTTTCCTTCAGAGAGGGATAAGGCGAGGAATTGCGCTACAACAGTGGTATCGGTTACGTCTCTATAACTCCCTGGCTGGTTGACCTCGTGTGAAGATAGTCCCGTTCCTGCTTTAGGGGAATACGGCTGAATGGTATATCCTTTATACATCAAATCTTTATCATAGATTTGTTTTAAAAGCCACCAAACTGATTCCATGTATTTGGATTTATAAGTCACATAGGGATCTTCCATATCAACCCAGTAACCCATTTTTTCAGTTAAATCGTTCCACACATCGGTGTAGCGCATTACCGTTTTTTTGCAAGCCTCGTTATATTGTTCTA
>Ga0209355_1002111_pt1 | contig 11140 bp, 10 predicted proteins | sample LauGreSBDMM110SN_3_FD_187563 | JGI IMG/M metagenome (GOLD analysis project Ga0209355, IMG submission 187563) | Freshwater lake microbial communities from Lake Michigan, USA - Sp13.BD.MM110.SN (SPAdes) (version 2) | ecosystem: Environmental > Aquatic > Freshwater > Lake | place: Lake Michigan...
TCGCTGGTGTTGGTGCTGCAGGTGTGGCCATCGGCAAGATTCTTCTTAATGCTGGTATTGGTGATGTCATTGGTTGTGACCGCGTGGGTGCCATTTATACCGGCAGAGGTGAAATGAACTCTGCAAAAGAATGGTTTGCAGCACACACAAACTCGTCACGAAAGATGGGAACCATCAGTGACGTTATGAAGGGTGCGGACGTTTTTATTGGAGTGAGTGGACCAGATCTTGTAACTGCTGCAGATGTGCGCTCGATGGCAAAGAACCCCATTGTGTTTGCAATGGCAAACCCAAACCCAGAAATTCGTCCAGAGCAGGTAGACGGTTTAGCTGCCGTTATGGCAACGGGTCGTAGCGACTATCCGAACCAAATCAATAACGTGCTTGCGTTCCCAGGCATCTTCCGTGGTGCACTTGACGCAAATGCAACGGACATCACCGAAGGTATGAAACTGGCAGCCGCAATTGCAATTGCAGAGTCGGTAACCGATTCCCAGTTATCGCCGGATTTTGTGGTTCCATCGGTGTTTGACAGGACGATTGTTGAACGTGTTGCCCCCGCAGTTGCCGCAGCGGCCGTGAAAGATGGAGTTATCCGTAAGTCGTAAAGCATTTATGCGTTGCGTGCGGAAATAAACGCAGCAACACAAGTATCAATGTCGGCTCTGGTGTGTGTTGCACACACCTGCACGCGAATGCGTGCCTTGCCCATTGGCACGACTGGGTATGAGAATGCAACGACGTAGATACCAAGTTTGAAAAGTTCTGCAGCCATGCGGACCGCTTCGTGTTCATCAGCAAACATCACCGGAACGATTGGATGTTCGCCGGCAAGCAGTGTGAAACCAGCAGATTCCATTTGATCGCGGAAATATTTGGCATTGCCACGAAGAGTTTCTCGAATTGAATTGCCTTGGGAGACTAAGTCGAGCGCAACAAGCGAACCAGCAACCACGGTCGGCGGTATGGAGTTAGAGAACAAATATGGTCTCGCGCGTTGGCGCAACAGGTCAACAATTTCTTGGTGGGCAGCGATGTAACCACCCGATGCACCGCCAAGCGCCTTACCGAGCGTGCCAGCAATGATGTCGACACGATCGCGAACACCAAACTTTTCTGGAGTACCCGCACCATTTGCGCCGATGAATCCAACAGCATGCGAGTCATCCACCATCACCATCGCTTCGTACTTGTCGGCGAGGTCACAGATTTCTTTGAGGGGAGCGAACGACCCGTCCATCGAAAACACACCATCGGTGACAATGAGTGTTCGTCGTGCACCACGGGCTGCAACAAGTTGGGCTTCGAGGTCTGCCATGTCGCGGTTTTTGAAGCGGTAGCGAGTTGCTTTGCACAACCTGATGCCGTCGATGATTGAGGCGTGATTTAACTCGTCAGAAATAACCGCATCGTTTTGATCGAGCAGCACTTCAAAAATTCCGGTATTCGCATCAAAGCATGATGGAAACAAAATTGTTGCATCAGTGCCCAGCAACGCAGACAGTTTCGCTTCAAGTTCGTCGTGTTGTGACTGGGTTCCACAGATGAATCTCACGCTTGCCATGCCAAATCCATTGATGTCAAGGGATTCTTTTGCCGCAGCGATCACTGCAGGGTTATTTGCAAGTCCGATGTAGTTGTTGGAACAAAAGTTGATCAGATCTTTGCTGCTGCTCGAAACATGCGATGCCTGCGGAGAGTCGAGCAGTCGCTCGCGCTTATAGAGGCCTGCTGACTGGATCTCATCGAGAGTCTTTTTGAGTTCTTGTTTAACGCTTGTGTACATGGCTTCTCCTTATGACCAATCCATTACGACTTTGCCGGAGTTCGACGAACGAGCGGCAGCAAAAGCCTTCTCCCAGTCATTGGCCGCAAAGCGGTCGGTGATGACGTCACGAATATCGAGTCCAGTTTGGATCAGTGAGTTCATGGCGTACCAAGTCTCAAACATTTCTCGTCCATAAATGCCCTTGATGGTGATCATGTGCGTGACGAGCTTTGCCCAGTTAATTGAAATCTCTTTACTTGGTAGACCGAGCACTGCAACTCGGCCACCGTGACTCAAGTTGTCCAAGATGTCCGGCAGGGCAGTGGGTGCTCCGCTCATTTCGAACGCAACGTCGAAGCCCTCTTTCATGCCGAGTGTCTGTTGTGTCACCGCGATTGACGAAGTCAATGGGTTGACAGCAACGTCAACACCCATCGAACGAGCAAGCGCAAGTCTTGATTCGTTGATGTCACTGACTACTACAAACCGCGCGCCAACATGTCGTGCCACTTTGGCAGCCATCAAGCCGATCGGGCCAGCACCGGTGATGAGTACGTCTTCGCCTGCAACAGGGAAAGTAAGCGCAGTATGCACGGCGTTACCGAATGGGTCGAAGATCGCTCCGAGTTCGGCATCAACTGCTTCGGAATGCACCCACACATTGCTTGCAGGAATAACTACGTACTCGGCGAATGCACCGTCGCGGTTGACACCAATACCCAACGTGTTTTTGCACATGTGACGTCGACCTGCGCGACAGTTGCGACATGTTCCGCAAATGATGTGGCCTTCACCAGATACAAGTGCACCCAACTCGAGAGCCTTTACTTCGGAGCCCATTTCAACAATGCGGCCAGAAAATTCGTGACCAATGATGAGCGGCGCATTAACTGCAGAAGCAGCCCAAGCATCCCAAGACTCGATGTGCAAGTCGGTGCCACAGATACCTGTTTTTTCAACACGAATCTTGACGTCGTATGGACCAGGAGTTGGCTCGGCGCACTCGATCATCTCGAGGCCGGGTGCTGCAGACGGCTTGAATAATGCGCGCATAGTGTTAATAATCGTACTGCGATGCGCAGTTTTTTGAATGATTACGACTTCGGATGGGATGCAAAAAAGTCGTAAATCTTGCTGGCAAATGTCGTGCTGAGGGCTGGAACATGTGCGCCCTGATCGACTGTCCAGAGCTCAACCTCGGTTCCGTTGCGACAATTATTCCATGACGTGATGGATGTTTCGCTACCTGCAATGGTGGTGACAAGATCAAGTTTGTCTGCGCGTGGCACGGCGTTGTTGGAGCACCGATCAAAGGTTGCCCATTGGGTGGCTGAAGCAGTTGCACTCGGGTACTGCCTGCCGAGGATTGAACCACCGTCGTAAAGAATTGTTGTGTCACTCGTGCCGTGAACTTGGAGCACGCTGACTGGGTCTTTGGCGGCACAGTCACTTGAGTTGAGGAATGTTGCACCCGCGAGACTGGCGATAGCGGCAATGCGGTCGGAGTGTTTGCAAGCCATGCGATACGACATGAAGCCGCCGTTTGAATGTCCAACAAAATAAATTCGTTTACGATCAATCGAGTATTTGGATTCCATGTCGTCCAACATCGAGATCAGATATGCATCATCATCAACATCCATGAAGAAATTGCAGCACACTTCAGTTGCATTCCAGAATTGCTTTCCAGTTGCATCAACTGTTCCATCGGGATAAGCCAAAATGAAACCCCGTTGCTCGGCAACAGCGGTGAAGTTCATATAAGTTTCTTGTTGTTTTCCAGTTGAGCCATAGCCATGTAAGAGCACGACAAGTGGTGCTGGAGATTTTGAAGAATACGACGAAGGCACAAATTCGCTGTATGGACGCAAGGCCACTTTGGTTGTGGTCGCCGGGACCTGAGAGGCAACTGTCCAAGAACTCGAACCCACCTTGTAACGCACGATTGAACTCGGTAATCCAAAGCCACCAGTGTTTTTGGATTTTGCACTGATAATCACAGTTGCATTCTTCCTAAATCCTTGAATTATGCAGGATTGCTTTGCGAGATTTGAACTGCATGTCTTACCCGAGGCCGAAACAAGAGTGGAAATGAGCGACGCCTTACTTGTGCTGTTGCCGTTACTTGCGACGGAAAAATAGATCTGCAGGTCATACGTTGTTTTGCTTTTTTGAATTGAATCGATGCGTGTGATTTGTGGCGGCGACGGCGGAACGATTTTTGCTGCAACAGTATGGGAGTAGCCAACGAGTACGGAAACGACTATTGAGAACGCCACTGAGAACGCCGCAACTAGCCAGTATCGAATGTGAGTCTGAGGTTTCACCATGGGTCTAGTTTACGGAAAGCGAAAAACGACTTAAAGGCCATCAAGTGCGCGATTTGCATCGTGAACAAAGTTTTCGACAATTGAAGTAGTGAGTACGATCACGCCACTCGTGATGGCAAAGCGACCCGTCTCGTCTTGAGTAAATACCGGTCGGGTGCGTGGGCCGCTGCCAAGTGTGCGCTCTGGGGTCTGCAGCCATTGACGCAGATTGAGTAGCGGTAGAGCTATTCGCGTGAGATCGGAAGCGAGAGAACCGGATGCAATGCTGTCCATCACGTCGTATGCAGCCAAACAAATGCGGGCACCTGCACGAGCTGATTCGACCCATGGCGAGATGTCTGGATCAGTGCACGGCGGTAGTGCCATTACTTGCTCAAACCATTGACGCGACGGCCGATCTCCTGGCCAATGTAGTTCGCCTGGATATGCAGTTGCTTCGGCAATGATTCTCCAATCATCTCGATCAACACACTGACTCCATGCATCAATGGCATTCTCACCGCGCCACCAGGCACAAGCCGATTCGATCATGGGAAGTGATGCACGCATAGAGATCATTGGATTAAGAAGCACTCCTGACACCACATCACGAAGTTTCGGATCGCGACCCACATATGGGCCAAGATGCAAGTGCGAACTCATCATTGCGTCGTTCACGGGTACGTTGTCCCAAATTAGCGGTGCTCGTGCGCCCATCACGTGCGCGCGAGTATTGGCCTGAGCAACGCTGATCTCGTCGGTGACCACGCTATTGCCTGTCCACATCACGGAGATTCGAGCGTCTAATCCATCGCAGAGGGCTTCGAGATATGGGGAAGATGTAGTGCCTGCGTAATGCGTGGGAACGAGCAGCACTTCAACGCCGAGTTGATCGCAAATGCCGTGCGAAAATTCGCGATGTCGGCGACCTGCGTCGAGCACCGGAAGATCGTCAAAGCACAGTGTGATGATCCGACAACCAGCGTCAACAACCGGTTTCATCTTGACGATGATGTCGTCAATGGTTGCAGTGCTGCCGGGAGTGAGTCCTATTGAAACCATGATTCGATCATCGTGATGAATCAATGTTGCAAAATTTCCGAGCTCTTCTGCGGTAAAGGGATCTTGCCAGGCATCGCGATGACGTGGTTCGGCTTTTGGCGCCCAAACATAGGTGTTTGCCCCCCATCCGGCGAGAGCATCAATACATGCAAGACGCTCAAGTTGTGACCAGGGGTCACCATAAAACCCCTCGATAACTCCAAAGAGTTGATGCTCCATCTGATCAATGCTAGATGAGATCAGTGATGCAATATTTTGCTACGGTCGGGCGATGACTTACAACGTTGCGGTAGTACGAGAAGTTTCAGCATCCCCAGAAAAAGTGTGGTCACTTGTCACCGACTTGCCTCGCATGGGTGAGTGGTCACCCGAAAACCTTGGAGGCGAGTGGCTCGACGGCGCAACTTGTGCTGCAGTTGGAGCAAAATTTAGAGGAAACAACAAGAATGGCGACAAGTCATGGCAGGCAACGGTGAGTGTGGAAGTTTTTGATGCACCAAAGAAGTTTGTGTTCGTTCTCAATTACAAAGAAAATCATTTATGTGACTGGGTGTTTGAAATTGAACCAACATCTAGCGGCTGTCGTGTGACGCACGCATGGGTTGCGGGAACACATTGGGAACAATTTGCACCATTCGGCAAGGACATCAGTGGAGTGGAGGATCGTGCCACGCACAACCTTCGCAATATGGGTGTCACGCTCGACAATTTAGTGAATGCCTTAAAGTAACTTCATAAATTACTGGTAGCTATTTGCTTGATGCACCTGTTTGCACAGCTGAAGATGTCTGTTCTTCGACGTTTTGAATTAATTGATCTATAACTCGAGTAAAGGCTGCAAGATCCGCCGGTTTTACCCCATCGAGAATGTCGGTTGAATGTTGAGCGGCAAACTCAATACCAAGATCGGCAATTCTGCGACCTTTGGCGGTGATGCGAACAAGTGAAATTCGGCGATCATTTGGGTCGCTCAGTCTCACGATATGTCCCATTTTCTCCAAGCGAGAAAGTCGATTAGTTAAACCACTTGGCGTGATCATTGCAAACACCGCAATTTCTGTTGGCATTAAGACGCCGTTTTTCCCGTGACGGCGCAGAGTCGCGAGCACATCAAATTCGCCAAGTGTGACGCCAAGTTCCAACATGTGCTGATTCATTATTTCAAGCTGTTTTGTAACGAGAAGGTTGATTTTCAGGGCAGTTGACATTGCCGTGAAATCGATGTCGGGTCGTTCGGCCGACCAAGTAGCGACTGTTTGTTCAACGAGATCCGAGATTTCCATACCCTGCAACATAGCATTTAGTTTGACATCAAATATTTTGATGTCGTAGTATCTCGGTATGTCATTTATCTTGGGGAATATTGGCGACCGAGCAGTCTTGGTCGAAGGCGATTCATATTTTGATGTGGAGACTTTGAGCAATGGATCGCTTTCAAGTGATCCGATGAAGTCAATTGCATCTTTTTCATCTCTGCACCTGCTTTCTGCATCATTGAAAGACTCGGTACCAACTGGCAAGGTGTCAAGCGTCAATCCTGGTCCACCAGTTCCACGGCCCCAAAAGAGTTTCGCTGTTGGTCTCAACTTCAAGAGTCATGCAGATGAGGCAAATATGCAACTTCCAACCAATCCGTTGGTGTTCACGAAGTTTCCTTCTTGTTTGGTTGGTGCGAATTCCGATATTGAGATGCGCTCAGATGGTGTTGATTACGAAGCTGAATTAGTTGTGGTCATCGGGGTGGGTGGGAAAGACATTGACAAGAAAGATGCTTGGAGTCACGTTGCCGGTGTGACGATCGGTCAGGACATATCTGACCGGTTTGCACAATTTGCCGCACAACCCCCACATTTTGATTTAGGCAAATCATTCGACACATTTGGGCCGATTGGGCCATTTGTTTATTCAACCGATCACTTCTCGAATCTCGACGACTTTCAATTGACAACAGACATCAATGGGGAAGTTCGTCAAAGTGATAGCACCAAAAATTTGATCTTTGATGTGCCGACGCTGATCGAGTACTTGTCTCGGATCACGACTCTGGTGCCAGGTGACATTATCTTCACTGGAACTCCAGATGGCATTGGTGCTGCTCAAGGCAAGTTTCTCAAAGATGGTGACATCATTACAACGACTATCGCTGGCATCGGCACGATGATTAATCACTGTCGCCGAGTGAGCGACTATGTGAAGGGGGCTTAATTATGGCACTGAATGGATTACTCGACATTGACTTGGCGGTAAAGAATCCACAGGAACTTTGCGATTTCTGGGAGCGAAATGGACTTAACAGTTCAACTGCTGGCGTACTTGGAACCGATGACCGTAAGAAACAAATAACTGTTGTCGAGGATGATTACCGCCACCTTGACGCGTTGCACTTAAGTTGTGAATTTGAAAGCGACTTAGCAGCGATTGCTCAACGTATTGGAGCGATGGGCGTAGAGTCAAAAATCAGTGGAACCAATTTGAGTTGCGTGGATCCAATTTTCGGCCACCGAATTTCGATTGATGTTGGAGTTGCACCATCTTTACAGCAAAATCCTGAGCGAGTCTCTAACTCACCGGGACGCAATCAACGAGTTGGTACGCGTGCAGAGGCACTGCTTGAAACTGCACCTCGTCGGCCCCGTCGACTTGGACACGTTGTGCTCGCAACACCCCATTTTGAGAAAGCCACAGCGTTTTATGTGGATGGAATTGGATTTCGAGTTTCGGATCAAGTTTTGAATGGAATAGCAACATTTATGCGTTGCGAGTCTGATCATCACAACTTCTTCATTCATCCTGGATTTACCAGTCACCTCAATCACTACGCACTTGAGGTAGATGATGTCGATGCAATTGGCAAGTTGGGTATGGCGGTGCTGGCCGAACGACCAGATGCCAATGTGGTTGGAATTGGTCGACATAACTTGGGCGCCAATATCTTTTGGTATCTCACCGATCCTTCAGGGAACATGTTTGAGTTTTTCTCCGACATGGATCAGATCACTGATGACGAAGCATGGGAAAGAGATTTTTGTAAGCGGGATTGGGAGGGTGCTGATGGACCGGCCGGATTTTCGGTGTGGGGGCCAAAGGAACCAGAAAGTTTTATTAATCAACCTGACCTTTTCGAAATTGCAGCAGCTCGTGAAGCTCGTGGATTGATTTAGGGAACTGATATGGACCTCGGAATAGCAAAACGCCACGCAATATTGCTCGCTTCAAGCAGAGGACTCGGTCGTGCATGCGCCGAAAGCCTTGCCCGAGAAGGAGTGAATGTGGTGATCAATGGTCGCACGGCTGACGATGTGCACCGTGCCGTAGATGAAATAACGAGTAGGTACAAAGTAAGTGCCAAAGGTGTCGTCGGCGATTCTTCAACGTCTGAAGTTCAGGAGCAGTTGATCGCAGCTTGTGACTCTCCGGACATCGTTTTATTAAACGGTGAAGGTCCATCTCCAAAAATGTTTCAGGACATTACGGAGAATGATTTGCAAGAATCCATTGAGCGAGCCCTCACTGCGCCACTCATGTTTTTACAGCGGGTTATTCCTGGAATGTGTGAGCGAAAATTCGGTCGAATTATCGCGATCAGTTCAGCAATGGTTAAATCACCAAACCCAGCGATGTCACTTTCGCACGGACCGCGTCTTGGACTAACTGGAGTTCTGAAAGGACTTTCGAAAGACCTTGCAAAATTTAACGTCACCGTTAATCAATTGCTGCCAGAGCGATTTGATACCTACCGTCAGGAACAAATGGCTCAAATCGTGATGCAAGTGCGTGGTGTTACTTACGAAGAGGCTCGGGCAGATCAAATCAAGTCAATTAAGGCTGGCAGGCTGGGAAAGCCAGAAGAGTTTGGTGATGCATTCGCGTTTTTGTGTTCTGCTCAAGCTGGCTATATCAGCGGACAAAACTTGCAACTTGATGGCGGTAGTTACGAAGGCGTCTTCTAGAGGCTGGTCTGGGTAATGATAAAAACATCAACTGACATTCTCATCGTTGGTGCCGGACCTGTTGGACTTACCGGCGCGTTAATTGCACACGAGCTTGGTCTTTCTGTTCGCATCATTGAACGTCGCCCAACAGCACAAAGCGCACCAGCAGCTCATGTCATCAATGCGCGCACTTTTGAAATTTGGAGGCAAATTGGGCTTGATGTCGAAAAGATCCGAAGCGCTGCGCAATCACCAGAACAAGCAGGATTTGTTCATTGGGTTACTCGCCTCGGCGAAAAAGTTCTAGGAACATTGCAATATGAACAGCAAGGTGATGACAATCTGAGTGTTACACCAACGCCGCTTCGAAACCTTTCGCAGCATTTACTTGAGCCATTGCTTGTTTCTGAATTAAAGAATCGTGGAATCGGCGTTGAATACGCATCAACTTGGGAGGCATACGAAGAAGGCCCTGATGGTGTAATTTCGACGGCTGCTACCGATGGTCAGAACGAAAAGATTTTCTCCAAGTGGCTTATTGCATGTGATGGTGCGTCAAGCAGTGTTCGCAATGCATGCGGTATTTCAATGGTCGGCCCCGACAACTTGCAGAAATTTTTTACGGTTCACTTTAAGGCCGATCTCAAATCACTGACTGCTTCGAATCCGGGCATTCTGTATTGGATCTGTGATCCTCGCGCAGGTGGAACCTTGATTTCGCACGGAGGCGATAACGAGTGGGTATATATGTATCCAATTGCAGAAGGAGCTGAAGCGCAGGTTTCTCCATCCGAATGTGATCAGTTGATTCGTAAAGCAATTGCGCCAACAAGCGCAACAATTACGGTGCTTCGACAATCTTCTTGGACTATGACATCACAATTCGCTGACTCATATCGGTTGAGTCGTATGTTGCTCGCAGGAGATGCTGCACACAGGTTTCCACCGTCTGGAGGAATGGGTCTCAACACCGGAATTGGCGATATTCACAACTTGATGTGGAAAATAGATCGAATCGAAGCTGGAGAAGCTGACATAGCGCTACTGGACACGTATGAGAAAGAGCGCCGACCTATTGCCGAACGAAATGCGCAAGCCAGCATGGACAATGCATTCAAAATGTTCGACGTATTTATGGCTCTTGGAATTGACCCAGACACAGAAGTTGCGTTTGCAAATCTCAATCGAGTGCTCGAAGATGCTGAAGCTATGAGAGTTCTTGACCAAGCAATCCAGAATCAAGCGACACACTTCGACATGCTTGGATTACAGATTGGGTATCGATACATACTTCCGACCTCGACAACTGAGCTTGAGCCACTCACTGATGAAATCATTCGCAATTATCGCCCATCGGTCGAGGTGGGCAATCGACTTCCACATGGTTGGCTAGAGCGAAACGGCGAGAAAATATCGTCCTTAGATCTTGTGAGTTTGGATGAATACTCGATCATTGGCGGTTCGGATTTTGTGAGCGAACTTCCACATTTCAAAATTGGACGAGATTTTCAAGATACCGATAATTGGTGGTCGCATATTCTTGGTTTGTCATCCAATGAAGGGTTACTTGTTCGCCCAGACCAGCACATTGAACTGCGCCTTTCCAGTAACTAATCGTTTTGCTATGGTTGCGAAATGACACAACCTGCACCAGTTTCGGTAACACGTGAGTTTTCTGCATCACCCGACAAAGTTTGGGCACTCGTCACTGACTTGCCTCGGATGGGTGAATGGTCGCCAGAAAACCAGGGCGGCAAGTGGGCTAAGGGAGCAATCGGACCAGCTGTTGGCGCAATATTCAAGGGCCGAAATAAAAACGGCAAGAAGTCTTGGGGCACAAACGTCAAAGTCAATGCATGCGATGCTCCAAAGAAGTTTTCTTTCGGACTGATTGTCTTCGGAAACAACTGGTGTGATTGGGTGTTCGAAATTGAACCAACTGCTGCAGGCAGCAGAGTGACACACAGCTGGATTGATCACCGTGGTGGTATCAGCTCTTTTCTTGGGAAGGTTGTGAGTGGCGTTGCTGACCGTGCAACACATAACAAAAAGAACATGGAAATCACCAT
>Ga0209355_1002112_pt1 | contig 11138 bp, 9 predicted proteins | sample LauGreSBDMM110SN_3_FD_187563 | JGI IMG/M metagenome (GOLD analysis project Ga0209355, IMG submission 187563) | Freshwater lake microbial communities from Lake Michigan, USA - Sp13.BD.MM110.SN (SPAdes) (version 2) | ecosystem: Environmental > Aquatic > Freshwater > Lake | place: Lake Michigan, USA...
ATTCGGGATCGGGCATTAAAAGTTACAACGGCTACCTCAATTCCAATTGGGTTCTATTTGAATACGATTACAAATCCGATCAGTTGATTCACCAATTTGATCCCGCTTTTTTGCTCGAAGGGAAAAACGAATTAAAGCTGATCGTAACCGATCATGTAGGAAATTCTGCTATCTTTGAATCCACATTTTTTAGAAGTCAAAAAAAATAAACCCTAGCCGTTGAATACCTATAAATCCCTACTTTTTTTTCTTCTTTTTAGTTCCCAATTTGGTTTTGCTCAGAATGCCCGAATCAAAGGGGTTATTCTCAACGAAAGTGGCCAAGCGGTTCCGGAAGTCAATGTGACAGCCGCCGAAAAAAGCACCAAAACCAACGAGAACGGATTTTACCAACTGGTGGTTCCGGCCAATAAGAAAATCCAAGTGGTTTTCACCCATGTTACCTTAAAAAAATACACGGTTTCGATAGAGTTAAAGCCCAACGAAGATTACGAATTCAATCCGCAGCTCAGTGACAAAGCCGAGAGTTTGGGTGAAGTAACCGTGACGGCAGGCAATCGCAAACGCATTCAAGGAATTACAGTAATCGAACCCGAAGTGATTCGCAAAATCCCGGGTGCCAATGCCGGAATTGAGAACATTATCAAAACCTTACCAGGAGTCAATTCCAACAATGAACTCAGTACACAGTATTCGGTGCGGGGGGGTAACTACGATGAAAATCTAGTGTATGTCAATGAGGTAGAAATTTACCGTCCGTTCCTGATTCGTTCCGGACAGCAAGAGGGATTGAGTTTCACCAACACTGATTTAGTGCAAAACGTCGATTTTTCTGCCGGCGGTTTTCAAGCCAAATACGGCGATAAGTTGTCTTCTGTTTTAGACATCAGCTACCGCAAACCCACGCGTTTTGGCTTGGCTACCGAGGCCAGTTTTTTGGGAGGAAGTGTGGCCGTTGATGCTGTTTCCAAAAATAAAAAATGGTCGGGTTTGGCCGGATTGCGTTACCGCGACAACAGCTTGTTGGTGAATAGTCAAGAAACGTCTACCAATTTCCGCCCCACCTTTGCCGATGTGCAAACCAACATCAATTTTTCGCCCTCAGCCAAATGGCAGTATAGTTTCTTGGGTAATGTGGCACAAAACAAATACAATTATCAACCCTTAATTCGTCAAACCAATTTCGGCACTTTGTCAGATCCTATTGCCTTGTTGATTTTTTACGAAGGACAAGAAAAAGATAAATACGAAACCTATTTTGGTGCGTTAAAAACCACCTACAACGCCAGTGATAATTTTACGCTGAAGCTAATAGGGTCGGCCTACCATACTTTAGAACAAGAGTATTTTGATATCGATGCGGCCTACGCCTTGGGTGAGATTGACTCCAACATTGGCTCAGAAACCTTTGGCGATGTAACCTACAGTCGAGCCATTGGTTCACAACTCAATCACGCGCGCAACGACTTGGATGCCTTGATTGTCAATGCCGAAGTGAAGGGTTTTCACGACATCAAAAAACACCAAATCGAATGGGGTTTCAAGTATACCCGCGAGGACATTCGCGACCGCATCATCGAATGGGAGGTGATTGACTCGGCTGGTTTTTCCTTAAATCCACGTGATTTGGATATTCCTTCCAACAACCAACCTTATACACCTTTTGTTGGGCCATTAGTTCCCTACCGCAATGTGCGCGCCAAAAATTTCATCAACATCAATCGGTTTTCGGGCTATGCCCAATGGAGTCTAAAAACAAAATTAGGATCTAGTGAAGTTTCCTATAATGCTGGTGTGCGAATGCACCAATGGCAGGTTAGTGGCGTACCGACTTCAGGTGTTTCACAAACCGTCGTGAGTCCTCGAGCGCAGTTTGCTATCAAACCCGACTGGAATCGCGACATGATTTTTCGCGTATCGGGGGGCTATTATTACCAACCGCCTTTTTACCGGGAACTCCGAGATTCTTTAGGTATTGTGCGCCCCAACGTGAAGGCGCAAAAGTCCATTCATTTTGTGATCAGCAACGATTACAGTTTCAAAATGTGGGACCGACCCTTCAAAATGGTGACCGAAGCCTATTATAAATCCTTGACAGACGTCAATCCGTATACGCTCGAAAATGTCCGCATACGGTATGCAGCTAGCAATACGGCGGTTGCATTTGCCCAAGGATTAGACGTGCGACTCAATGGCGAATTTGTTCCGGGCACCGAATCGTGGTTGAGTTTTGGGTATTTGAAAACAGAAGAAAACATTGATAACCGCGGTTATATTTCCCGCCCCACCGATCAACGACTTAAGTTTGGGATCTTGTTTCAAGATTACATGCCCAACATCCCAAGTGTAAAAGTGTACTTGAATATTGTCTACAATACGGGTTTACCAGGAGGTTCTCCTTCTTATGCCGATCCGTATCAATACCAAAACCGATTGCGCGATTACCGCCGTGCCGATGTAGGATTTTCGTATGTATTAACCGAAAAAAATAACCAACGCCCCGAAGGACATTGGCTTAAAAAATTCAAAGATTGCGCACTTGGTTTTGAAATCTTCAATATGTTCAACAACCAAAATGCCATTACCAATACGTGGGTTCGGGATGTGTATACCAAAAGTCAGTATGCAGTGCCCAATTACTTGACCACGCGGGTGTTTAATTTGAAACTTTCGGTACGACTATAAAGGTTTAACCTTCAAACGACTGCATGTTCACCAACTTGAAATACGTGCCGTTAGCCTGCATCAATTGGTCGTGGGTACCTTGTTCTACAATTTCCCCTTTGTGCATCACTACAATCAAATCGGCTTTTTGTATGGTCGACAAACGGTGTGCAATTACCACCGAGGTGCGGTTTTGCATCATGTTTTCCAACGCCACCTGCACTAGTTTTTCGCTTTCGGTATCTAAGGCGGAAGTAGCCTCATCCAAGATCATAATCGGTGGATTTTTCAATACAGCGCGGGCAATACTCAAACGTTGTTTTTGTCCGCCAGACAGTTTGTTTCCGCTGTCGCCAATGTTGGTGTAAATACCCAAAGGCAAGTCTTTTACAAATTCGTAGGCGTTGGCAATTTTTAAAGCTTCAATGATTTCCTCGTCAGTAGCATCTAGTTTTCCTAAGGAAATATTTTCTTTAATGGTGTCGTTAAACAAGATGCTGTCTTGGGTTACCAAGCCCAGCAATCCCCGCAAGGACTGCAATTTTAAATCTTTGATCTCGATACCGTCTATGCTAATGCTGCCTTGGTTGATGTCATAAAAACGCGTCAATAAATTGGCAATGGTACTTTTTCCGCTGCCCGATTGCCCCACCAAAGCCACGGTTTTACCTTTTGGAATACTCAAGTTAAATTGCTTTAAAACCAATTCGGAATCGTAGCTAAACGACACATTTTTCAGTTCGATTTGCTGTTCAAAGTCATGTTTTTCTTGTGCATTAGGCCCGTCTTGTATCGGGTTGTCTTGTTCTAAAATTTCCAAGATGCGTTCGGCTGACGCATTTCCTTTTTTGACGTTGTAGGAAGCTTTAGAGATCGATTTGGCAGGCGTTAAAATATTGTAGGCCAAGCCCATATAGGCAATAAAGGCCGCACCATTCAACGTTTTTTCGATCAAAACCATGTGTCCACCATACCACAACAAGATCGCAATCACTAAAATTCCCATAAACTCACTCACGGGCGATGCCAAGTTTTGGCGGTTGCCAATGGCATTGGACAATTGGAAAAATCGTTGTGTAGAGTCTTGAAATTTTTGGGTAAAATAGGATTCGCTGTTGTATCCTTTCACCACTTTTAATCCGCCCAAGGTTTCTTCTATGGTCGATAAAAATTCGCCTTGTTCTTGCTGGGCTTTGATCGATTGTTTTTTGAGTTGTTTGCCGATCAACGAAATAATATAACCCGACACTGGAATAAAAATAAATACAAAAATCGTGAGTTTGGCGCTGATGCTAAACATGGTCAAAATCGTAAATACAATCGTTAGCGGTTCTTTTACAATGAGCTCCAACAGCGACAAGAAAGACGATTGCACCTCGTTGACATCGTTAGAAATTCTCGAGATCGTATCGCCTTTGCGTTTTTCAGAATAATACGAGATGGGCAACTCGATGGTTTTTTTGTACATCGCATTGCGCAAATCTTTGAGCACGCCGTTGCGCAAAAAAGTAATGAAAAACAAGGCCAAATAATCGCTCAGGTTTTTCAGTAAAAAGATACTGATAATCACTGCGACCATAATAGATAGGGTATGGCCCACACCATAGGCATCTGTGGTGGTGGTAATAAAGTAACTCAAGTAATCTTCCAAAAACTGCTTGGCCGATCCTACTCCTTCAAAAACGGGTTCTACGGTATTTCTTTTGGTTTGGTCAAAGAGCACCTGCATCATCGGAATCAAAGCCACAAAAGAGAGCGTACTAAAAAGCGCAAACAGAATATTAAAAAAGATATTCAGGTAGGCGTACTTTTTATACGGCAATAGGTAAGGAAGTATTTTCTTGAAATTTGTCATTAAATAATGCTTAGTTCTTGTAAAATGGTTTTTATTTTTTGGTCCAATTCGGCTTCAACCGAAATGGCGTCTTCTATGCGATCTAGCGGTGCATTCACACTCACGTAAAATTTAATTTTAGGTTCAGTCCCGCTAGGGCGTGCTGCAATTTTAGATCCGTCTTCGGTATAGTAAATCAACACATCCGATTTGGGAATGGCAATGGGTTCTACGCTGCCGTCCAGCAAGTTTGTGGCGGTGCTGTTTTTGTAATCTTCCACCATAATCACGCGTTGGCCGTTCAAGGTTTTAATCGGGTTTTCGCGCAAATCAATCATCATCTGGGTAATTTCTTGCAGGCCTTCACGTCCTTTTTTGGTGAGTGAAACCAATTGCTCTTTGTAAAACCCGTGATCAATATACAAATTCAACAATTCGCGGTATACCGAACTTCCCATCGCTTTGGCTTGCGCGGCTACTTCGCACATGAGTAAAGTGGCAGCTACGGCATCTTTGTCGCGCACGGCATCGCCTACCATAAATCCAAAGCTTTCTTCTCCGCCGCCAATGAATTCGAGTTCAGGAAAATCTTTGATCATTTTGGCAATCCACTTGAATCCGGTTAAGCCCACTTTGCATTCCACTCCATAGGCCGAAGCCAATTCGAGTACCATGGGCGTAGAAACAATCGTAGATCCTACAAATTGTTTGCCCGTAATTTTGCCTTGTTTTTTCCATTGTTCGAGCAAAAATCCGGTCATCAACACCATGGTTTGGTTGCCGTTGAGCAATGCCAGTTTGCCATTCAAATCACGCACCGCCACGCCCAATCGGTCGCAGTCTGGATCGGTTCCCACCACCAAATCGGCGTCGGTTTTCTCGGCTAGAGCCAAGGCCATCGTGAGCGCTTCGGGTTCTTCGGGATTGGGTGATTTTACTGTGGGGAAATCGCCATTGGGTTCGGCCTGTTCGGGTACAATGTGTACATTTTGGTAGCCGGCTTGCGCCAAAGTTTGTGGCACAGCAGTAATTGAGGTGCCGTGCAAGGAGGTAAACACAATCTGCAACTTATCTTTATCGGCTTGCGGCGTATCAAAGCCCGCATGCGCAATCGACGACGCAATAAAGGCTTCGTCAATTTCTTTGTCTATATATGTAATGAACGCTTCGTTGGCCAAAAAGTTAATTTCGGCGTAGTTCAACGACTCAATTTCTTGGATAATCGCTTGGTCTTGCGGCGGAACCAATTGGCCTCCGTCTTGCCAATACACTTTGTAGCCGTTGTATTCGGGCGGATTGTGCGAAGCCGTGAGTACAATTCCCGCTTGGCAGCCCAAGTATTTTAGTGCAAAACTCAATTCGGGAGTAGGACGCAAATCCGAGAATAAAAATACCTGAATGCCGTTGGCCGAGAACACATCGGCGACCACTTTGGCCAAAGATTGGCTGTTGTGACGGCAGTCAAACGCAATCACCACTTTTAGGGATTCGCCCGGAAACGATTGCTGCAGGTAATTGGAAAGCCCTTGGGTGTTTTTCCCCAAGGTATATTTGTTAATCCGGTTGGTGCCCACGCCCATTACGCCGCGCATGCCACCGGTGCCAAATTCAAGATTTTTATAAAAACTTTCTTCCAATTCTTTTGCATTGCTGGTCGCCATTTCGCGAATTTGCGCCTGTGTTTCGGCATCAAAAACGGGAGTTAACCATTCGTTTACAGCGGTGTTAATAGAAGTAGGTAAATTCATAGGGAAATGATTTTGTTGTTTTGAAGCTTTTCCGGCTTTTCACTGTAGTTCCGTTTTGAAAAAAAACGGAAGCTGCCGTTGCAATCCGGGCTAGGGGAGCAGTATATAGTACTTTTATAGTTCTTTAGCAATTTTATAACGATCGTCGTTGTTTTTGGAGCGCAGGATAATTTCGCCCAAAAAGCCAGCCAAAAACAGCTGAGTCCCTATGATCATAGTGGTTAGAGCGATATAGAATAACGGATTGGCCGTCACCAAAATGGTAGGCAAACCCGAATAGAGTTTGATGAGTTTTATAGTAATGATAACTCCTGTAGAAAGAAATCCAATCATAAACATGATTACGCCCAAGGCACCAAACAAGTGCATGGGTCGTTTGCCAAAACGGGACAAGAACCAAATGGTAATCAAATCTAAGAAGCCGTTGATGAAGCGTTCCATGCCAAACTTGGTTTCGCCATATTTGCGTGCCTGGTGTTTCACCACTTTTTCGCCAATTTTAGAAAAACCAGCATTTTTGGCCAAAACGGGAATGTAGCGGTGCATTTCGCCCGATACTTCTATGTTTTTAACCACTATATTTTTATAGGCTTTCAAACCACAATTAAAGTCGTTGAGCTTTACGCCCGAGGTTTTGCGTGCGGCCCAATTAAACAATTTCGAAGGTAAATTCTTGCTCACCACCGAATCGTAGCGTTTCTTTTTCCAGCCCGAAACCAAATCAAAGTTGTGTTTGGTGATTAGTTCGTACAATTCGGGAATTTCATCGGGGCTGTCTTGCAAATCGGCATCCATGGTAATGATGACTTCGCCTTGGGCTTTGGCAAAACCGGCGTGCAAGGCTTGTGATTTGCCGTAGTTTTTTTGAAATTGTATTCCTTTTACTTGCTTGTTTTCGCTAGCCAATTCACTGATAATTTGCCAAGAGTTATCGGTACTGCCGTCGTCAATAAACAAAACCTCATACGAATACCCGTGGGTGTTCATAACCTGAACAATCCAGTTGTGCAATTCGCGCAGGGAATCTTGTTCGTTGAGTAAAGGAATTACTAGGGATAGGTTCATGCGTTACAAGCTTTGAGGCGGAACTCGTTTGATGATTAGCGAGCACACTAAGCCAATGATGCTGTAAAAAATAACATTAAAAAAGAAGCCTTTAAGTTGGCCTGCAACTCCAAATGAATCAGAAGCCCGCATGTCTTCGACCACTTTGTTAATGTCGGCAGCTTTGGCGCCAAATTTTTGCATCATTTCTACCGTGTATTTAATCACGTTTTCAGAAAGGATTGTTTTGGCTTCTACATCAATCACATTAAAAAGCACGATATTGAATAGCGTAGAAATTAAAAAACCGATTAGCACAGCAATAAAAAAACTGGTAAACGATTCTTTGTAGGTGATAAAACCACCCAATGTTTTTTTGTATTGCACGGCGGCAAGCACACCAAATACGGTAATGATGCCCACATTTACAATGCCCACCCACGATTTGGTAAACAAATTGAGGTCCATTACATACAGGATAGTGAGTAGTAAAGTAAGCGTTAATCCCAATAACAAGCCCATATTTAGGGCGATTTTCTTTTGTGTGTCCATGGTAAATGACCATTTTAAAAATGAGCCACAAATATAGTAAATCCCACCCGAATGCCGTAACATTTTTGATTTTGACTTGGGTAGTAAAAAAAGCGCATTTCGATTTGTTTTTTGAAAAATAAGTGTAAATTTGCGCACTCAAAATAATAACGTTACAAACAAAAAGTTATAAGGAGTTTATACCTTTTGCAATAAAAGCTTCAAAACAACTTATAATTCAATTAGAAAAAAAATATCATGAAAAAAGGAATTCACCCAGAGAACTACAGATTAGTTGCTTTCAAAGACATGTCAAATGAAGATGTGTTCATTACCAAATCAACTGCAGATACCAAAGAAACCATCATGCACGACGGCGTTGAATACCCAGTTGTGAAAATGGAGATTTCTAGAACTTCTCACCCTTTTTACACTGGTAAATCTAAATTGATCGATACTGCAGGACGTATTGATAAATTTAAAACCAAATACGCCAAACACATCAAATAGTTTTCATAGTGTTCAAAATATACGAAGCCTCCCAACCGGGAGGCTTTTTATTTTTATTTGCGCGATAAATTGGTAACTTTGGCCCAGTTAACCAAGAAAGTATTCCATGAATTATATTCTTTTTGACGGCCCCGTCCGAACAGCATTGTTGCCGCTCACCTTTACACGACCCGTTGCCGATATCCGAGTGGGCATATTAACCATCCGCGAAAAATGGGAAAAGTATTTAGGGACCACCACGACCTCCTTGACCGAAGACTACTTGTCAGAGAAATTTCCGATGGTCGAGATGGAAGAAAATGTGATGATTAATGCATCCTATTTGCCTACGCCCGAATTGGTGGAGTTGATCCAGGATTTAGGTGCTAATCAAGCGGTATTTCATGGAGAAAATGTGGTTGCTTTTTACACCCAAGAATCGCAAGAAACGGTAGATTTTGACACCTATACAATCACTGACTTTGCTGGAGAATGCATACAAATAGCCCATCCTTGGGACATTTTTGCCAAAAATGATGCCGCCTTGCGCGCCGATTTTGATTTGCTTACCGAAGACCGAACCTCGCAACCCATTCCAAAAAGTGTGAATGTGATTGCCCCCGAACATATATTTATAGAAGAAGGTGCTCAGCTCGAATTCGTCACCTTGAATGCCTCAACGGGTCCGATTTATATTGGCAAGGACACCGAAATCATGGAAGGTTCGGTAATCCGAGGTCCATTTGCCTTGTGCGATCACGCCGTGGTGAAATTGGCGACCAAAATTTATGGCGCTACAACGGTAGGTCCGCATTGCCGTGTGGGTGGTGAGGTGAATAATTCGGTGTTGTTTAGTTATTCCAATAAAGGTCACGACGGATTTTTGGGGAATGCGGTGCTGGGAGAATGGTGTAACATTGGTGCCGACAGCAACAACTCCAACTTGAAAAACAACTACGAAGAAGTGAAATTGTGGAGCTACGAAAAAGAAGGATTTGAGAAAACGGGCCTTCAATTTTGTGGATTAATTATGGGCGACCACAGCAAATGTGCCATCAATACCATGTTTAATACGGGAACGGTAGTGGGCGTGAGTGCCAATATATTTGGCAGCGGATTTCCGCGCAATTTTGTGCCCAGTTTTACCTGGGGCGGTGCGCAAGGTTTTACCACCTATATCACCAAAAAAGCCTTTGAGACCGCGCGCATTGCCATGTCTCGCCGCGCCATCGAATTTGATGAAGTAGAGGCGCGCATTTTGGAAAGCGTGTTTGAGCAAACACAAAAGTGGCGTAAAGACTAATACAGCTGCTGTTGTAGCCTTGCGAAAGGGATAGCAGCGACATCCTGCGCGCGAGCGCAGATACAGCGGATAGCCCGACCCAACGGGATTCGCCCAATAAACCAAACCATGACTGACAGAAAAAAAGTAGCGTTTTATACACTGGGTTGCAAACTCAATTTTTCGGAAACTTCGACCATTGCGCGTTCGTTTCAAGACGAGGGTTTTGATCGCGTGGACTTTGAAGAAGCTGCCGACATCTACGTGATTAATACCTGTTCGGTGACCGACAATGCCGACAAGCAGTTTAAGCAGGTGGTGAAAAAGGCGTTGCAAAAAAATAAGCAAGCTTTTGTGGCAGCGGTAGGTTGTTATGCACAACTCAAGCCCGAAGAATTGTCCGCAGTTGATGGCGTTGATTTGGTATTGGGCGCGACCGAAAAATTTAAAATTACCGATTACATACACAATTTAGCCAAAAACGATCGAGGCGAAGTGCATTCCTGCGAAATCGTAGAGGCCGATTTTTATGTGGGCAGTTACTCCATAGGCGACCGAACCCGCGCTTTCTTAAAAGTGCAAGACGGTTGTGATTACAAATGTACCTATTGCACCATTCCCTTAGCTCGTGGGATTTCCCGCAGCGATGCCTTAGAAAATGTACTGCACAATGCGTCAGAAATTGCGGCCCAAGGCATTAAAGAGATTGTGCTTACTGGCGTGAATATTGGCGATTACGGCAAAGGTGAATTTGGCAACAAAAAACACGAACACACTTTTTTGGATTTAGTGCAAGCCTTAGACGAAGTGGCTGGAATTGAACGATTGCGTATTTCGTCGATTGAGCCCAATTTATTGCGCAACGAAACCATTGCCTTCGTGGCACAAAGCAAAACCTTTGTACCGCATTTTCATATTCCGTTGCAATCGGGGAGTGACACCATTTTGAAAAAAATGAAACGCCGCTATTTGCGTGACGTTTATGTGGATCGTGTTACGGCAATACGCCAGCACATGCCCGATGCTTGTATAGGCGTAGATGTAATTGTAGGATTTCCGGGTGAAACCGATGAATTGTTTTTGGAAACCTATCATTTCTTGAATGAATTACCCATTTCGTATTTGCATGTATTTACCTATTCGGAACGTGACAATACCGAAGCTACATTAATGGATGGCGTGGTTCCTACTGCTGTGCGGGCTAAACGCAGTAAAATGCTCCGCGGATTGTCTGTTAAAAAACGGCGTGCCTTCTACGAAAGCCAACTGGGCACTACCCGCAAGGTATTGTTTGAAGGCGAAAACAAAGCCGGCTATATGTATGGCTTCACCGAAAACTATGTGAAAATCAAAGCACCCTGGAATCCTGAATTGGTCAATACGTTACAAATTGTGCAATTGAGTCACATTGATGAGGATGGGTCGGTGAGGGTGTAGTTTTTGTTTCAGGTTTCAAGTTTCAGGTTTCAGGTTGTTCTAGTATACTAAGAACAAAATTGAATACAGTAAATAGTATAGTAAATTTTTCTAAGAACGAACTTGAAAC
>Ga0209355_1002113_pt1 | contig 11120 bp, 14 predicted proteins | sample LauGreSBDMM110SN_3_FD_187563 | JGI IMG/M metagenome (GOLD analysis project Ga0209355, IMG submission 187563) | Freshwater lake microbial communities from Lake Michigan, USA - Sp13.BD.MM110.SN (SPAdes) (version 2) | ecosystem: Environmental > Aquatic > Freshwater > Lake | place: Lake Michigan...
TGTTTAGGGAATTCAGATATATCCTTTTCTATATTACAAGTCTTACATACTTTCATAAAGTATATATTAAATTATTTTGGATATATTTGGAGGATTTTAATCTCTATAAATAACACTAGATAAAGGCGCGGTAAAAACTTGACCTTTTATTGTAATAGGATCTAACTTTTTATTCTTTATTATAATATATTCTGTATCAGAATATAACATCAAATAATTTACAGAACCAATTGATAAAGAACCGGCGGATTTAGCATATAATTTATCACCTATTATTTTATACTCATCAAATGGTTTTATTTGTATGGTAAATTCAACACCGTTGTGATTGAATTTACCATCAATTCCTGTAACATCTTCCTCGATGGTTGGATCAACTACTACAATATTCAATTCTTTATCTTTAGCATATTCAGTAAACTTTTGTTTACACTTAATTTCATTAACATTGCCTTTTCTAGTTGTGTTTATTAGGATAGGCAAAGTTTGTCTATTGAAGAAATCACCATTATAATGATAAATATTTTCAAAATTAGATATAATTAATCTATAAAATGTAATCGCATCTTCAATAGTATTTTCTCTAATAAACGTTTTAAATATGGTATAATTATTTACCATTTTATCAATATATTCGGTATTTATCAATTTTCCATTAACATCTATATCTTTATTACCACTTTGATATTTAAATCCATATGGTTCATAAATTTGGGTTATATACTTAATAATATATTTATTTAAGTTAGAAATAGAATTAGGTCCAAACTTATTTGTGATAAATCCACGACCACCTTTATTATCATTTAAATAAACAGTCTGTGATTCATTTACATAACTTGAATACTTCTTAATCATACTGTATATATTAAAATTAGATATATAAATTATGAAAAAAGATAAAAAATATTCATATTACATAGATTATCTGAACAATAAACTACATGAAGGAATCATATCTAAAGGTTCTTTTTCGCTATTAAAAATGAGTAATAGCTCATTTGAAGATTTTAAGTTTAGATTTGAAAATGATGAACTTTTTTATCATAGAATAGTAAAACTACACAAATCTGAAATAAGAGATAAAAAAATTGGTGATATATTTGATGATATTGATTGATAAAATAGTAATAGATAATGTGATTTTTAATTTTTACGAGGGTATAGATTTTGAATTACTTATAAACCATGCTAACGATGGTTCGGGTGGATTTATCTTTTGTTTTATAGATAACTGGATAACCGAGATTAAAAGTTATAATAGACAAAAAAAAATATCTTCTTTGGTTGATGATTTATATTATGAAAAATTTGACTGGGAGAAAATAAATAATAACTTTATAAGTGTTTATCAAACTGAAGGAATGGGAATATCAGAAGTTTATAAAACTATTAGAAGGAAGGTGGAAAGAAAACAATTTGATTCTGCGCCTTGGATTGGTGGAATGGCTACCGGAGCTTGGAAAATACAAGTTGGCAAAAGCATGAATTAAACAATAAATATATATATCGTTATGAAACATCTAATAAGATATGAGGGTTATACTGTTCAACAAAGAGTAGATGACATCTTAGATAAGATATCCAAGTATGGTATGTCTTCGCTCAGAGATGATGAGAAGGAATTTCTAAACGCACATAAAATTGGTAATCAAGAAGAAATTCACAAAAAAATGACATTTAATGAGAATGATACTATTTTTGAAGATGATAATGGTTATTTCAAATTTGAACATTCAGAGACCGAAGAATACGAAGATGAAGTTCATTATATAGGAACTTTATATGTACCAGATTTAGTATTTTCATCAGGTAAGAAATTAGAAGGTCGTTTAGAAGGTAGAATAGTTGTTTATAGTGGTGGTCAAATATCACCAGATTTTTATTCAGTTTCTAAAAAATCAAATGAAGACACTTATGATGTGTTTGAATTTTGTAATGGATTAGAGTATGAATTAGATTCTTTTATGGATTATGTCGTATCAGAATTAGATGACAAAAATAAAGGTTTATAATTTAATATATAACTATAATAACAAAAAATAAGTAAATAACATGATTAAAAGATATAATCAATTTGTTAAAGGTATTAACGAAGAATTTGAAATGGGTGACGGACAACCAGCTCCGGTTACAAGACCATCTGAGCCTACAACTACACCAGATACACCAACTAGACCAAGACCAACTAGACCAGGAATTACTCCAACTGAAGTTCCTTCAGAAGAAGATGCTCCTCTAGCTTATGGATATGGTGATAGTAATGATTTACCTGAAGAAGAAGGTGGTGAGTATCAAGGTCAAATGTTATTAAATCAATTGGCTAATGAATTAGGAACTGAAGTTGAAGCTGACGGTTCTATTAATTACGAAGGTAAAAAAATTAACTTTTATTCAGAGACTGAAAAGTTCCACGTTGATAACAAAAAATTCTCAACAGCAGAAGAAGTTGTTGATTATTTAGGTGGATCTAAGGCCCCTGAAAACGTACATACTCACGAACATGAAGAATCATCATTTGATGAAACTGAAGGTGACTTAGCTCGTAGAGACTCAGAAGATGAAATGGGAGCTTATGAATCTAAAAGCCACAGACATACAAGACTAAAGAAATTTGGTAAATAACAAAAAAACCCGCTCATTTGAGTGGGTTTTTAGTTTTAAATAAGTAAAAATTATTCTACCAAATCCGATTTTTTTTCATCTTTTTTCTCCTGCTGTATCTTATTAATGATATAACCAGAAACAGCAAATTCTGCTGTTGCCCATAAAAGAAATTCACCCATAGATAAGGTATTATATTTTTCTAAAAGAAAGAAAATCATACCCCACTGAGCAATAATAAATGCTGCTCCAGATTCTATTCTTTTTTTTGAAAAGTAAGATTTATGACCGGAGTACATAGCTAATAATTCAGTAAATAGCCATTTAAATTTGTCTAATACCGATGAATACCACTTCTTATCAGAAGATTCAACAGTAGTTGTGTTTTTTTCAGTTTTCATAGTGATTAAATTATTTTTATATAGTATATATAATTTTAGGAAAGTAGATAAATAGAATATATATCATAATCAGAAAAATTATGAGGTTAATTAAAATACTAAAATTTATATACAAAGCTAAGCATCCACATTTCCTATCAGTTGATAGAAAATTATATTTTAGATGGAGATTTCTGATAAGAATAGTAATGAGTCTAAATAAAAATTATAAATCATGTGAAATATTACGCAAAAAATATAAAATAATGGAAGATTTTGTGGTTATTGGTCTTAAATATAATGGCAAAAATATCAAAAGAAGAACTTCGGGATTTGCTAAGGAATTTATAGAAAAAAATAAAAAATCAAATTGTATCTATTGTGATGTTATACTAAATGAAGCTAATGCTACGGCAGACCACATTGTTCCTATATCAGATGGTGGTAATAATTCTCAAGTTAACTTAGTAGTTTGTTGTAAAGATTGTAATAATGAAAGAGGTAATTTAGATTTTACAGAATTTATGATATTGAAAAAAAGAAATCACAAAAAATTGTTTATCTAATATAATTCTATCAATTATAGATTTTTAAAGTTATCAAACTTTTTATTATAATCAATTTCTTTCACATCTTTTTTATTTTTTTTAAATTTTGGAATCCATTTAATATCCATTATATCTTGACTGAAAAAATTATTTAGTTCTAACTTTTTGAAAGGTTCTGGTACCAATTCGGCTAATTTATTAATATCTTTTACTTTACTTATTCTATGCAAAAGTCTGTAAGGATCTGGATCATTTTTTTTATTAACAATGTCTTCAAATAGCTTTTTCCATAAAAAAATAGCATAACTTTCTTTTAACTTTTCTTCAGATTTTTTATAACCGGCTTCATCATTATCAAAAAAGTATTGTAAATCTAAATTATTACTCTCTAAAAATCTAAAGTCTGTATTGACACCAACAAGACCTATGGAGTTTGGAAAAAATAAAGAATCAAGATATCCTTCAAAAACGGTTATCTTTTTTTCAAAGTCTACATTTAATATATTAAAATAATAAGATAATTTATTATAAATAACCATGTCATTCATATCCGATTCTGGAATATCTTTTCCTAAATTAACCCATTCTAAAAGATTCTCATAGTTATATATTTTGAATGTTCTTCTTTTACCCTCTTTTAAATTTCGAATTTGCATACCTAATACTTTATCACCTCTTCGATTTAAGAGAGCAATAATCCATTCCGATTCATCTTCATTTTTCCAATATTTTGCTTGGTATATATTTTTATGATATTCGGGTGGTATTCCACGACCTACTAAATATTTATAGACACCTCCATTTACTTGAATTGGTTTAAAATCTGAAATAGGTGTTAAATCTTGACTAAATACCCTTTCTAACTCAGACATATCAATTAGATTTTCAAATCTAGCATCAACAAAGTCACCTTCATAATCAGAATAGGTTATAACACTATTTAAGTGTTCAATCATCTCTAGTTTCTTATCAGGATCTAGTTGTTCATTAAAATCTTTACATAATCTATCAAGGGTTGTTTTTTTATCACAGTTAAAGCAAATATAGAATAACTTATTAAAATATAAATTACCTCTTTTTGCATATTTATTTTTATGTGAATCTCCACAACAAGGTGCGCAAAAATTAATCCGGTCATCATAAGTAACTATTTTTCTCCTAATCGGATCAGAAAACTCTTTGTTAAGAATTTTCTGCATTATTTCTATGATATAATTTTTATCCATAATTTTTTTAAAAAATAATCTTATAAATTATATAGTATAGTTGAGGATAGAAGTTTTAATCATTTTTACTAATTTAAAATAATTCTAAACAATGATTACCGACTGAATACAATATATTACTTTCTATATTTGTATTTGAATAATTCTTAAATTTTCATGATATTAAAAAAACACTCAATTTGAGTGGTTTTTTTCGTTTAAGTCTAACTTAATTTCCTTTTTTATCTTCTTCTTACCTAAAATTTCTTTTGATGTTTTAGTTAAGTATTTAGTTTGTCGTTTGAATTGATTAGCAAAATCATCCTGTCTTTGGTCAGGACCTTGTGGATTTAACTGAGCCGCCATATTTCCAAATTCTGTAAATTTAAGAACTGACGATTCTAAACCTGGAGTTTGTTGGGATGTCTCATTGACTTTAGACTCCATAGTTCTAGTAGTTTTAGTGATATTTTGTGGATCCTTAGTTCCTTTAACACTAAATTGAATAATATTTGGAAATTGCTCTTTGTGTAAATTAGCATATAGTTCTTCAATATGTTTTATATTTTTTAAATCATCATCTGAAAAGCCTATTTTAGCTTTTCTTCCAATTCTTTGAGCATAGTCATTTACTTTAGCTTGAAATTCTAAAAGTGCTTCTTCTTTAGCCTTTTCTGGATTATCAGGTGAGCCTCCTCTTGAAGGTGATGAAACACCAACAAATTCACAATCATCAAGATACTTTTGAACTAATGTATTTTTTGAAGGTTGACCTTTTAATATTCTATCATACGAATATCCTCGGTCTTCATCAAAATGATAAGCATATTTAATTAAATGATTATACATTGAATAAATTTGATTTTCAGTAAGAACATTATCAATAATCCATTCAATACCTTTTCTCATTGATTCTGATTCATGTCCACGAGCCGTAATGATAGCAAATAAATATCCAGATGATAAACATTCGATGAAATCTACCCAAGATGGTCCTAAATTGTTTTTAGAAATAGCAGTCTTAACATCTTCTAAAAATGCCAAATCGCCTCTTTCACCTTGGTCTCTAAATTCAACAAAGGCTTTTTCATAATCAATTCTCCAATTAATTTTATCATTTCTAACTTCGGCGAATTCTGCCGTTGATACTTGAGTTGTAATCCATTCACCATCTACTAAATGTTCCATATAAATTTTAGTAGGCATGAAAAGTATATTATCATCCCAGTCAAAGGCATAATATAACAGGCAATCAGAAGATTCGCTTTCTGATATGAAATGATTAAATCTTTTAATCATTGTTTAAGATTACTTCTTTTTATTGATAAATGATTGAAAAGATTCTAGTGCTCTTACCTCATTTTCATCCTCATCTTCCATTTCGTCTTGCATTTCGTCTTGCATTTCGTCTTGCATTTCGTCTTGCATTTCGTCTTGCATTTCGTCTTGAGAGTCATCATCAAAATCTTCTTCCTCTTCATCACCATCAAAATCATTAAATGATTTAATACCTTGAGAATCTGATCCTTTAGTCTCGTCATCTTGAGACTCATCATCTTCGGTAAGTTCTAAAGAAAATTCTTCAACAGTTTCATCATCTTTCATAGCAGTAACTGTTACTAATTCCTCAGTTCCATCAATTACTATTTGATAACCTTTAATTTCTATTGTAGTTTTCATATTTTTTATTATTTTTTATTATATATTAAATTCACCAGTTCATTTTTATACATTTAAACTTTTATCACATTTTTTTATAAAAATTAAAAAACTATAACATATGAACGATTTTAGAAAATATGCGGTACAAAGTGTTGGAGGTACAAAACTCGATAATTACTTTAAAAAATTAAATAAGAAAAACATGACTACAAATTTGATAGAATCAAATGGTTTATCTGTTGACATCTTTGCTAAATTGTTAGAAGATAGAATTATTTTTTTATCTGATGAAATAGATTCGGATGTTTGTAATATTATTAAAGCTCAATTACTTTACTTAGAAGGTGAAAGTGATGATGATATTAAAATTTATATAGATAGCCCTGGTGGCTCCGTTTACTCTGGATTAGGATTATTAGATGTAATGGATTATGTATCGCCTGATATCGTTACAATCAATACTGGATTAGCTGCATCAATGGCCGCTGTAATATTATGTTCAGGAACTAAAGGTAAAAGAAGAGCTTTAAAAAGAAGCAGAACTATGATTCATCAACCACTTGGTTATGGAGGTTATGTTCAACAGGCCTCGGATATGGAAATTGAAGCAAGAGAAATTAATTCACTTAAAAGGGAATTATATGAAATAATTTCAGATAAAAGTGGTCAATTATATGATAGAGTTAGTAAAGATGGTGATAGAGATTATTGGATGACTGCTCAAGATGCCAAAAAATATGGAATGATTGATGAAATTGTAGTAAAAAGAAAATAATTTATAAAAATGAATAATATAAAAATTTTCTATCACATTCTTTTAGAAAATCATTGGTACTCAATTGTAAAAGAACAATTAAAAAAAATTCAAGACTCAGGTATATTAGATCATGTTTCTGAATTCTATATAACAATTTCATCTCCAGAAGAATTAAATCCGATTAAAAAAAATAAACAAATACAATTTTTTTATGATCATTTTATAAATTTTGTTTATGAAGAGGATATATTTTATGATAAAAAATTTGAAATTTTAGAATCTAAAAAAATGGAATTTGAGTATCCAACTTTAGAAAAAGCGGTTGAACTATCAAAATTAGATAATAATTTTGTTGGATTTTATTTACACACAAAGGGAGTATCATATCCAGATTATGAAAAAGATCATGTTAGAGATTCATTAAATGTAGGTTGTATAGATAACTGGAAAGAACATTTTATTAAAATAAAAGAAGGATATGACATGAGTGGTGTAAACTTTTTAAAAAAAAATCCAAACTATGCGATATATAAAGAATTTTATGCTGGTAATTTCTTCTTTTTTAATCCAAATTTTTTCTCAACCGTTGATTTCTCAATAATTGATAAGTCTAATAGATTTTATGCAGAGTCAATTTATGGTATATTTTATAAACCTAAATTTTTTAATTTAGGACAAAAGGGTAACAATAGTACATTTGTAAAGAATCCAAACTGGTTTTTACCAAATCAATAATTAAAAATAATATATAAAGAGATGAAAAAATTCTCTAAACTTATATTAGAATCTAAAAATGAGACTCGTGAAATGAGTCCACTTACAAATCCTGTTGATTGGGTTGAAATATTCAAACCTTTAATAGAACATATTGAAGATAATCTTCAATCAAAAGTACAAAGTCCTGGAAATGGTGTTTTTACAAGTGAAACAAAAGAACTTCTTGATCGATTTATTGATAAAGTAGAAGAAGATTATAAAGATTATTATCAATATGAAATACATGATGGTTCTCAAGAATCATTCTTACAAGGTTTTAATATAAATGTTGATTATAGAGATATAATAGATTGTATTCAACCATTACTAGATAGGACATCTGATGTAGAAGATTCTGGTAACTTTGACTTTGGTGCATTTGTTATTGATATAGTTAGTATTAAATATAATACAAATGAAGAAATAGTTGAGGATTTATTAGATGTTCATGGTAAGTTAAAAATGTTAAATGCGGACTTTACTATGAGAGTAACAAAATCTAAAGGAATGAGAGAAACAGAAACTGTATCACTAACAAAAACCACAAAAGATGTTGATGATTTATTGGATATAATGGAAGGTGAAAAGATATCTAATGTTATAATCTATGTTTATAATAGTAAAACGGTTCAAGCCGTAGATTTAGATTAATCTATTTTTTTTAGAATTTTCTTAATGATTTCCATTTTTTTCTCACCATCTTCACCTTTGAATTTATTCCAAACACCAAATGCTCCAAAAGCAAATGAATCAGCAAAATCTTCTCTTGGATTTCTTGATGTGTATTTTCTACAAAAGTCAGCATCTTCTTTATGGATCCAATTAGATAATTTATGACCAGCAATCTCTCGACCTTTTCTTTTTTCTTCATATCTAGCATATCCTTCAGGAACATTAGCTCTTCTATCTAATTTTTTCCAACCTGATATAGCTTTCCAATCTCTAGAATACGAAACTCTTTCAATATGGTCTACACAATGTCCTATTTCATGTACAATTACAAAAATATCATATGGAACATCATTAGTGCCATTTTCAAACTCTTTTTCGAATTTAAATATTGAAGGATTGAGAGTCATTTGTTTCTTTTTTGGTGAGTCATGCCATCTACCATGAACACCACCTAAATCTTTACAAATTATTTTATCAATTTTATTATTGATGAATTTTTTATCAAACATTTTAAAAGCCTTTCTGATAAGTTTAAGATGATAAATATCAAATTTATCATCAACTTCAACACCGTATTCTTTTTTAAAAAAATCTATTATTTCTAAAACTTTGGCAGTTGGTTCTTTAGATTCGAATATTTTGAATTTTTTTAGATATTTCATAATATTATATATTAAATGAAATATTATTTTTTATCAAGTATAACTAATTTAATTAGAAATTGGTAGTTTTTGAGCATATAGTCTTCTAATATAAATAACATATTATCTGCTATATTATCTACATTTTCATTAGTTGCTGATTGAATAGAAGAAAATGGACCTGATATAGGACCAACTGAACTACCATCTGGTAAACCAGACAATAAGCCGGTGGCCATGTATTCGTTGCCAGAATTCTCAACAGTAATTTTACCTGTAATTTTCTTACTAGCATCTGTTGTTGGATTTAATATACCAATTATATACTCCTGTGGTAAAATAATTGACTTAGATGAAATTGATGATTGATTATTAGAGCCACTAGATGGTCCTTTTTCAATTGAAAATTGAATATCTTTTTGAATATCTTTTTTCTCGTTATTTGATTTTTTATTCATAGATATAGAAATTGATAATTTATAAGAACCAAAAATATTATCATCTCCAATTTCTTTAAATTGGTTTGAATCAATTGTATAATTTGATTCTGTTGAATTTAAATCAAAAAGTACTGAACCATCTCCAATCGGAGTATTAATTAAAGCACTTCCTTCTACAAATTGCCATTCATTTGGTATAGATTGTGACTTTATAGAAAATTTAATAGAATTATTTGAAGATTTAATATCATCTATTGTTACCTTACCAGTCGCAAAAGCATCTGGAATATAAACATCAATTATTAAAGTACCATCATTAAAAACATCAATCACTCCAGACTTATTACTTTCAATAATTTCTTGTGATGTGCTTTGAGTTGCAGAATTTGTATTTACAGATTGACCAGTTTCGCTTTGAGTTGCAGAATTGTCTACTTGACTTTGAGTAGGACTTAATGTATTTGCTGATTTATCAGCATCAACATTTTTAATAGCTTCATCCCAATCATTTTTATTTGCTAAAGTATAGGTGAATTTATTATCATATTTTTCTCTATGCTTTTCACAATAGCCGAAGAATTCATTTAAACTCTCTTTATTTGAAAACACTTGAGATCCTTCTGACCAGTTACCTACATTTTTTCCACCTGGATAACCTAAATGAACTTTAATTCCATTATCAATTAAAAGATTTGGAGTTATTAATTCAGGTTTTGTAAAATTATGAGGATTAAATGTATCAAAATTATCAGTATCATTATCTCTAAAAATCAATTGAGTAGCACCAGGAATAGTTAAAAAGGCTTTTGCGCCTCTATATTCAGATAAATAATAAACATCAATATATTGGGAAGGAGCTAAAATAGGCAAACCATCCTTTAAATTAGGATCACCATTTATAGTTCCAGTTGTTTTAGCATATTCTTTCATAGTTATTTTTTTACCAGAAGAGCCTATCCAAGGATTTAATTTACTAAGATTTTTTTCTTTTAACCAATTATCAGTTATTGTAAATTCAAGACCGGGTACTGTTGAAAACATATATTGTTTTAACTCCCATGCTCCATCTTCTTTTTTAAACATAACATACAATTTATCAACAAATTGGTCTGTGTACTTATCACCAATTGACTGGCATTGATTTCTAATAGCGACTATATTTAGTTTATATACGTCTTCATATAATTCATAATTTTTAATATTCATAAGTTCTATAATACCATCAATATCAGGATGTTGTTTAGGATTTGGTTTAGGATCGGGTTGTTTAGCAGTAGTAGATTGTGTTCCTGAAGTAGCATTTGTTTCTGGTTGCTCAAATGTAGTATCACTCGCTCCAGCAGTTGATGTATAAGGAATTGGTTCTTTTGAAGTAGTTTCATTTTCTTTAATAGTTGATACCCATGTGTCTCCTTTTTGCCCCTCAGATATTCTATCTAATTTGTCAACATTTTC
>Ga0209355_1002117_pt1 | contig 11113 bp, 9 predicted proteins | sample LauGreSBDMM110SN_3_FD_187563 | JGI IMG/M metagenome (GOLD analysis project Ga0209355, IMG submission 187563) | Freshwater lake microbial communities from Lake Michigan, USA - Sp13.BD.MM110.SN (SPAdes) (version 2) | ecosystem: Environmental > Aquatic > Freshwater > Lake | place: Lake Michigan, USA...
AAAATATGTCCGACCCCTACTTTAATCGCCCCAGTGATAATTATATTATTACAGGTTCTAGACTACGCGGAGGCACAAACAATATTAATCCTAGATTAAGATTGTCAACTGCTAACAATGAGACAATAATTGATTTATGTAATAATGGCAATGTTGACATAAGTGCGTCCACTGTCTTTATTAACGGATTACAAGTTGTTACTACATCAAGTGGTGTCGCAACAGCACTTACAGCATTACAACTTACCCAAAATTTAGATGTAAGCGGATCAATAAATTCTGATGGTGGAATTCGAATTGGAGCAGGAGTTTTTGGCGGTACTATAACTAAATCTAGCAATGCTTATGAAATTGTTATTGATCCGTTTGGTGTTGATGGCTCAAATAGCCCTACACAAGATGCATCCGGCCAAGTTGTAATTATGGGTGATTTAGTTGTTCGCGGTAATACCACAACAATTTATTCTACTAACGTAGACATTAGTGATGTATTATTAACTCTTGCTTCTGGATCAACAACTGCGTTAAAGTCTAATAATGCAGGTATTCAGTTAGGCGACGGTTACGCATCATTGTTATATAATAGCAGTGAAAATAGATGGAAAACAAATATTGGAATAAATATTAGCGGTGGTATTAATTATAGCGGAAATGTACTACCATTAAATAATAATTCGAAGCTCCCTGTTACTGCTAGTACTTTTAATGTTCTAAGTGTTTTAACTAACCCTTCAATCGTAACACAAGATCTACTATTTGGTGATGTAAGCGCTAATATATGGATGGATGCAAGTGGTTATGTTATACATACTGGTGTATTAAGTAATAATTCATTTATTAAAATAGAAGTAAAAGTATCCTATACTGCTTCACCTGAAGCTGATCAAACTTTAGGTTTTAGAGTATTAAGATGTATAGATTCTACAGGTATAAATTTTTCTAGTTCACCTGTATATTCTGATATAAGTCTTGGATCAAGCATGGGTGTCACATTAAATGGCATGTATTTCGGTTCATTTTATGATTGGCTTGCTCCTTTTACATTGACTAACAATTTAGTATATTATAAACTACAATTTAGAAGAGATTGCCCTACAAATGATAACATTTCAACGCCATTTGGTATTAGAGGGTCTACTAGCAATTATATTTCACTACAAGAAATTTACGTCCCCTAGTTTAATATTTATATATATTTCTAAACAAACAACCACAAGGACCATTAAAAGAGTATACAAAATTAATAAATATAACTATGCCATCAGCAAACGAAACTTATAACACACAATGCACAATTGCTATAGCAAACACTCTTTTAAATATAAACAATATTAGCAAATATAGTAATTTATTAATGTTAGAAGATTTAAATGAACTAACAGAATTTTTAATCAACAATACTTACATAATAGATAACTCAATAACAAAAATATATAAAAATACTAATAGCAATAACAATTCCAAAAAATTAATATATTCATTTAAAATTACATTATAAGCAAATTACATTATAAGCAAATTACATTATAAGCAAATTACATTATAAGCAAATTACATTATAAAAAAATTGATTAAATATTATATAATTTTATATAATAATATTTAATAACATGGAAGAAACTTCCATCAGTAAACAAGAAATCACTATTGAAAAATTAAAATCACAAAATAATACTATTAAAACTTACATAGAATCTTTAGACCCTTTACATTACAAAGCATTAAAAATTTCAATCAGAGAACTAGAAACATCATTTTCATTAGAAAAATCAGTCGGATACATTAACTATGTTAGTTCACTCAATACCATAAACCATAAAAATAACTAAACTAATAAATCCAAATATTAAGGCAATAATTTTCTCAAAGGTATATTTTTCTTTATAGATTATATATCCCATAATAAATAAAACAATAAAATACACTAAATGCCATATTATATTTAAAACTATCAAACTTCCATATGGTAGCAACTTATATATAGAAAATCCGAGCAAAGTATACATTAACAATCCAATTCCCAAATATAAATTATTAATATTTGTAAATTTATTTGCATCTACATCATTAGTTGCCCTATTTTTTTCAATTTGTTTAAATAAATATTGAGAGACTACAGAAAAAAAAGTAATTAAAAATAAATACAAATAAAAATAAACATCAACTTTAGAATAAGTATTTTTTATAGTATTTTTCATAGTAATTATTACATTATAAATATATAATTTATATAATGTAATAGTTAAATAATGTAATAGTTAAATAATGTAATAGTTAAATAATGTAATAGTTAAATAATCAAATAATTTTTTTTAAACACTAATTATTACAAGGCACAACCAAATTATTTTTAAATGTTTTAAAACTAATATCCTTAATATCCTTAGTATCCTTAGTATCCTTAGTTGAAGTTAAAGTAGATTCACAATTTTCATCATCGTTTTTCAAATCAGTTTCAATACTTTTTTGTAATTCAAATATATCATTTTCTAATAAATCTTGAGTATTTATTTTATAGTTATTAATTTTACAATAATTATTAAAATCATCAAATGTTCCTTTATACTTATATTTATTTGAAACATATTCTATTGTTTGTTTATTTTTATTTTTTGTATTAACTCTATTATAAAAAATATTATTTTCTTTTAACACATTAAGAGATGAAGAACCATCATCAGTAACATTATTATAATAAGCTTTAATAAGTTCAAAATTATCATAATTATCTACATATACATTTTTACAATCATACTTTACAACATAGATTCTAGATACAACATCTAAATACATAAAATCAATGCTATTAGATTTTTTACAATAATAATCAAAAGAAGAATTCGAATTATTATAATTCATTAGTATCTCTCCTTTTGGAGTTTTTTGTTTAATATATTTGTATTCTAATGAATTTAAATAAGTACTATATAAATTATTATCAACAAATTCCATATCATTTAATTCATTAAATTCATCTAAATATTCAAAAAAATAGGTATCATATTCATAACATTCCCTATTTTCATTATATTTTTCAACAAATTGATTAATCATTTTTTCATACACACATATTGAAACAATTAATATAGAAAATAATAAAGAAGTAGAAGTCACAAAAAAAACAATTAATACATTAATAGAATTTGTTAAATAATTATTATATACAAATTCATCAACTATTTTTTGATTTTGATTACTTAGCAAATACGAACTTTGAGTAAAATTAGTCAATACACATTCATAAGAATTGCATTTTTCAGTGTTATTATAACAATAATCACCAAAATTATAAAAATCATCAGAATCATTAGAATCATTAAAATCATCAATCATAAAACTAAATGCATAATACATAATCATCATCGTAATTAATTATATTAATTATAGTATTAATAATTATATTATTAATAATTATTTAAATATTAATAATACAAATAATAGAATAATTATAAATTTATTACTTTATAATAAATGTGTTTTTCATTATCAATAATAAGTGATTATAAAAATAATAATGCTATTACATACACTAACGAATTATTACAAAACATAGCTTCAAATATTCCAGATTCAATAATATACACCGACTATGAAGTAAATGGAATTAACAATTATATTAAAACCAATACTAGTAGCACAATAATAGAAATAGATGCATCAAATACTATAGCAATAGCAAATATAATAAATATTATAGAGTTAATAATACAAATTAAAGAATTACAAATCGAATATATTTATCATGATAACAATATTTTATATTGCTCAAAAAAATATTTAAATAACATAAATAAAAATTTACACAATAAAAGTGTAATAATAACAAAATTAGAAGACAATAAAAAAGAAATTACTTATAGTAAACTCTATAAGACTCTTAAATTATATAAGTTATTATAATAAGTATTATTTATTCCTGCGAGTATATTTATTACCTTGTTTGGATTTAAGTGTATATTTTTTAGGACTATCATGTTTTTTACGATATTCATGATTATTATCAGACAACGCGTGTTCATCATAATCAAATAACTTTGAAGTTATTCCCCTATTTACTCTGTATTTTGGTTTAAAATTTTTTCTAGATACATTTATATTTTTTTTTAATTTCATTTGTATAACTGGAGCAGAGAGATTAGTATTTATTTTTTTTGATTCACGTAATTCATTTTTAAGCAAATCAAATATAGAAGTTTGACTATTTGGCATAGTATTCATAAATTTTTGCAAAGAGTCTTCAATATAATATTGTTTACCATTACTATTAAAAGTAGCTTTTACTTGTTTTTTTTTATCGCGATTAGAATCATAATCAATATCATATTTTTCAAAATTTTTTAATCCATTGACATTTTCTAAATATGTTTTGTTAGTTATAAATTTTACAGACATTACTTATTACTTAATATATTACAATAAAATATATTATTTACAATAAATATACAATAAATATACAATAAATATACAATAAAAAAGTATAATTATATATATATAATGAAACACACATTAAAAAATAAGAATTCAAAATTTATAAAAAAAAAATTGACTATAAAAAAAAAATCTAAGAGATTTATATATAATTATAACAATAATAAAGTTAATTATTATAAATATTATAAACATAATAATATGTCAGGTGGCAGCAACATTATAAAATTTATTGAAGTCCTTGAACAACTTTCAAAAATTGTTAAAAATAAAGGAAACAAAGAAGATATTTTTAAAGTGGCAGCATATAATAAGGCAATAAATGAATTAAAAAAATATGCAGCATTACCAAATAGCGTAGAAATAACTTCTTCGCAAGAACTTAAAAAATTAAAATTACCTAGAATAGGAGAAAAAATTATAAACAAATTTGATGAATTTTTAACTACCGGAACACTTGAAGAAGTTGAAAAAGAAAAAAATAATCCCATAAACACATTTGCTAATATATATGGTATTGGTCCAGTAAAAGCAAAAGAATTAGTAGAAGCAAAAAATATTTCAACATTAGAAGAACTTAAATTAAGACAAAATGAGTTACAAGAAAATAAATTACCATTATTAAACAGCAAACAACAAATAGGTCTTAAATATTATGAGGATTTGCTAAAAAGAATTCCGCGACAAGAAATAGAAGAATTCAAAATATTACTTGAATCTAATTTCCAAGAAACATTAACAGAAACTAACGAAATACAAGAAAATCATAAATTTGAAATAGTTGGAAGTTATAGACGAAACAAGCAAGAATCAGGAGACATTGATTTAATTTTTACTTCTTATAACAATAATAAAATAGTTTTTGAAAAATTTATAAAAAAATTACAAACAAAGAAAATTTTGCTAGAAATTTTATCAAAAGGAGAAAGCAAGAGTTTAACAATAGGCAAATTAACCAAAACAACAGCAATTCCTCGTCGTATTGACTTCTTATATGCTCCACCAGAGGATTATCCTTTTGCAATATTATATTTTACAGGATCTAAAGAATTTAATACTGCAATGAGACAACACGCATTAAACATAGATTTAACATTAAGCGAACATGGTTTCTATAAACTATTAAAAAAAGCAAATCAAAAAGAGACAAAAATAAAACAAGAAAAAATAGTTTCTCTTCTATTTAAAACAGAAAAAGATATTTTTGATTTCTTGCATATGGAATATAAAGAACCACAAGACCGTATAAATGAACAGTCTATTATTTTAACTTTACCTTTGGAAGAAATTAAAAATAAAATACAAGAACAAACAATAGAAGCACCAATAGAAGCACCAATAGAAGCACCAATAGAAGCACCAATAGAAGCACCAATAGAAGCACCAATAGAAGCACCAATAGAAGCACCAATAGAAGCACCAATAGAAGCACCAATACAACCACCAAAAAAAACCAATAAAAAAGAAACAATAAAAGTAAAAATACCTAAAGCAACAGCCAAAACATTAAAAAAATATACAAAAAAAATTAAAAGCGAAATATTAGAAAATCTAAACAAATTTAAAACACAAGGTATATCATCATTAGAAATGCTATCATTGGAAGAATTAACAGCAATGTTGCAAGAAGCAATAGACAATTACTACATTTCAGATTTAAAAGAAAATAGTATATTAACAGATAATGAATATGATATATTACGTGAACACATATTAAAAAAAGACCCAACAAATGCCCTAGCAAATGACCAACAAACACAAATAGCAGATAATAGTTCAAAAGTAAAACTACCATACGAAATGTGGTCAATGGACAAAATAAAACCAGATACAAATGCACTAACTAAATTCAAAGAAAAGTTCAAAGGTCCATATGTAATTTCAGCAAAAGTAGATGGCGTAAGTGCCCTATATAGTACCGAGTCAGGAACACCAAATTTATACAAAAAAGGCGATGGAAAATACGGATTCTTAATTAATCATATTATTCCATATTTAAAGTTGCCAACAGAAAAAAACATCACATTAAGAGGTGAATTAATAATAAAAGAAGAAACATTTGAACAAAAATATAAACACAAATTCGCAAATTCACGTAATTTTATATCTGGAATAGTCAATCGCAAAAAATTAACACAAGCAGAAAAAGAAATATTAAAAGACATCGACTTTGTAGCATATGAAGTAATAATGCCTCAAAACTTAAAACCATCAGAACAATATAATAAATTAGTAGAACTAAATACAATAACAGTTAAAAATATTCAATCTATTACATATTCAGAACTAACAAATGAATATTTATCTAATAACTTACTTGATTTCAGAGCCAATTATGAGTATACAATTGATGGAATAATTTGTATTGATGATAATATACATCCGCGCGAAAGCAAAAATCCAGAACATGCATTTGCGTTTAAAATGGTATTAACAGACCAAGTATTAGAAGCAAAAGTATTAGATGTGCTATGGGCAGCATCAAAAGATGGTCTATTAAAACCACGCGTTCAATTTGAGCCAGTCCAAATAGGAGGTGTCACAATTACATATGCTACAGGTATTAATGCCCGATTTATTGTAGACAATAATATTGGATTAGGTGCTTTGGTTCGTCTAACAAGAAGCGGAAATGTAATACCAAAAATTACAGAAGTAATAGTCCCTGCACAAAAACCAATAATGCCAAATGTGGATGAATACGAATATGTATGGAATGAAACAAATGTAGACCTTATATTAGTAAATGTGAAAGCGGACCCAAGAGTAGCAATAAAATCAATAGCAAAATTCTTTAAAGAATTAGAAGTGGACGGATTAGGTGAAGCAAACGTTGAAAAAATAATTGCTAGCGGAGCAAATAGCATTCCAAAAATAATAAACGCAAGCATAGAAGATTTAATGAAAGTAGAAGGTTTCAAAGAAAAAATGGCGACAAAAATTAATAAATCAATTGCTAAACAATTAGCAAAAGCAAGTATTGCTAAAATAGCAGGCGCATCTAATATATTTGGACGCGGATTTGGTGAAAAATCCGTAAGCCAAATTCTAAAAGCCGAACCAACCATTTTAACATCTCAAGACTCTGCTCAACAAAAAATAACTAAAGTAAAAGCAATTGAAGGATTTGCTGAAAAAACAGCAACACAATTTGTAAATGCAATACCTGAATTTAATAAATTTCTAATATCCATAAAACCTCAAGCACAAGAAGCAGACAAAGAAGAAGTCAAGGAAGAAGACAAAGAAGAAACTAAAGAAGAACCTAAAGAAGAACCTAAAGAAGAACCTAAAGAAGAACCTAAAGAAGAACCTAAAGAAGAAGAAGTTGAAAAACTAGAACATATTTTAAACAATAAAATAATTGTATTTTCCGATTTTGAGAAATCATCAAAATATACAAAAAAAGAATTAGAAAATTTACTTTTAAAATACGGAGTGCAAATAGAAACAAATATTACTAAAAATACAAATATTTTAGTAACAGGAAATAATACAAGCAAATCAACAAAGACCGAAAAAGCAAAAAAAATTGGAACAATAGAAATAATAACCTTAGACGATTTCTTAGAAAAATATGTAAATACTGATGAAAAGAATACTGGTGAAAAGAATACTGATGAAAAGAATACTGGTGAAAAGAATACTGGTGAAAAGAATACTGGTGAAAAGAATACTGGTGAAAAGAATACTGGTGAAAAGACTAATATATATATTCTCAAATTAGAAAAAGAAAAATATTATATTGGAACAACAAACAATAAATATTTTACACTGCAATCTTATTTAAATAATAATAACGCTGCTTGGACACGAAAATATAAACCATTAAAAGTAATAAGATTTATAGAAGATTGTTATGATTATGAAGAAAACATAGTTACATTAAACATAATGAAACTATATGGAGTTGCCAATGTTCGTGGAGGGTCATATGATGCAGTAAATTTAGATAAATCAACATTAGACACAATAACACAAAAATTGGAACAATAAAAATAATAAAACATTATAATATTTTTTGTTTTTTTAATGGATAGTATTACAAAAACAAAACATTTGAATAATAATCTAAAAACTCATGTGATAGGAAACTCATGTGATAGGAAACTCATGTCATAGGAAACTCATGTCATAGGAAACTCATGTGATAGGAAACTCATGTGATAGGAAACTCATGTGATAGGAAACTCATGTCATAGTTTTTATTACTAGTTAAAAATTACCGCCATTTTGGACCCTCAAACCAAACTGCTAAACTATGTCGTGTTCCAGAAGTAACTAGATTTGCTTCATGATAAATAAATGAAGGAAAAAATATAACTGTCCCTTGTTGCTTAATATCTTCTGGATTTGGATATTCATCACAATCATAAAATTTAAACTCACCTCCTGTGTATGTATCCGGATTTGAAAGTTGTATGACTGCGCTGAGTTTTCTATGTCTCGTGTTTTTATTAATCCAAAAAACATCTTGGTGCTTTTTATATTCGGCACCTAATGCACTATTATATCTTGCCAATTGAATATACTCAAGATTATCTATATGAAATCCAAACCAGTCTTTATTTGCTTCTCTTTCAAGTTTCCACACTTCTTCATAGAGTTCTGGAAAATCATTAGGATATATCCATGTCACATCACTTTTTCTCTGATTATTATCTATAGTTCCATCTTGACCAATTGATGCTTCGCGGAAAGTTAGGTTCTTTGATTTTTCTATAATTGAATTGCAAAAATCAGGAGAAAAATGTGACTTAAAATAACACCACTGACCTTTCATTTTTGAATTTATGCATATAATATCTTTAACTTATTTTAAAATATTAATTATTAAGATAACTACACGAAGCTTCACCTACAGAACTTTTTTCTCCTTTGTCTCCTTTGTCTCCTTTTTCTCCTTTGTCTCCTTTGTCTCCTTTTTCTCCTTTGTCTCTAGTTTTCATAAACTCAGCTTGGGTAAATTTGCGACTTTGTGTAGAGTAACTATAATCTTCATAAACTATAGTAGTTACAGTCATACCATATGTATAACTAATTGAAATAAGTTGATTATTACAATATTTAATAAGTTGATTATATTCATTTACAAAATTAACTATTTGATGTAAAAATTGAATAGTCAATTTATCATTACAACCAGATTTAGTTTTAAAATATTCATACAACTCATTAAATCGTTCAATACCAACAACACTCAATAATTCATATACATTCAATAATTCCACATTCTTCTTTCTAATATTATCATTTCTAAAAATAGTATTAGCCAAATCTTCTTTTGTTCTTCGATTTAATATATATTGAACAGTCAAAGAATCATGATTCATTAAATCACGAACTCTACGCCTACATTGTTCCAAATCTACATTAGTAATATGATTTATAAATTGATGAAGATTACCTAATATAGTATTAAAACTCAAAATATGAGGATAAGGGGTTTCAAAATAGGATTTTAAATTATTAACAAAGTCTCGAACAACTACATTAGAATTTAAATGATTTTCAAATTCTAATTTTTTAGCAGGCATTACATAAACCATAATCATTTTTTTATTAATATTAATCAAAAGACTTTGAATAAGTCTTAAATTTGTATGTGCTAATAAACCTCCACATAATACATCGCCAGGATTTCTTGGGGCCACACCACCAGAACTATTATTTTGCATATATTGATAAAAATGTGGATTGTGAATAACAGCATTAAGAATAACTTTTCCACTAGTCCAACTAAAAGCAACTTTACATTCAGTACACCACATCTGGTCGCATCCAGAAATCTTAAAAATACGAACCCCACATTGAGGGCAACCTTTTGTTTCTTTCTTAATCAATTCAGCACTTTTTAAATTATCTTCTTTACACAAATGACCCCCTTCCTCTTTAGTATAACCAATAATTTCAAAACAATCAGGACATACATATAATTTACATAACTCACATTTATATTGTGTAGATAAATAACCTTTACAATCATCACCAGGACAAGGCATAACAAATTTTTTGCGCTCATCTTTTACTGAATCTTCACCATTTTTAATCCGATAAATGCGTCCTTGCTTTTCAAGTATTTCATTACGTTTTTCATTAATCATTTTTCGCATTTTTTCATATTCTTGTTCAATCAAAGCAAGTTCTCCATATTGTTCTTCTATTAATTTAGTTCTCTCAACTAAAATCATTAATTCTGGAGTCCTACTAATTTCTCGTTCCACCAATAACTTTTTGCGATGTTTTTTATAATCATTATCAATATAACTTCTATTTAAACTTTCAACAAGAAACTTATTTGTCCATTGATTTTTACAATTCATACAATGTGGATCATTTGTTGTTCCAAGTAAATATGTTCTTATACAAATTTTACATGCTTCATAACCGCAACCAGTAAATTCACATGTAATTTTGGAGTGAGTAGATTTATTATATTTTTCACAACATACTTCGCAACTCATTATAAATAGTTAAAATATTTATAATAATTAAAAATAAAATAAAAAAATATTTCAATTTTATAGCATTAAAAAATTAAAAATAAAACTATAAAACTATAAAACTATAAAACTATAAAACTATAAAAACTATAAACTAACCAACTCGGTCTTAATATTCAAAATTATAAATATCAATACTTTTTTGTAATGCAAACACATTCTTATGAAGCACTAACAATTCA
>Ga0209355_1002118_pt1 | contig 11113 bp, 3 predicted proteins | sample LauGreSBDMM110SN_3_FD_187563 | JGI IMG/M metagenome (GOLD analysis project Ga0209355, IMG submission 187563) | Freshwater lake microbial communities from Lake Michigan, USA - Sp13.BD.MM110.SN (SPAdes) (version 2) | ecosystem: Environmental > Aquatic > Freshwater > Lake | place: Lake Michigan, USA...
ACTGAGTCTAGAGTATTGATTTAGTTGAGTTTTGATTGTGAGAAACATCTAGTATTTACATCCGGCTTATAAAACTTTGGGCTAAATATTAGAGCATTTGCTCAATCTAGGATTCTAAACATGGCAAGAAAGACTATTGATATTGGTGTTGTCGGCAATGACGGCACCGGAGACAGTATAAGAGATTCATTTCGTAAAGTTAATGACAACTTTAGGGAACTCTACAGCTCACTAGGACTTGGCGAAAGATTAAAATTCACCGGGCTTGAAGACGCACCATCTACCTATGTAGGACAGAATGATGCGACTACTGGCAATACTCCAGTAGTCACTGTGAATAACACAGAGTCAGGGCTGCAATTTAAAAAACTAGTGCCAGGTAGTGGTGTCAGTATAGATTTCACAACCAATCCCAATCAAATCACCATAAATGCCGATTTTGCCGAAATAGCGGCTGACACGTCACCACAACTAGGGGGCGACTTATCACTGCGTTCTGGTGGCAATCAATTCAGGATCATCGACGCAGGCACAACAATAAGTCCCTTGGCGCCTATCTATAAACATGAACTAGTCAATAAAAATTATGCGGATAGTAAAATCGCCAGAGCAGGAACAAATGCCATAGACCCCGGCACCGGTCTTACAGATGCCAGCTTTGGACGTATGAGCGGGCCGCTGATACTGTCAAGGAGTCCAGAACCGGATGACGACGTAAATTTTGGCGGATTGATTGCAGCCACAAAACAGTATGTTGACAGTTCAGCATTTGGATCTAGTGTGAATTTGTATGTGGCACTTAGTGGTCAAGATGATCGCCCTGGTGTGTCGCCAGCACTGCAAGGCCGTGCTTTGGCCTATGCTTATAGAACTCTAGAAGCTGCCCTGAAACGTGCAGAACAATTGGTCTTAGAATCCAGAGCTATCATCGGACCTTACGAAAAAACACTGACTTACGATGACGGAGTGTCAGAATGTACGTTGACTGCTATTGATGAATCTCCCACATCAGGCACAGGATTCTCTGGTGTAGTGCGCATGAGCGTTGACACCGCGGTTCTAAACTCAGTTGGTTCGAATTATTTTGCTGGTGACATACTGCAACTTTCCGGAGGTACTGTATCTTCAGGAGGAGCAGCATGTTTCATAGAAGTGTTGACCACTCTAACCACGCCTGGGGCTATTGTTACTTTTAGAGTGATCTCAACCGGCACATACATTGTGCTACCGGGCTCTTCAGCCGTGGCAACCACGATCAGCACTAGTGCTGCACCTGCGGGCGTTGGTGCCATTGGCACTGGTGCTGCTTTCAATGTCACATACAAAGTTGGATCGGTGGCAATCATCAGTGGCGGAACTGGTTACAGTCTAGTATCTGTGAGAATAAACGGAGGCGGAGGTACAGGAGCATTTGGATCAGCTGTGGTAACTGCTGGAGTAATAACCAGTATTACCATCACAGACAAAGGAGCAGGCTTTACTTCACTGCCAAGTTTCATAGTGGATCTGCCAAGATTCCTAATCTTTACCAACGGATTACGCACAGACTTCACAGGTGATGTAACCACCAGCACCGCTGAAGCCATCCGAGGACGCGACATACGTGAAGGTCTATTCCTTAGAGGCAAGACCAGCAACGCATTGGCCCAGATTGTTGCACATTCTGGACAGTTGGAGAGTGGAGGCAATGAGATTTTTGATGTGGATATCTTGTCTGGTAATTTTCAAATAGGCGAAAGCATAACCTATGGCGACATTGCTAGAAACATCCAGATCACTGTGTTGGTGGAAAGTGGAGAATATTTCGAAAACTATCCGCTGAAAGTTCCTGCAAACGTTTCTATAGTAGGGGATGAATTCCGTAGAGTTATTTTTAGACCTCGTCCAGGCACATCTGCTAGTCCTTGGGCATTTTATCGATTCCGTAGAGACAAGGTCATAGACGGGTTATCTGTGGCCACACAGGAATTTGGTTATCATTATTTGCAGAACAGTGCAAATCCCGTGTATCCTAAAATACAGAACAGAGGAGATTACTCTTCTGCTGCTGATCTTATTAGATTGAATAGGCAGTTCCTGCAGGAAGAAATCGTAGCCACTATCGACTTCCGCAAAACAACCAGTGTTGCTCCCTTTGATCCCGCTTTCACCTATGATAAAGCATTTTATAAAACCAGTATAGGTATCTTGGTAGACGATCTCACCTTTGACCTTGAATATGGAGAATACAATCGCACTGTATCAGCGGCATTGAAATATTATCAAAGTGACATCGGTAATACTGTGATTACCACGCAGCTGAGTGAATACCTAGCTGTGGTGGCACTATTCGAAACCTTGGTACAAAGCATAATTGATAACACAGCAGTGGCCTCACCAAAACAGGATTTATTTCTACAGATCATCGATCCTGCATTCCAGTCCGAGGTAGGTGCTGATGTTGTTATCACAGATTTAATTACAGCGTTCACGGATGTAATTGATGGATCGGGATCAGTGAATTATCCCAAAGACAATGAAGAAATGGATGTGTTCCTTGCCAACGATACAGTGCGTTGGCAGGCCATATCAGCTATAGGCCATGGAGGGTTCATGGCTGTGTTGGACCCAACAGGTCAAATATTGTCAAGGTCGCCATACTTTCAAGAGTGTGCTTCATTTAGCCGCAGCAAGGATCGACAGGTATTTGCTGGTGGCATGTTCACCGACGGCTTTGCAGGTAATTTAGAATTCAACATCGACACAGTGGTTACTACAACAAGGTTAGAAGTCAGTGATCTTGATAGATTTCCACAACTGCCGGCATCATTTATTGTAGCAGATTCTGCATATAGAATCAACTATGTCAGAGACTTTGTCTATGACAAAGATGGAAGCACAGCTACATTTGTTTTAGATGAAACCACTCCCTGGCCATACAGCATATTCACCTACGATGATGATGCCTGCAGTCGAGACACTGGATTGATATTGGATGGATTGGGACGAGATATCGTACTGGTCACCAACTATTGGACACGACAAAATGGCTTGACCTACAGGCTAAGTCAAAGTGCAGTGGTCTTGGCAGATCAACGTCTTATCACTCTTGAAGCTATTGAATTTGTGCATGAGTCTGTGAATGAACTGATCACAGCTTATCCTACCATCCAAGAAACTGTGGATTTAAGCAATACAGTGATTGCAGACATCATAGAACGCGGTCCTGTGGCAGCACCTGCGCTGTCATTTACACTGCCATCCACAGTGTCTGCCAATGTCACTAATGCATATGCACTGTTATTGGCAAATCGAGATTATGCTGTAGCTGAACTGTTGGCATATATTGATGCCCAGATAGCAGGTAATCTCAGCCCGTTTACCACTGCTACGGTATATGTCGCCAGCGAGGTGGAATATCAGGTTAAACAGGCAGCGGAAGCTGTGATCCATGATGTGATCTATGGTGGCAACGTTGCCACTCGCACAAGAGCATTGAAATTCTATAACAATCTCACAGGTGCAGTTATAACCGATTCTGCGCTATCACAGGCCAAATCTGCATCATGGCATGCCTATTTGAACTATCTACTCGGACAAGTGGTACAAAATTTAGCTCCTGCTGTACCTTATTCCGCGGTATCAAGGATCACAGGCACACCAGCGTCTGCCACAGAAGCTTCTACCATAAACGCCCTGATGACCAACATGAGTTCAATCATAGGTGCTGCCAACTTCACGGCTGCGCAGGCTGTGGTGGCAATAACAGAACCCAGTTTTGTGGGGTACGCAGCCAATAACATCACAGCGAGAAACAGCATTCAGACCAACAGAGCTGTGCTTCAGGCTGCTGCTGTGGACTATGTGGATTTTTACGGCAATCGTTACGAACTGTTGGCGCCAGGCAACAGAAGCATGTTGGGCAACGACTTCACACAGATCAATGATCTGGGCTACGGAGTAGTGGTGGCCAATGGCGGACTCAGCGAATTAGTTTCAATCTTTACTTACTACTGTCATATCGCCTACTACTCATTGACTGGTGGACAGATTCGTTCAGTGGCTGGGTCTAATGCCCACGGCAATTATGCATTGGTTGCAGAGGGTGCTGATCCACTTGAGGTTCCTACACCTACCACACTCTACGAAGATCTCAACCAAAGAGTAGATTGCTATTTCCCCAGTGGCACATATGCCAACGTGGCAGGCGGGTTAGCCATATATGTGTATAATTTCGACTACACACCACTGAGTGGATCTGAATTAGAAGTTCTGCACACCTCAGAAATATATAGATATCCAGTGACTAGTGTGACTGTGACTGATTTGCCCGCGGGCGTAGCAAGATTAAATCTCAGTACTGGCACTGGAAGCGCCTCAGAAGGATTGTTTGCAGTCATAGCAGATAACACCAAAATGACTCTGCGTCAGAGCAGTACCACTCTGCTCACAGGCAGTCTTGAAAGTGTAGCAGTTAGACCATCAACTGGACTGAAACTGCGTGAAACACTGGGCACTGTTTATCGCGTACTGCAATTCAACACAACCACTGACAGCAATGGTCCTTATGAAGTTTTAAGCAACACATTAACTCCTACCATATTCCGAGTGGCAGTTACCATTACCACCATCGCTACTAATGTGTGTACAACCAGTGGCAATCACAAACTGCGAATCGGAGACAGGATAATTCCAACCAGCACTGCCAACAATTTTGTCAGTGGCACTACCTATTACATTATCACTCAGCCCACATACAATACCTTCACAGTGAGTACCAGCCCAGGTGGCAGCACGTTTGTGTTGGTCAACGGCTCTGCACTTACCATCAAAGCTGCTAAGAGTCATAAATTGTTGGAAAATTACACCATCGGATTGACTACCACAGGCACGCTGCCTGCGCCACTATTGGTGGGAGAAACTTATTTTGTATCGCCCACCAACCTCACAGAAACGCAGTTCAGCATCAGCACTCAGAAAAACGGACCCGCTGAGAGTATAACCACGGCAGGCAGTGGAGTTCAAAGTTATGCCATAGTGGGGTTGACTCTCACCCAGACCAGAGAGAACTATGACTACATAGACATCACTGTGTTCCAGCCCGGTGAATTTATATCGTCAACACCAACTGGCACAACCTGCAATATATCAATTGCTACGCCTGCTGTGGTCTCACTGACCGCCCATGGATTTATTGCAGGCGATGTGGTAAAATTCACCACCACCGGTGCTCTGCCCACAGGCATGAATCAGCTGGAAAGATTCTTTGTCAACAACGTCACAGCAAATACGTTTGAAATCTCAAGCCTGCCAGGCGGCACAAGTTTAGAAACCACTGGCTCACAGAGCGGTGTGCAAAAAGTAGGCAAGGTCACAGGTCGTGTTAGTGACACTTCGTTTGCAGTGATAGCACTTCCTATCACAGAGACATCTAGACTCAGTGCAGCAAAATTTGTGTTCCTAGGCGAGGAATATGTGATCAGCAGCTATCAGGGCCCTGCTGTCACAGGTACTGTATTCGGTAGACTCACACTGAACCGTGGCTTGGTCGATGCCATAAACAATTTATCTACCAGCTACACCATAAAAGCTGCTGTGAGCATACGTACCAGCGGCAGTCTTGGTACCTTGACCATCAGGATTTCGCTGACTCGTGTTACTGGACACGATCTACTTGAGATTGGCACAGGTTCTTATGCAGATACCAACTATCCCAAAGAAATATATGGAGCCAGTGTTAATCCTGTAGATGACACCAAAGAAACCGAAGAACGTGATGTTGGTCGCTGTTTTTACGTGACCACTGACCAATTTGGTAATTTCTCCGTGGGGCCATTTTTCCGTGTTGACCAAGGCACAGGCCAGGTCACATTCTCCAGTAGTATTGCACTCAGCAATCTTGACGGTATAGGATTCAAACGTGGTGTTCCGGTCAGTGAATTTTCCACCGACAGCGGATTCACAGATAATGCCACAGACACGGTGCCCACAGAAAATGCCACACGCAAGTACATAGAACGTAGATTGGGTATTGCTCATGATGGCGCAGTTGTCGCGGCAGCAGAACTGATTCCATTTACCACAGGCGGTTTTCTAAGCCTAGATGGACAGTTGGGTATGAAATCCGACATGAACTTGAATTTCTTCAAGATTACAAATGTCGCCGACCCCATAAATCCACAGGATGCAGTAAATCTCCGTAGTCTCACACTGGCTAATTTGCAAAACTATGCTGGTTCGGAGGCCCTGGGTGGCCAGTTCATGATATTCACTGGAGTGGGTAATACCATGATCAATGCCAGTGTCACTGGTGATTTGACCTTTGATCTACGCACAGGCATAGACTCCACTCTAAATAATGTGGATGTACAGTTGAATGCTGGTGTGGTCAGCAACGCTGAAGTTTCGGCTTCTGCTGCTATTGTACAAACCAAACTCACACTGAACATAGCCACAGCATTGTCTGCTGCTCCGTCTGGTGGGGCAGCTGCTATACAAGCAGTCAGTGGACTCAGCAGTTTCAGTACTTCAGACTTTTTGGTCACTGACGGTTTTGTCACGTTGAAATCCAACAGTGTGGCACTGGGTGATTTAGTTCAGATGTCGCCTGATACCTTGGTAGGCAACAGCGGAGTAAGCACTGCCAACGCTGCAGAAGTGTCATTTGCCACCGTGGTCGATGAAGGGTTGGCAATTAAAAAATCACAGTATTCAACCGTGGGATTTTTACGCAGAACTGGAGGGTCAACAGCTTCGGATGCAAATTATGCCGTGGTGGCTGGATCAGCAGGAACCAGCGGTGCGCCTGGAGCCAGCGAGATAATAGTAAGAGACTCAAACGGTGACTTTGGTGGCAGAACCGTGGATGTGTCCAATATCAAGATAGACACGCAACTGGCCATTGATTCAGCAGTGACTGCCTCTGGAGGTTACCTACGCTATTACGGATATAACAACGCTGGTGGTATATTGATCAGCGAAGGGTCGTTGGCTGCAGATGATAAAACATCGTATTGGAATGACAGCCATGAATTCAAAACCCAGAATGGTGTTTCAAATGCTCCTATCACTGCGGTAGGTGCTATCACCAGCACCGGAGCTTTGGCAATAGTAGGAGCAATTACTGGAGTAACAACAATTAGTGCCAGCAGCACAATTAGCTGCTCTGGTATCCAGGCCCAGACTTTGACCACTGGCGGTAACACCACAGCTGGTACGATAACCGGTCGATGGACCTTAAGCGGTACAAGCCCAAATGAATCAAGACTGCAGGCCACCTACTCCGCTGACCTTGCAGAAAACTATGAAGGCGATCAAGAGTATGATGTTGGCACTGTGTTGGTGTTCGGAGGTGACAAAGAAGTAACAACTTCTGCAATCAAAGCTGACACACGAGTAGCTGGTGTTGTTTCTAACACCGCTGCCTTTACCATGTATGAAGCATGTCCAGGATTGAAAAATCTAGTTGCACTGCAAGGACGTGTGCCCTGCAAGGTGGTTGGTAAAATACGCAAAGGTGATATCTTGGTAACATCGGGTATTCCAGGAGTGGCAGTGGCTGCTGCCGGTGATGTCAAAGTGGGAACTGTGGTGGGTAAAGCATTTGTGGAATACGATTCCGATCACATAGGTCTAATTGAAATAGCGGTAGGGAGAACATAATGCCTTTTAATAATAATATAAACCCAGGTCGTGCTCCGGTATTGTGGAGTGAAGTCAATGATGCATTTATCAAAGTCAATGAAAACTTTGACATACTGGTAGCAACCATCGGTAATGGCAGTGGATTAACTCCGGTAGATTTTACCTCGTTGGATACCGCTGTGAAACCCACAACAAGCAATTTGTATGATCTAGGTGATATAACTCATCAGTGGCGATCAGTGTTTACAGCAGAGCATACCACCGCCGCTCCATTAAACGGTTTATGGGCTGGCACAGCACAGGTCAAAGGTGTGGGGTATACCATAAATCTACCAACAGGATCTACTGTGGGTGGAGATCCAATAACTGGCATCGGTGCCGACTTAATCATCGATCCAGATAAAACGTTCTTCAAAGAAATACAGGTCAATAATGATCTTTCAGTGGTAGCTACCACATTCGGCGACACTGTGAATTTCTTGTCAGGTTCGGGCGTGGGTCTGGCAGTGAGTTCGGGCGCAGACTCAATTACATTCTCAAACACTGGCATACTCAGTGTCACAGCTGGCTCAGGTATCACAGCTGCCACAGCGAGTGGTGTGGCCACAATAACCAATGCTGGAGTGCGTAGTCTACAAAGTACCACTGCGTTACCTGCAGGTAGAAGCACAGGCGCAGGCGTTAATATAAACGGCGCAACTGGCGACAACTTGAGAGTAACTAACACCGGTGTCATAAGTATTTCATCTGGTGTAGGTATAACTGTGAGCTTGGATGCTGCCTCTGGTGATGTGACTATTACCAACTCAGCACCTGCGGTAAATGCATTTACACAAATTGAAGTCAATGGTGATAGTGCAAATAGATTAGCAGCTGATGCTGCCAGTGACGTGTTAAACATCACCAGTGGTGACGGTATCACACTGACTAAGACTGTTGGAACAGATACACTAACCATTGCTGTGAATCCAGTATTCGATCTGCGAGGATCAGTATTTGCAGATGATTCTACTGTGATGGTAGATGCTGTAAGTGGTACTTTGCGAGGTATTTTCATAGGTTCAGTGTTTGCAGATGATTCCTCTCAGATCATAGATGGAAACTCATTCACTGTCTACGGCAACATACAAGCCACAACATTGAGAACAGCGGAAACTAAAATTGCACTAGGTGAGAATGCTGGCTTAACCTCACAAGGTGTCAATACAGTGGCCATTGGTCTCGAAGCTGGTCAAACCACTCAGGGCTCCGAATCAGTGGCCATTGGTTACACTGCTGGAAAAACCGCACAAGGTGCTTTTAGTGTAGCAGTTGGTCTCAATGCTGGCCAAACCAGTCAAGGCAACACAGCAGTGGCACTTGGTTACAACGCTGGTCAAACCTCACAAGGTCAATCAGCAGTGGCCATTGGCTTTAACGCTGGTTCGGCCAATCAAGCCGCCAACACCATCATATTAAATGCCACTGGCGTTGCAGTCAATGGTGTTGCCGCTCAAACAAACAGTTTCTATGTTGATCCAATTAGAACCACAGCCAACGGCACTCCGTTGATGTATAATTCAACCACCAAAGAAATCACATACAGCACGGTATTAGAATTTGTTGGTAGTAAAATTAGTACCAACGACTCCAGCGGATTGACAGTGGATGTGCAGACAACATTCAACACCGATGTTATTTTCGACAACGACATTGCTGTGAATGGTCAAGTCACCATTGCAGGTGATTTAATCATCAACGGCACCACTACTACCATAAACTCTGTCACACTCACAGTGGATGACAAAAACATAGAACTGGGATCAACTGTGTCTCCCACAGATGTCACTGCCGACGGTGGTGGTATCACACTCAAAGGCAGCACAGACAAGTCATTCACTTATGTGAACGCCACAGGCTTATGGACAGCTAACATTGGCGTTGCAGCAACTTCGTTTACTGGGGCAGCTGCCACAGCTACCACTGCCAGCACAGCCGCCAGTGTGGGTTATCTAGGCGTACCGGCCAGTGCGACCACTACTTCAGCTATACTGGCTATAGGTGATGTGGGCAAACACATTTATGTAACAACCGACGGTCAGACAATAACCATACCAGCCAATAGCGCGGTACCTTACCCAATAGGCACAGCTATATCATTTGTTGCTGGACCAAGTCCAGTTGTCACAGTGAGTATTGCCAACAACGATACCATGTATCTGGCAGGCACAGGCACCACTGGCACACGAACCTTGGCAGCACATGGAATGGCCACTGCAATCAAGGTAGCAGCCACAACGTGGTATATCAACGGCACGGGACTGACCTAACATGAGCGGAATAATGATGATGAATATGGCTCATACTTCAGCTGCTGCTGCGATTTATACCGCCTTGGCCGGTAGTCTCCAGTTTCAAGCAGCTGGTGCTAGGTATCTCAGTTTAAGCCCGGGCTTTGCATTGAGCACAGGAGCCTATACCATAGAAGGTTGGTTCTATAACAATCTCGACTATACCTCTCAAAGAGCATTGATTGCTCCACAGCACCCCAGCGGAGCCTCAGGTGCCTTGAGTCTATTCACTGCTGATGCACAATCATTTACTCTAGATGCATATGGCGGTCTTGGTGTTAGAGGTTACAATTTTCCCGTGGCAACCTTGCAGGTCAACAAGTGGCATTATATCATACTGAATCGCAACAGCGATCAAAGAGAAACCATGTGGGTGGGCACCTTTAACAACTCCAGTTCACTGGTGACTTGCAGTCGTGCTACCAGTTGCACAGGCGGCTCCAGTATCAGCGGTGGAACACAGATCAACACACTGAATTACGCAGGTGTGTGCAACAACATAGGCAAATTCTATGGAGGCTATTGGAATGGCTTTATTACCAACTTGCGAGCCACAGTGGGCACAGCAGTTTACGACAGTACCAGCAGCACAGTCACAGCGCCCGCACAACCATTAACCAGTTTGGCCAACACCAAGTATTTGATGTTGGGTGCGGCAGTGACCACAGACACCTCAGGTGTCCAGACTGTGACTAACAACAACACAGTAGCGCAGAGTGCTACCAAGCCTTTTTAATTTAGGATAAATTATGGCCAAACAAGCAATCAACGTAGGCACCACAGCTAACGACAAGAAAGGCGATAGCCTACGAGCTGCATTCCAAAAAGTCAATGCCAACTTCACAGAACTGTATACAGCACTGGGAATTAATGCAGATGTCAATTTAAATATTGGCGCATTTGAATTCACTGGCAGCGTGATGTCTACCACAGACAGTTCGGCCATTGTGATTGATCAGGCTACCACCATAACCAGCAACCTGTCTGTAGGTGGAGACATTCTGCCCCAGACTGCTCTTGGTGGCGATCTAGGTTCAAGCACACTGCCTTGGCGCAGCCTGTATGTCAGCAACAACACAATTTATATTGGTGGCACAGCAGTAGGACTAGATGCCAATGGTAATTTAACAGTCAGCGGCAGTAGAGTTGGTGCCACAAGT
>Ga0209355_1002119_pt1 | contig 11113 bp, 10 predicted proteins | sample LauGreSBDMM110SN_3_FD_187563 | JGI IMG/M metagenome (GOLD analysis project Ga0209355, IMG submission 187563) | Freshwater lake microbial communities from Lake Michigan, USA - Sp13.BD.MM110.SN (SPAdes) (version 2) | ecosystem: Environmental > Aquatic > Freshwater > Lake | place: Lake Michigan...
GTACATCGGCCACAACCGTTGCGGTTTCATGAATGTCTTGTAGTAAAACCCTGCAGAGAGAAAACGGCTGATGAATTGGTTGATAGAACGCACATCGACAGCAAGCGACGGCCAGACATTTTCTGGGCTAATCGTCATTCCCTGCTGCACTTGACGATGGGCACCACGCACGTTTGGTTCGTCGTCAACTTGAACCGTGCAGTTCGGATCGTGAAACGATGCCGAGAGAACGCCCCTCGGGCGTTTGTATTTGAAACTGCGCGAGAAAATATCGACGCCGTTTGCTGCAAGAGCCGAGACGATGGTGTCACCAGCGAACCCCGTGTAATTCTTGCCTTCCCAACTGAATACGACTGGCGCATTTCGGTCAATCACTTCGCCTGCCTGACGATCTGCTCGACGATTCTGTGACATCATGAACCTTTGCTTTCGTCAAGTCGAATCTGAGCGGCGGGCAACCTGCTCGTACGAATTTCGTTGGTCACTGTGTGTCGCTCGATCGCAAAATAGCGACGGCATCCCGCACGGTGATACCAAGTCTCGGTAACCCAGTCAGCCAAGTTTGACTTTGTATAGAGATAGGTACGCCACTGTTCTGGTGTCGCAGTGTTGACATCGGGACGTTTTTTTGATTCGCCAGCCGCGCGAAACTCCATCGAATTGCGATCTCCGCACCACGGACAAGGAACAACGATCATCAGTGGCCCACTGCCGCAGCACCCTTTTCGCCGACGAGTCTTCCTTCAGCGAATCGAGCAAAGTCAAATGTTGAAATAATGTCCGGCACACGCTGAGTCGCGATCAATTGAGCCATTGCCTCTCCGGAAACTGGGCCTGCCTTGAAACCGTATGTTCCCCATCCGACATCCACGACGTATCCCTTGACCGGCGTAAAGCCCATGATTGGGCTGAAGTCTGGAGTCATGTCGCACAATCCTGCCCACTGCCGCAACACGCGCATCTTGGCAATACTGGGGATGAGTTCGAGCACATGACCTGCAAGTTCCTCTGTAAATTCAAGTGACCCGCGCATCGAGTAGCTCGCATACGGATCCGTGGATGCCCCAAACACCAACTCACCGCGGTCAGTTTGGCTCACATAGACATGCAGTGATCCCGAAACAACGACCGTGTTGAGGAATTTCTTCACGGGTTCGGTCACTGCCGCTTGCAGAGGGTGCGTCACAATTGGCATTTTGAGACCGACCATTGCATTGATCAAACTCGCCCAGCCGGCCGTGCAGTTAACGACAATCTTTGTGGAAATTTGACCGCGATTGGTGGTCACTCCAGTGACTTCGTCACCGATAGTCGTGATGCCAAGCACTTCGGTGTTCTGGTGAATTTCACAACCACGCACGTCTGCTCCACGTGCGTAACCCCAGTTGACCGCATCGTGTCGAACCGTGCCACCAGGTGGATGAAACAGCGCACCAACAATTGGGTAACGCGTGTTCGTACTCGTGTCCATGTACGGAACGATCTGTTTAATGTCATCTGGTCCAATGACTTCGGAATCGATGCCCTCCAGTTTGTTGACCTCTGCACGCCAACGCATCGTGCGCAATGACGAATCGTTGTGAGCCAGCGTGAGGTGCCCCATTTGTCCAAACATGATGTTGAAGTTGAGGTCAGCCGACAAGTCTTGGTAGAGGTGCACGGAGCGGTTGTAAAATCGCACTCCTTCTGGCGTGAGATAATTAGAGCGAACAATCGACGTATTACGTCCCGACCCACCGCCGCCGACATATCCCTTGTCAACAATGGCGATATTAGTGATCCCGTGATTCGTCGCGAGGTAATAAGCGGTTGCCAGTCCGTGAATGCCCGCACCAATGATCACCACGTCGTAGGTCTTTTTCAAGTCGTGTTCTCGCCACGCTCGTGGCCAATCGCTTTTGGCGAGCCCGTGCTTGATCAGGCTGAATGCCGAGTACTTTGCAGGATATTTTGCAGTACTTTTGCCAGGGCGCGTATTGCTTGGAACTGAAGTCTCGTTCACCTGTCTGTCCATCCCGGAATCCAGTCAGTGCCGACAAGCGGAACCCGCGCCATCGCAGCTGACTCAATAGTTAAAGCGACCATGTCCTCAGGTTCAAGATTGTGCACGTTGCTCTTTCCACATGCTCTTGCAAGCGTAGTCAACTCCATCGTCAATGCCCGCAAATAATTTGTCATCCACGCCGCGCCAACTTCTGGGTCGAGGCGTGATTCTAAGTTTGGATCCTGCGTCGTAATTCCGACCGGACACTTTCCTGTGTGGCAGTGGTGGCAATAGCCTGCGCGCGTGTCGAGGGCTTCATAATCGGCAGATGCATCAACCCACTGATTGATATGACCATCGAACCATGATGGACGGTTGCACCCAAGACCAAGCAATGAGGCAACGCCGATAGAAACTGCGTCGGCGCCGAGGGCAATTGCTTTTGCAACGTCGGCTCCCGTGCGAATACCGCCAGAGACAATCAACTGCACCTCGTGATGCTTGCCGATTTCACGAAGCGCATCTGCAGCCATGCGCACGGCTGGCATTGTCGGAATTCCCGCATTTTCAATGAACACATCTTGCGTGGCGCCAGTGCCACCTTGCATACCGTCAACGACCAAGACATCTGCGCCAGCAGCGACTGCCAACTTGACGTCGTAGGCAACGCGGGTGGCGCCCACTTTGACATAGATCGGCTTTTCCCAGTTTGTGGCCTCGCGCAGTTCTTCAATCTTGATCACAAGATCGTCTGGTCCACTCCAGTCGGGATGACGCGATGATGACCGTTGGTCGATGCCTGCCGGCAAAGTGCGCATTCCAGCAACGCGCTCGGAGACCTTTTGTCCGAGCAACATTCCACCGCCACCTGGCTTTGCGCCTTGACCAAGGACAATTTCAATTGCATCAGCCCGCATCAAGTCGGTTGGGTTAAATCCGTACCGCGATGGCAGGCACTGATAGACAAGGTGTTTTGAAGAGTTTCGCTCTTCGCTTGTCATTCCACCATCGCCAGTAGTCGTCGACGTACCCACTGCTGTTGCAGCACGACCAAGTGCTTCTTTGGCATGACCCGACAGCGATCCAAAACTCATTCCCGCAATGGTGATCGGAATCTTGAGTTCAAGGGGTTTGCTTGCGAACCGTGATCCGAGCACCGTGGTTGTGTCGCATGCTTCACGGTAACCCTCCATCGGATAACGCGACGCCGACGCTGTGATAAATACCAGATCGTCAAATGTCGGCAGTTTTCGCTTGGCTCCCCATCCACGAATTTCATAGCGACCCTCTTCTGCCATGCCATGAATTTGATCAATGACGGACGGCGGAAATGAGTGGCTCTCTCGCAACGTGATGTGTCGAGAACGAACATTCGAGATCTGTACTGGCGTTGGGTCTGTCATTAGTATTTCTGCGCTTTCAATGCGTCGAAGTTATACAACTGTTTGGCTGATGCGACACGCTTGACATTATTTGGATTGATGTGTGTAAAACCAGCAACCGCGCACAAGTTGCTGACAGTCGCAACATCTGAGGCTGTCATGTCTTCATACCGAGCATCTGCGCCGAGACTCTTCACAGAACCCGCGACATAGACGATTGCCTCATACAGCGAGTCGCCGAGAGCTTCGCCGATGTTTCCGCCCACGAGCAAAACCCCGGCTTGAGCCATGAACATCGCAAAGTCACCGATGTCGCCGGCAACGGCAACAGAGCCACCCTTGAGCGAAATACCAACGCGAGTACTTGCGTCACCTTCAACAATGATTGTGCCGCCGTGAGCGGATGCACCGACTCGCTCGCTGGCGTTACCAGTCACGCGAATGGTTCCGCTCATCAGGTTTTCTCCCCCAGCCCAGCCACAAAACCCGTTGACTTTGATGTTGACGCCGTCGCATAACCCACCGACATAGTGACCAACAGAACCCTCAAACGTGATGTCGAGGTGCTTGATCATTCCAACCGCCATATTGTGACGACCCTTTGGATGGAGAACGACCGCCGACGAGCCCTCTGGAAGTGCGCGCAAGGCAACATTTAATTCTCGAACCGTCAACTGCTCACAATCAAAAATCGTTGGTTCCATTATCGAGTCCACACATGAATTTCATTCGGAGCAGGTTCAAAAACGCGAGCAGAATCGATGTCGGGTAGTTCAGCAAGTGCGCGATATTCCGACGACATGGCGATATAACGATCGTGTACCGCAATGACCGCAGGCTTGCACGAGACCGAATCCCTGGCAACAGCAAATTCGTTTTCGGTTGCACACAACAGCGTGTAAAAACCGTCAAGTGTCTTTTGTAAAACTCGCAACGCGTCGCCGAGGTCGCGCCCATGCTGCATCTCGTAACCGAGCAAGCGCGCTGCGACTTCCGTGTCGTTATCGGTAAGAAATTTTTCGCCCAATGCCTCGAGGTCGCGTTTGACACTGAAGTAATTGGAAAAAGATCCGTTGTGCACTACGGAAAGATCACTATGCGTTGAAAATGGATGCGAACCGTCAGTGGTGATCGCAGATTCGGTCGCGAGACGAGTATGTCCGACGGCTTGATAGCCGACTCTGGATTTGATATTGAAGCGGTTAAGAACGGAGGTCGGCGAACCAGTTTCCTTGAATAATTCGATTGCAACGCCTGTTGACATGATGCTCACGCCTTGCGATTCGATCTGCGACTGCAGTCCAGGTGCGCCGATCAACACGACTCCGTCTCCGTGTCGCACAAGTTGTACACCAAGCATGTGTGCCAACTGATTCCAATCAAAATCCTGAATGTTGGAGCGGCACGAATACTTCAAATTTCCGTTTTTGGCGACATCTCCATAGATCGCAATGCCGCCGGAGTCTGGACCTCTGTCCGACATTTGCACGAGCATTGCATGGGCCAAGGTGCCAAGTTGGGGTTCGAGTTCTGCGTCGAGAATATGCAAGCCGATAATTCCACACATCTCGTTCGCCCCCCTTGACGCCTCGATCTTTGGTTTCACTATGGTATACAAAAGAGCCGTCTTGGTCAACTCCTCTTGACTTGATACCAGAAACAGGACATACTTGAGTCCAAGGTCACAACAACATCGGGGGATGGGAATGACAAAGACACGCGAAATATTGGAAGCTCGGGCCAAAGAGGACAACATCGAATTTTTTATGACGATGTTTGTCGACATGCACGGTCGTCCGTGCGCCAAACTGATCCCAGTTTCGGCGATGGATGTCGTGTGTGCCGGGGCTGGCTTTGCCGGCTTCGCTGTTGGACCGATGGGCCAGTCGCCCGCTGGGCCAGACATGATCGCCGATCCTGACGCCAATAGCTATTTCAAGATTCCATGGCGCGAGGGAGTCGCCGTGGTTATGTGCGACATCAAAGTTGAGGGCAAACCGTGGCCGTACACGCCTCGCTACTTGCTTGGCAAGGCGTTGAAGAAACTCGAAAAAGAGCGTGGTCAAAGTTTGATGGTCGGCGTAGAGGCCGAATATCACCTGCTGCGTCGGGATGAGGCTGGAAAGCTGGCCGTTGCTGATGCACTCGACAATCTCGATTATCCGTGTTATGACGCCCGCGGCTTGACCCGGATGTACGACTATTTGACGACGATGTCAAAGTACATGAATCAACTTGGGTACGAAAATTACGCCAACGATCACGAAGACTCAAACGGCCAATTCGAACAGAATTTCACCTACGCCGAGGCAATGACTACGGCTGACCGGCTGATCTTCTTCAGGTATATGGCAAATAGCGTTGCCCACCAGTTTGGAATGGTGGCGACATTCATGCCGAAGCCATTTCATGACCTCACGGGCAATGGGCTGCACATGAATACGTCGCTTTGGGACGCGGGTCGCAAGAAGAACCTGTTTGAACTCGCTGCCAGTAAGTCGACCGCAAAGGACAAGTACGGCCTTGGATTAACGCCACTTGGGTACAACTTCTGCGGCGGAGTACTTGAACACGCCCAAGCAATGTCAGCGATCACCAACCCGATCGTCAATAGTTACAAGCGAATGGGTGTCTCGGCGCCAAACTCTGGAGCAACTTGGGCGCCAGCCTATGTTGCATACGGAGGCAACAACCGAACTCAGATGATCCGTGTTTCTGAGGGTAATCGCCTCGAAATTCGATCGGTTGATGGTGCAGCAAACCCATACCTGGCTTTCACTGCAGTACTCGCAGCAGGGCTTGATGGCGTGGATCGCAAGACTGACCCAGGTAAACCTAACCTCGACAATTTGTACGAGTTACATCCCGATGTTGTTGCGGCAAAGCAAATCAAACCAATGCCTCCAACGCTTCTGCACGCGGCTGAACTGCTGCACGGAGATCCACTGATGCAAAAGGCATTTGGGCACACTGGCAAAGAGTTTTATAGCGACTATTTCGCCAAGACCAAGATGGAAGAGTTCACTAAGTGGCACTCCAAAGTTGGCGAAACTGAGCGCGACACGTACCTCAGCCTGTTCTAAACCTGCTTACAGCTTGGCTACTAACACGGCTGAATTACGGCTGAACTACAACTACGGCTGAATTACAACTACCTGGATATTTTTTCCGCGCAGTCGGCGGTTGAGTTCGTCTCCCACGTCACCTTCGATCATTCGGCGGATGCCCGTGGCCTTTGTTCCGTCAACAACAATATGACTCACGTTGCGCTGTTGGGCAATTTTGGCAATCATCTTGACGCCGTGCCGCGTTGTCGCGACCTGACCATCGGATGCGAGTCCAGACTTTTTCAGTGTCTCAATGGCTGATTGCACCCAACCGGTCCGCTCCATGGCCTCGGCCTTCGTCGGCATCAGCCCCGGATGTGGCAGGCCATAGGAAAAGCCATAGACCTTGGCAATGGCAATGACGGCGACGCTCTTCGTCGACGATTGATCGCCGAGAGTAGCCGCAGTAGCGACCGCCCCCGAACTGAAATCGTCCTGTCCGTCAGACGCGAGCAGTACACCAGCCTGTTGTGTCGGTTGCGCATCCCAGCGCGTGCGACGCAATAACCCCATTCAGTTTGCTAGGCGCTTGTCATCGGCCTTGCGCCACGCGTAGAGCGGGAAGTACATACCTAAGAGACCAAGACCGAGCCAGAACAGATAGCGCTTGGAAGGATCACCGAGGATGTAGTCGGCAGAGTAAAAACCGCCGTAGATCCAGCAGAACATGAGGAAAACACCGATCACCAAGGAAAGTGGAGCCATCCAGGCCGGCATCTTGACTGGTCGGGCTGGGTCCGGATTCGAGTTCCGATAGACCCAGTATCCGATCATTGCCATTGCACAGGCAAAGAGATACCCCATGTTGGAGAAGATATAAATCTCAAGAGGAGTACCGGAGAGCAACAAGATGATTGAAGCGACCAAGTTGAACAACATCGCGTTGTGTGGTGCTCCATGCTTGTTCGTCTTGCCAAACCAGCGAGGCAGCATGCCGTCGCGCGAGTTTTGATAGAGGCCACGGGCACAACCCATGACTGCATTGAGCACTGAAAGCATGAGCGCAATGACGATCGCCAAACCGACAAACCATTTCCAGAAATCGTTGGCACCAAAGATCGTCGACGTGTACTGGTCGAACAATGTCTTGGCATCAATGCCAGCAATTGCTGCGCCAGTTCCGAGGACCGCGATCACCATCAACGGCATAGCGACGTAGATAAAGAAGCCAAACAACCCCTCTGCGGTCATCGCGATCTTGGCATCGCGGGCCGGATCCCGACATTCTCCGATATAACAAGCAGCTGCTTCCATGGCCAATACTGACCACGTATAGATGAAGACCCACGCGATGACCAGCGTGAAACTACTCGTCACACCTTCTGGCAAGCCAAATCCATCCAACCTGCCGAAATCAATAGAAGACGGTTTGAGAAACGGAATAAAGATCAGCAAAACAAGAGGCACCATCGAAGCAATGCCGAGGACGGACGCGAACTTGGCACCCATGCGGATTCCCAAGTAACAAGGCACAAACATGACGAGAAGCACAGCAACGCCGATGATGAAGTCTGTGGATGTCAGCGGCAAACCGAATGTTGCACCAAATGGATCGAACACCTTGCCCTGCGGAAGGTCAAACAGATTGCTGATATACAACGCAGCAAGAATCGCGTTGATCGGCGCAACAGTGAACCAACCAAGCCAGTACCCCCATGTGGAAAGGCCGCCGATATGCCTGGACACCGATTCGCCCCATGGTTTAAAGGTTTCAAATGCATAACTCGGCAAGCCACCTGTTCGAGTTGGCATTGCGGCTGCCAATTCGGCGAGACAGAAACACAACAGCACGCCCATCGCAGTAGTCACGACAAACAGTGGAATCGAAAATCCACCGAGTGCTTGCACTGCGAAACCGACAAGACCAAGGATGAGAATCGTCCCCGACAAACCAATGACGAACGCCCCCCACCAGTTTGTGTCTTTTGCTAACTCGTTGCTTCCCGGAACTACAAGAGAAGCGTCAAATGCACCAGCCTGATCAGACATAAAAGTCCCCCATTGACGTAAATATTTCGGCCCCCACCTAGATGTGTACCATTATGTCACAGAGAAGTTTTTAATGCAAATATTAAATTTGCAGTGCATCCCACCCGAAATTCTGGAAAGGATTACCTTGTCAAGCAAACAGGATGGCGCTTCGGACGACATCGATTTTGGGGTCGAGTTGAACTCGGTCATCGCGCAGCGAATTCGCGAATATCGCCACAGCAGAGACCAGACCGTTGCCAGTCTCGCCGACACAAGTGGTATCAGCAAAGGAATGATGTCCAAAATCGAGAACGGGCAGGCATCACCAAGCCTTGCGACACTCGGCCGAATCTCTCGCGCGCTCGAAGTGCCCGTGACCGCGCTGTTTCGAGGCCTTGAAGAAGAACACGATGCTCTCTATGTCGCGGCCGGCAAGGGTCTTGAGATTATTCGCGAGGGTTCACGATCGGGGCACCGCTACCAATTACTTGGAACCATGCGCGGCACCAATAGACGAATGGAGCCACTGCTCGTCACCCTGACCAAGACACAAGAAGTTTTCCCCCTCTTCCAGCATCCAGGGACCGAACTGCTGTACATGTTGGCAGGCACCATGGAATACGGTCACGGCGATGCGCGCTACACGCTCAAGGTCGGTGATACGTTGCAATTTGACGGCGAGATTCCACATGGTCCAACAAGGATCCATAAGACACCAGTACGGTTTTTATCAATAATCGCCTACGGCAATACCGGTGGAGCAGCCAACTAAGCCTGTGATTTCGGTCTTACTCTGGCTCGCCGCCCAGGGTGAGTTCTCTACCGTCGTCAAATGGTGCAAGAAAGTCAAGCGCTAATTGTCGATTTCTGCTGAACCCTTTATATTCCGCAATTGAGTCAGGGATCGTTGTCAGAACTCTGTGCATTCGACAGGCCCATTTGGGAATAGTTGCGATGTCGTTCAAGCTGATCAGGTATTGGCGGATTGGGAAAAGCAACGCATTCGATCGTGGCAGTCTCCAAAAACTTTGCAACTCACAGCGCAGGTGCAGTTTTGACCCAATGTTTTGGGCCGTTACGGTGGTCTTATCTGGGCCCCACTTGTGATAATTCTCTGGACTCGTATCGAGACGCGGATTTACCGTCATCGTCCAATTGAGCCTGCGCACAGGTCTGCCCTGTTGAACATTCATCAAGAATTTCAGCGCCCGATCAAATATCCCTAACTCATGGGCCATCGGCACGGGAGCATGCCACTCCATGAAGTTCATTCCAATGTCAAAGTCGAGCGACCAGTCGGCCTGACAGGTGACCATGCCAGCGTCCATCCACAGCGTGTCGTTTCGTTGATCGACAATGCAAAAATCTCCTTGAGCCTGACGAGTGATGTATTCCATCGGCTCATAAGGCAGGGTTGATTGATCACCGAATACGAACGTGTCGTCGATGCCGAGTGGCTGATTTATCCAATGCCACTGGTCTCCATTGCGCTCAAGAGTGAACAGGTCTGGATAACTGCGCGCCTTGTTCGTCATCAATAATTCAAGCGTGTCCCACTGCGCCGCCATCATGTGTGGAAGTGCCTGGCAACGCTTTGGATCTTCATTGAGGACAATTGCACGGTCGCGCATTTCTGAAACGTAATGTTCGTCAACGTCAATTGGATGTTCGTACGAAGAACCAGGCTTTCCAGGCAGGTGATTCTCCATATTGATTGCATACATGTAGCTATCTTCATGAAACGGAAATGGATAGCGCCGAATCGATTCAGGGCTGTTGTGAAAGGAGAAGTCATCGCGATATGTCTCATCGTGAAAAATAATTGCCATGTTCGTAACTACAATTCAACCGTCAGACTGGCGCCGACAAAACGAGACACACACGGCATAATCTTTGTTCCAGATACTTTTTCATCGTCGGTGAGAAAGATATCATGATGCATGAGTTGCCCGTCAAAATCAATTACTGTCGTTTCGCATTGACCGCACGCTCCGCCCCGACACAAATATGGGACATCAATGCCCGCAGCCTCAATTGATTCGAGCAAGCTTTGATGCTCTGCGACATAAACGGTAGTTCCAGACTTTGCCAAATTGGTGTAAAATGGAGTACCTGCTGGGGGTGCCAAGAACACTTCTCTGTGTAAATTCTCCTCTGCCCAACCAAGTTCGCGGGCTACGCCGAATACAAGGTCGATCATTGGTAGTGGTGCGCACACATAGATGTGGGTACCGAGCGGTTGATTAATGAGTAATTTTCGAGTATCTAAGCGACCACCTTCGTCATCAACTTCAGCACTCACCCTGCTTCCATAGCGTCTTTCAAGTTCGCTCAAGAATGCCCCACGACGACGGGACCGCATCGAATAGTGCAGTTCAAAAACCTGGCCAGATTCATTCAGCACTTCCATCATCGGCAAGAACGGTGTGATCCCGATACCGCCAGCAATGAGCACATGACGTTTGGCTGTCGCATGGAGCGGAAAAAGATCTATCGGGTGGCTGATCGTCATTGTGTCACCAACATCAACATGTTCGTGCATAAACGCCGAGCCTCCTCGAGACTCAACAACGCGCAAAACGCTAATTTGATACGAGGTGGTGTCGCTCGGCGACGACATCAGTGAGTAGGGGTTGCGACGCAACTTACCCTGATCATCCATCGACACA
>Ga0209355_1002121_pt1 | contig 11110 bp, 6 predicted proteins | sample LauGreSBDMM110SN_3_FD_187563 | JGI IMG/M metagenome (GOLD analysis project Ga0209355, IMG submission 187563) | Freshwater lake microbial communities from Lake Michigan, USA - Sp13.BD.MM110.SN (SPAdes) (version 2) | ecosystem: Environmental > Aquatic > Freshwater > Lake | place: Lake Michigan, USA...
AGGATGGAGTTTTCCATCGCACGTCGGAAATTGGTTTCGGCAATTAATTCTTTTTGAGTTTGTTGTCGCTTGCGAGTGTGTCGCCAATTGGCAATCAGCATCCATGCCGTGAGCAAGCTGAGTGAGCCGATGACCCAAAACATGCCACTGCCAACAAGGTCTTGTGAAGTCCGCCATGCCTGAGCTCTGAGAATGAGGCCATTGCCGACGGGTGATACCGGGACTTCGAATTCATTGTTTTGCCGGGAAATGCCAGGCATGAATCCCCATACGCTGCTGCGTTTAGGTATGGACTGTCCTGCAACGACGTTGCCATCACTGTCTAGCAACGAAACCGCATACTTGGCAGATATTTCGCTAGGGACGCCGTAACGCAACAAGCTTTCAACGGCGTACTCAGCCATGAGCACGCCATTGAAACGTCCTTGTTCATTAGTGAGTGGCGTGTGCAGTTGGAGTACTACGTTTTTGGAGTAATTTTCTTGCCCGGTTAAGTTGTTGGCTATTGAATTATTTTCGTCATCTTCTTGTGAGTAAATGGGCTGCATCAGGTCCCTTGCGAGGGCGAAGCTGTTTTCAGATTCGCCCCACTTCAGAACTTCGCCAACGCGCCATTTTTGGCTCACCAAGACGCTCGGTGCATTTTGGCTCGCTAATACTTTTCTCTGATCATCGATCCATGCAATGGTTTTAACTTCTGGGTTTTTTAAGACCAATGATTCAGTACGTCTTGAGAACTCTTTGAGGTCAACGTCTTTATTGGAGACATCACGAGCCAAGCGCATGATTTGTTCTTGACGCTCCAGCAATCGGAGTCTTAATCTTTGTTGGCTGTACTCGACGTCACGTTTCACAGCCTCATGTTCACGATCAGTCTCTTCGATTTTTAAGTACCAGAACGAAAAAGCAATGGCACTGAAAAACAACAACACTGAAGCAACAGGGGCCAGTGTTGCAAACCTGTCTTGTTTGACAGGGTTTTGACGCTTCCACCAACGACGCCACCAAGATACAGGCTTCATGGCTTTGATTGCCTTTGTGACGTTTTGAGTCTTCATGCGCTTAAGTTTAGGGTAAACACCTTGATGATAATTTTGTATTATGAAATCATTGATCGCCATTTGAAATAATATAAATTATGTGAGAGAATTTAGAAAAACAGATAAACATTGGCCTTCACAGGAGACAAACATGTCAGCCGTTCAGCCTAATCACATCCTCTCAGACTTGGATGCCATCGAAACCCGCGAATGGATGGACGCACTGTCCGCCGTCATTGAAAAAGAAGGCGGTGAGCGTGCGCACTTTTTGTTAGAGCAGCTTTTAGAGCACGCTCGCGAAAACAGCATCGACCTGCCTTTCTCCGCCAATACAGGCTATGTGAACACGATTGAGCCGGATCAAGAAGCCCATTGCCCTGGCAACATCGAAATAGAAGAGCGACTGCGCTCCTACATGCGATGGAATGCCATGGCCATGGTGGTCAAGGCCAACCGTCATAATCCTGAAGATGGTGGTGATTTGGGAGGCCACATTGGCTCTTTTGCCTCCTTGGCCCACATGTTTGGCGCCGGATTCAATCACTTCTGGCATGCAGAAAGTGAAAATCATGGTGGCGACTGTTTGTACATCCAAGGTCACGTCTCGCCCGGTGTTTACGCACGCGCGTACCTTGAAGGCCGTCTGACAGAAGAGCAGTTGCTCAACTTCCGTCAAGAAGTAGATGGCAAGGGTCTGTCCAGCTACCCGCACCCCAAATTAATGCCTGAGTTTTGGCAGTTTCCAACCGTGTCCATGGGCCTTGGCCCTTTGATGGCCATTTACCAAGCCCGCTTTTTGAAATATTTGCATGCACGTGGCATTGCCAACACAGAAAACCGCAAAGTGTGGGTGTTTTGCGGTGATGGCGAGATGGACGAAGTGGAATCTTTGGGTGCAATTGGATTGGCCGCTCGCGAGAATCTTGACAACTTGATCTTCGTCGTTAACTGTAATTTGCAACGTTTGGATGGACCCGTGCGTGGCAACGGCAAGATTGTTCAAGAACTCGAAAGTGAATTCCGCGGTTCCGGATGGAACGTGATCAAGCTCATTTGGGGTAGCGAATGGGACAAACTCTTAGCGCGGGACAAAGACGGCGCCCTGCGGAAAATCATGATGGACACCTTGGATGGCGACTTTCAAGCTTTCAAAGCCAACGACGGTGCCTACGTTCGCAAACATTTTTTCGGCCGTGATCCTCGTACTCTAGAGATGGTGTCACACATGAGCGACGACGAAATTTGGTCCTTAAAGCGGGGCGGACACGACCCACAAAAGGTTTATGCGGCGTATCACCAAGCAGTAAATACCAAAGAACAACCCACCGTGTTGCTGATTAAAACCGTCAAAGGTTTCGGCATGGGCAAAGTGGGCGAGGGCAAGAACAACGTTCATCAAACCAAAAAGCTTTCAGACGAAGACATTCGCTACATGCGCGATCGTTTCAACATTCCTGTGCCCGACAGTGAATTGTCAAAAGTGCCTTTTTACAAGCCAGCGGACGACACGCCAGAAATGCAATACCTGCACGAGCGCAGAAAAGCATTAGGAGGTTACTTACCGCACCGACGCACCAAGGCTGATGAAAGCTTTACCGTTCCTTCATTGGACGTGTTTAAGTCAGTGATGGAGCCAACTGCTGAAGGCCGAGAAATTTCAACCACCCAGGCTTATGTACGTTTTCTCACGCAGCTCTTGCGTGACCAAGCTTTGGGCCCCCGCGTCGTTCCTATTTTGGTAGACGAAGCACGTACCTTTGGTATGGAAGGCTTGTTTCGCCAAGTCGGTATTTACAACCCAGCAGGTCAGCAATACACACCGGTCGACAAAGACCAAGTGATGTACTACAAAGAAGACAAAGCGGGTCAGATTTTGCAAGAAGGCATTAACGAAGCGGGCGGAATGTCCAGCTGGATTGCTGCAGCTACAAGCTACTCCACCAGTAACCGCATCATGGTGCCTTTCTATGTGTACTACTCTATGTTTGGGTTCCAACGCATTGGCGATTTGGCCTGGGCTGCTGGTGACATGCAAGCACGCGGCTTCTTGTTGGGCGGCACTTCTGGTCGCACCACATTGAACGGTGAAGGTTTGCAGCACGAAGACGGTCACAGCCATATCTTGGCAGGCACCATTCCAAACTGCATCAGCTATGACCCTACTTTTGCACACGAAGTAGGCATCATCTTGCACCACGGCTTGAAACGCATGGTGGAAAAACAAGACAATGTTTATTACTACATCACCTTGTTGAATGAAAACTACCCCATGCCAGGTTTAACACCCGGCACGGAAGAGCAAATCATCAAGGGGATGTACTTGTGCAAGGCCGGCGGAAAGAACAAAACACGTGTTCAGTTAATGGGCTCCGGCACCATTTTGCGCGAATCTTTGGCCGCACAGGAGTTGCTCGCCAAGGACTGGGGAATTGCAGCCGATGTTTGGAGTTGCCCAAGCTTCAACGAACTGACACGCGACGGCCAAGACGTAGAGCGCTTCAACATGCTGCACCCCTTGGAAGTGCCGCGTGTGCCTTTTGTGTCGCAGCAATTGGCCAAATACGATGGCCCCGTCATTGCATCGACCGACTACATGAAGAACTATGCGGAACAAATTCGCTCCTTCATTCCAAAAGGCCGCACTTTCAAAGTGTTGGGCACTGATGGCTTTGGCCGAAGCGATTTCCGCAGCAAATTGCGTGAGCACTTTGAAATCAACCGCCATTACATCGTTGTGGCTGCACTCAAAGCACTGAGCGAAGAGGGCGCCGTGCCTGTGGCCAAAGTCGCTGAGGCTTTGAAGCAATACGGCATCAAGACCGACAAGGTCAATCCTTTGTACGCTTGATCAAAAGAATTGGAGACACACATGGCATTGGTAGAAGTCAAAGTTCCAGACATCGGCGATTTCGATGAAGTCGCGGTCATTGAATTGATGGTCAAGGTGGGTGATGCCATCAAGGCCGAGCAATCATTGATCACGGTTGAGTCGGACAAAGCAGCGATGGAAATTCCATCTTCAACAGCAGGCGTGGTGAAAGAGCTGCGCGTGAAGTTGGGTGACAAAGTAAAACAAGGTTCGGTGGTGTTGGTGTTGGAAGCGAGTGGCGCATTAGCGGCAGTAGACGCTGAAGCCCCCACAGCACTTGCTGCAGCCCCTGTTATGACTGCGCCAGTTGTCGAGGCCGTTCCTGTTGCAGCATCTTTGGTGGCCGCAACAGTTGCAGCTGCTGTGAGTGCTGCTGCGCCTGCTCACAACCCCGGCGCTCCAACGCTCGGCTTGCCGCATGCATCACCTTCTGTGCGCAAATTTGCACGCGAATTGGGTGTGCCTTTGGAAGAAGTCAAAGGCAGTGGCCCCAAAGGTCGAATTTCACAAGACGACGTTCAAGCCTTTACCAAAGACGTGATGGCAGGGGCCACGCAAACCAAAGCACAAGCAGCCAAAGCGCCAGCAGGTGGCGATGGTGCCGCGCTTGGCTTGATTCCTTGGCCCAAAGTTGACTTCGGCAAATTTGGACCCATTGAGCGCAAAGAAATGGGCCGCATCAAGAAAATCAGCGGCGCCAATTTGCTGCGCAACGCCATCATGATTCCCGCTGTCACCAACCACGATGATGCCGATATCACTGAGTTGGAAGCCTTCCGTGTGTCGACCAACAAGGAAAACGAAAAGTCTGGCGTAAAGGTCACCATGTTGGCTTTTTTGATCAAGGCTTGTGTGGCTGCCTTGAAAAAATACCCAGAATTCAACAGCTCTTTGGATGGCGATGCCATCGTCTACAAAAACTATTGGCACATTGGTTTTGCAGCCGACACGCCCAATGGCTTGATGGTGCCTGTCGTTCGCGATGCCGACAAAAAAGGCATCTTGCAAATCAGCCAAGAAATGGGCGAGTTGGCCAAGAAAGCACGCGATGGCAAATTGGGCCCTGCAGAAATGACAGGCGCTACCTTCACCATCTCAAGCTTGGGCGGCATTGGCGGCAAATACTTCACGCCCATCATCAACGCGCCTGAAGTGGCCATCTTGGGTGTTTGCAAGAGCACTCAAGAACCGGTTTGGGACGGCAAACAGTTTGTTCCGCGCCTCATGTTGCCTTTGTCTCTGACTTGGGATCACCGTGTGATCGATGGTGCCGCAGCCGCACGCTTTAACGCGTACTTGGGTCAAATCCTTGGCGACTTTCGCCGTGTGTTGCTTTGAAAGGCTGAACCATGGCATTGATTGATATCAAAATACCTGACATTGGCGACTTCGACGAAGTGGCAGTCATTGAGCTGCTGGTAAAGCCTGGCGACTTTGTGAAGGCTGAGCAAAGTTTGATGACCGTAGAGTCTGACAAAGCCTCCATGGAAATACCTTGCTCACAAGCTGGCGTGGTGAAAGAGCTCAAAGTGAAATTGGGCGACAAAGTGAAGCAAGGCTCTGTGATCTTGGTGTTGGAAGGCGAATCCACTGCTTCAGACGCCGCACCGCTTGCATCTGCCGCACCTCAATTCACTGCACCTGTTGCAGCGGCTTCTACAGCGCCTGCTGCTGCGCCTGCAATCGTCAACATTCCGAATGCAGATTCGTACAACGGCACAGTCGACATCGAATGTGATGTGTTGGTGTTGGGGGCGGGTCCTGGCGGCTACTCTGCTGCTTTTCGTGCTGCAGATCTGGGTCTCAAGGTTGTGATCATTGAGCGATATGCTACCTTGGGGGGCGTTTGCTTGAACGTGGGGTGTATTCCTTCCAAAGCTTTGTTGCATGTGGCCGCTGTGATGGACGAAGTGAGTCACATGGCAGATCTGGGCGTGGACTTTGGTAAACCCAAAGTAAACATCGAAAAATTGCGCACACACAAAGAAAAAGTCATTGGCAAACTCACGGGCGGATTGGCGGCGATGGCCAAGATGCGCAAGGTCACCACTGTGCGCGGTGTGGGTGAATTCCTCAGCGCCAACCATGCGGTGGTGGAAGAAACCACGGGGACACGTCAAGAAAAAACAGGCGTGAAAAAAGTCGTAGCTTTCAAAAATTGCATCATTGCCGCCGGTAGCCAAGCTGTGCGGTTGCCCTTCATGCCCAACGACCCTCGCGTGGTCGACAGCACCGGTGCATTGGCTTTGAAAGAAGTGCCTAAGCGCATGCTTATTTTGGGCGGCGGCATCATCGGATTAGAGATGGGCACTGTGTACAGCACGCTGGGCGCTCGTCTTGACGTGGTTGAGATGATGGACGGTCTGATGCAAGGCGCTGACCGAGATTTGGTCAAGGTCTGGCAAAAAATGAACGCCCATCGATTTGACAACATCATGCTCAAAACCAAAACAGTGGGAGCCAAAGCCACCAAGGCCGGTATAGAGGTTAGCTTTGAATCTGCAGAGGAGGGCGTTGCGGCGCCCGTACCGCAAGTCTATGACATGGTTTTGCAAGCTGTGGGCCGATCGCCCAACGGTCAAAAGATTGCAGCCAACAAAGCAGGGGTGAGCGTGACCGACCGTGGGTTCATTCCTGTTGACATTCAAATGCGCACCAACGTGCCGCACATCTTTGCCATTGGCGACATAGTGGGACAACCCATGTTGGCGCATAAAGCGGTGCACGAAGCCCATGTCGCGGCGGAAGTGATTGCGGGTGAAATTCAAGGCAACAAAGAATTGGCCGCCAGTGCTTTCAATGCACGCGTAATTCCAAGTGTGGCTTATACCGATCCTGAAGTCGCTTGGGTGGGTCTCACAGAAGATCAAGCCAAAGCGCAAGGCATCAAGGTCAAGAAGGGCCTGTTTCCGTGGACGGCTTCAGGCCGCGCAATTGCCAACGGCCGTGATGAAGGCGTGACCAAGTTGTTGTTTGATGATTCTCCCGAGGCTCATGGCCACGGTAAGATCTTGGGCGGCGGCATGGTGGGTACGCATGCGGGTGACATGATCGGTGAAGTGGCTTTGGCCATTGAGATGGGCGCAGACGCCATCGACATTGGCAAAACCATCCACCCACACCCGACCTTGGGGGAAAGCATTGGCATGGCCGCTGAAGTGGCCCATGGCATTTGCACAGACCTACCACCTTCGAAGAAATAATCTGCTAGGAGCAGAACAAAAAACCGCCTGCGGGGGTAGTGGTATCCATGTTTTATTTTGCGGGCCCTAATGGAAGTTTGTCGGCTTGAACTCTGCGGGCGCCATTGAATCTATTCTGCCAATAAGCCTCACGCATGTCGTCAACCCGCACGGCCTTACCTGGCCTGGGAGCGTGGATGAATTTGCCGTCACCGACATAAATACCCACGTGGCTAAAGGTTCGCCTCAAGGTATTGAAGAAAACCAAGTCGCCTGGCTTTAGCTCACTGCGCTTGATTTCTTCTGTAACTTTGGCTTGTTCCTCAGCCCTTCGGGGCAATACCAAGCCGACAGACTTTTCATACATGTGGCGCACGAAGCCGCTGCAATCAAAGCCTTTTTCTTCACTGGTGCCGCCACTCAAGTAGGGCACACCCAAAAGGCCCATAGCTTGAATCACGAGTTCAGAGGCTTTGCCCCCAAAGGTATTTCTCGCCGACTGAAGGGGGCCGTTGAACTGATTGCTGATTTGTTGCGTGAGTTGATCGGTCATTTGGGTGACCAAACCACGTTCCTTGAGCATGCGGTCAAGGTCATCCTCAACGGGCGCCGCCGCGGCTACCGTTGTTAGAAATGCCAGGCCACATAGAATGAATCGCATGAATGTCAGTTTAATCCCTTCTTCTCTTGGTTGTTACCCCGAATTGGAACGTGTATCCCCGAGAATCACGAATACTTAGTCTCAAGGTTAAAAAATGTTGCTAGAAGTTGAATCCTCACAATTGGTTCTGGTCGATTACCAGCAAAAATTAATCCCCGCCATGAAGGATGCGCAAGCGGTTTGGCAGCGAGCTGAAGTGTTGGCTCGAACAGCAAAGTTGCTCAATGTTCCTGTTTGGGCCACTGAGCAAAACCCTTCTGTCTTGGGAGAAATATCGCCTCAAATTCGCCAACACTGCCAGCGTGTGCTGGTTAAAATGGCTTTCAGTGGTGTGGAGGAGGGCTTGGGAGAATGGCTAAGACCATCTGTCCCCGCTGCCCCAAAGGGTAACGCGCGCAGTTTGCCGCGACACTTACAAAAGCCGCCTGAAGCTGAAGTAGAACATTCCGTGGTCATTGCGGGATGTGAAGCCCATGTATGCTTGCTACAAACCGCTTTGGATTTGTTGGAGGATGAGTTTGAAGTCTGGGTGGTGACCGATGCTTGCGCTTCTCGCACCGACCGCGATCGAGATGCCGCATTTGACCGATTGGCAGGCGCTGGGGCTGAACTTTTAACCACTGAAATGGTGTTGTTTGAATGGCTTCGCTCTGCAGAAAATCCTGATTTCAAACAGGTTGAGACTTGGACGAAATCTTTGGTTTAAGGTGATGTCAATAGAGTCAAAAAGACCAACGTCAGTTTGTAGCAAGTCCCTCATGAATAATTATGAATTCAGAAGGCAAGCCCGAAAAATTTGAGTTGTTTGCAAGGCTTTCCTTTCATTGATTGCACGTCGTTACAATTTTTTGCAGTTCATTGCTTGAGACAGTCTTTAGGAGACACCATGGTTCAATATGCAGATTTTCACAAGCGTTCTATTCAAGATCGTGATGCGTTCTGGGCTGAGCAAGCCCACCACATTGAGTGGCACAAAGCGCCTCAAGAAATCTGTGACTACAGCAATCCGCCATTTGCAAAATGGTTCAAGGGCGGTGAAACCAATCTGTGTCACAACGCCATTGACCGTCATTTGAAAGACCGTGGTGATCAAGCTGCGTTGATTTTTGTTTCTACAGAAACCGAACAAGAGGTCACGTACACCTACAAGGAACTGCATGCTGAAGTTCAACGCATGGCGGCGTCCTTATTGTCATTGGGCGTGAAAAAAGGCGACCGAGTTTTGATTTACATGCCTATGATTGCAGAGGCTTCCTTTGCCATGTTGGCTTGCGCGCGCATTGGCGCCATTCACTCTGTGGTGTTTGGTGGATTTGCGTCTGGTTCTTTGGCTTCCCGAATTGAAGACGCCAGTCCCAAAGTCATTGTCAGTGCCGATGCAGGTTCTCGGGGTGGCAAAGTCGTTGTCTACAAACCCTTGTTAGATGAAGCCATTCGCTTGTCATCGCACAAGCCCGATTCAGTTGTGTTGGTCGAGCGTGGTTTGGCAAGCATGGACATGACTGAGGGGCGTGATGTGCTTTGGTCCACGCTACGCGAAAAGCACATGAACGACGTGGTGCCCTGCGAGTGGGTCGATGCCACCCATCCAAGTTACACCTTGTATACCTCTGGTACGACGGGCAAGCCTAAAGGTGTTCAGCGTGACACCGGTGGCTATGCCGTGGCCTTGGCTTCGAGCATCCCCAACATTTTTTGCGGCAAGCCAGGCGAAACATTTTTCTGCACCAGCGACATCGGTTGGGTGGTAGGCCACAGCTACATCATTTACGGCCCCTTGATTGGCGGTATGGCCACGATTCTTTACGAAGGCTTGCCAACGCGCCCCGACGGCGGCATTTGGTGGAACTTGGTTGAGAAGTACAAAGTGACCGTGATGTTCAGTGCCCCCACAGCCATTCGTGTGTTGAAAAAACAAGATCCTGCTTTGCTTAGCAAATATGATTTGTCCAGCTTGAAGGCTCTATTTTTAGCGGGCGAGCCTTTGGACGAGCCGACTGCCAAGTGGATTTCCGAGGGTCTCGGCAAACCCATCATCGACAACTATTGGCAAACAGAATCGGGTTGGCCTATTTTGACGGTGTGCAATGGCATTGAAAAAACGCCTAGCAAATTTGGCTCTCCTGGCAAAGCTGTTTACGGCTACGACGTGAAGTTGTTGGACGATCAAACGGGTGAAGAACTGACGCAACCTCATCAAAAAGGCGTGGTGGCCATTGAAGGCCCTTTGCCTCCTGGTTGCTTGCAAACCATTTGGGGTGATGACGAGCGTTTTGTCAAAACCTATTGGGACACAGTACCTGGTAAAACAATTTACTCCACCTTTGATTGGGGCATTAAAGATGAGGATGGTTATTTCTTTATCTTGGGCCGCACCGATGATGTGATCAATGTAGCCGGCCATCGTTTAGGAACGCGAGAAATTGAAGAAAGTATTTCCGGTCATGCTGCTGTGGCTGAAGTGGCTGTCGTGGGTGTGGCCGACAGTTTGAAGGGTCAAGTGGCCATGGCCTTTGCTGTTCTCAAAGACAACGCACTGTTGAATGATCCTCAAGTTTTGTTAAAACTTGAAGGTGAAATCATGAAGGTGGTCGACAATTCATTGGGTGCTGTGGCCAGACCTTCGCGTGTTCGCTTTGTGTCTGTTTTGCCCAAAACGCGCAGCGGCAAATTGCTGCGCCGAGCCATTCAAGCGGTTTGCGAAGGGCGAGACCCTGGCGACTTAACCACCATGGACGACCCTGCGGCATTGCTTCAAATTTCAGATTTGGTTAAAGCCCCTAGTGCTTGATCTGTCATTGAGCTGTCTTATGACTGACGGGATGGATCTGTTTCTAACCCGTTTTTGTTGAATAAAACAGCTGATGTGGTGCAAATTAATGGGATAATATTCAAGTTACTTAGGCCCTTCCCCATGCCACAGTCGCATCCGCCAACCGGTCAAGCCGTGTCGCGGAAGGTAGTTCAACCAACTAATGTTCCCTGAAGGGGAGCGAAGGTCAGCGAAAAATGAGTGAGACAAAATCCGTCTACACCGCCTACCAAGGCAACACCTATCTCTTCGGAGGCAATGCGCCTTACTTCGAGGAAATGTACGAGAACTACCTGGCCAATCCAGGCAGCGTTCCCGACAGTTGGCGCGAATACTTCGACGCCTTGCAACATGTCCCTGCTGTTGATGGCTCATCTGCCAAAGACGTTCCCCACTTACCCGTCATCAATGCTTTTGCCGAACGCGCAAAGCAAGGTGGTACCAAAGTCGTCATGGCCAGCGCCGATGCCGAAATGGGTCGCAAACGCACGGCTGCACAGCAGCTTATTGCGGCATACCGCAATGTGGGCCAACGCTGGGCCGATC
>Ga0209355_1002123_pt1 | contig 11108 bp, 10 predicted proteins | sample LauGreSBDMM110SN_3_FD_187563 | JGI IMG/M metagenome (GOLD analysis project Ga0209355, IMG submission 187563) | Freshwater lake microbial communities from Lake Michigan, USA - Sp13.BD.MM110.SN (SPAdes) (version 2) | ecosystem: Environmental > Aquatic > Freshwater > Lake | place: Lake Michigan...
TTTCCCGCTTAAAATAATTGGCTGTGCCTAGCGCAAATTCCCAACTGCGCGTCAACTGATCAACAACCTTCCTGGAGTTTCGTCATGAGCAAAAAACCCGTCCGTGTTGCCGTCACTGGTGCCGCCGGTCAAATTGGTTACGCCCTGTTGTTCCGCATCGCCTCCGGCGAAATGCTGGGCAAGGACCAGCCTGTTATTTTGCAACTGCTCGAAGTGCCCGCCGAAGGCCCGCAAAAGGCGCTCAAGGGCGTGATGATGGAACTCGAAGACTGTGCTTTCCCGCTGCTGGCCGGCATGGAGGCCCACGGCGACCCGATGACCGCCTTCAAAGACACCGACTACGCCTTGCTGGTGGGTTCGATGCCGCGCAAAGCCGGCATGGAGCGAGCCGAGTTGCTGGCCATCAACGGCCAGATTTTCACGGCCCAGGGCAAGGCCCTGAATGCCGTCGCCAGCCGCAACGTCAAGGTACTGGTGGTGGGTAATCCCGCCAACACCAATGCCTACATCGCCATGAAGAGCGCGCCGGACCTGCCGCGCAAGAACTTCACCGCCATGCTGCGTCTGGACCACAACCGTGCTTTGTCGCAAATTGCCGCCAAGACCGGCACCCAGGTCGCGGACATCGAAAAGCTCACCGTCTGGGGCAACCACTCGCCGACCATGTACGCCGACTACCGCTTTGCCACTGTGGGCGGCAAAAAGATCAAAGACATGATCAACGACCAGGTCTGGAATGCCACCGTGTTCCTGCCCACCGTCGGCAAGCGCGGCGCCGCCATCATTGAAGCGCGTGGCTTGTCTTCTGCGGCATCGGCCGCTAATGCCGCCATCGACCACATGCGCGACTGGGCGCTGGGCTCTAAGGGCAAATGGGTCACCATGGGCATTCCTTCAGACGGCCAGTACGGCATTCCCAAAGACACCATGTTCGGCTTTCCCGTCACCACCGAAGGCGGCGAGTACAAGCTGGTCGAAGGCCTTGAAATTGATGCTTTCAGCCAGGAGTGCATCAACAAAACGCTCAAAGAATTGCAAGACGAGCAAGCCGGCGTCGCTCACCTGCTGTAAGGGCTGCAAGCCGCCTGCCGCGGCTTGCACCGCACACCATGCAACACCCGCGCGACGTTCTTCTTGGCGCTCAGGCCGCTGCCGGCGTTTTGCCGGTGTGCGACCACTACAGCGGCGTTGAGCCGCGCATGCGCAAAAGCCTGCAGCTGCAGGCCGAGATGAGCCAGGAGTTCGGCGCCTGCGTGTTTGATGTCACGCTGGACTGCGAAGACGGTGCCCCCGTTGGCGGCGAGGCTGATCATGCCGCGCTGGTGGTTTCTTTGCTGCTGGCTGCAGCCCCTGGTGCACGCGTGGCAGCGCGTGTTCATCCGATTGACCACCCGGCCTTTGAGGCGGACATTGCCACCATCGTCGGGCAGGCGGGTCACCGGCTGAGCCACCTGATGATTCCCAAGGTCGAATCTGCTGCGGATGTTCAGCGCGTTGTCAAAGCTCTGGCGGATGTGGGTTCGGCGGCGGCTGCGGCTTTGCCGCTGCACGTGCTGATCGAGTCGCCGCTGGCGGTTCACAACGCTTTTGAGATTGCCGGCCAGCCGCGCGTGCAGTCCCTGAGTTTCGGCTTGATGGATTTTGTTTCCAGCCACAACGGCGCCATACCGGCTGAGGCCATGGGCAGCAGCGGCCAGTTCAGCCACCCGCTGGTGCTGCGCGCCAAGCTCGCGATTGCTTCGGCCTGTCATGCGCATGGCAAAGTGCCTTCGCATTGTGTGGTGACCGAATTCAGCGACGCTGCCGCCATGCAAAGTGCCGCGCTGCGCGCCAGCCGGGAGTTCGGCTACACCCGCATGTGGAGCATTCACCCCGGCCAGATCCGCCCGATTCTGGCGGCCTTGGCGCCCCAGGCCGATGAGCTGGCGTTTGCTGCAGAGTTGATCGTTGCGGCCGACCGGGCGCAATGGGCCCCCATCAGTTTTCAGGGCAAGCTGCACGACCGTGCCAGCTACCGTTATTTTTGGCAGTTGTTGGAGCGTGGCCACCAAACCGGCGCCATCCTGCCTGAGGCGGTCCAAGGGTATTTCCTCAGACACGCTGCGGCGGGCTGAGAGCAAGCTGGCTTGCATGAACTTCATCTACATCACCCCCCTTGTGCTGGCTTGCTGGGGCTTGGCCTTTGAAGTTTCGGCCCAGACCGCCGGGGCAAACACCTCTAAGCCGGCTGCCAAGCCAGCCAAACAGCGCAAAGCGGCGCCTGCGAGCAGCGTCAGCCGTATCGAAATCCGCAGCACCGCCACTCAGATGGCGGCCGGTATTGCAGCAGCTGAAGCCTTACTCGAGCCGGCTGAGTTGGCGATTGCCGAGCGCGTGCACACGGGCGTGATGCCTTGCGAGATGGGGACATCAGTCACCTTGGCCAGCGACCCGGCGGCCCCCGGCTACTTCGACATGCATGGTAAAAATTTCCGTTTTCGCATGGTTCCTGTGACTACGGCCACCGGAGCGATCCGCCTGGAAGACCGCCAAGCCGGTGCGGTGTGGCTGCAGCTGCCCAACAAGTCGATGCTGATGAATCAGAAAATCGGCCAACGCATGGCCGACGGTTGCATGAGCCAATTGCAGCTTGTGGTGGCCCAGGCCATGAAAGACGCGCCGCCACCGGACTTGCTGGGCCCGCCTGCGGCTGGGTCTGTGACTACAACCCGCCCTTGAATATTTTTTAACGAAGTTTCCAACCCCTTTTTTTGTACACCAGGAGAAAAATAGTGTCTGAGTTCTTGACTGCTTACCGCGCCCATGTAGCCGAACGTTCCGCTCAGGGTATTCCGCCAGTGCCTTTGTCTGCTCAGCAAACTGCTGAGGTCATTGATCTGCTGAAAAATCCGCCCAAGGGCGAAGAAAAAACGCTGGTCGATCTCATCACTTACCGCGTGCCGGCGGGTGTGGATGATGCGGCCAAAGTCAAGGCCAGCTACCTGGCGGCTGTAGCGCACGGCACTGAAAAGTGCGCGCTCATGACCCGCCAGCAAGCCACGCATCTGCTGGGCACCATGCTGGGTGGCTACAACATCAGCCCCATGATTGATTTGCTCAGCGATGCAGACGCAGCGGTGGCTCAAGAGGCTGCCAAAGGACTGAAGTTCACCTTGCTGATGTTTGACCAGTTTCATGACGTGCAGGAAAAGGCCGAGCAGGGCAATGCTTACGCCAAGTCTGTGTTGCAAAGTTGGGCAGACGCTGAGTGGTTTACCTCCCGCCCTGAGGTGCCGCAGTCGATTCAACTGACCGTGTTTAAATGCGCCGGCGAGATCAACACCGACGACCTGTCGCCAGCGCCTGACGCCTGGAGCCGCCCCGACATTCCGCTGCATGCCATTGCCATGCACAAAAATGCCCGTCCCGGTATCACCCCCGAAGAAGACGGTAAACGCGGCCCGGTCAAGTTCATCGAAGACCTCAAAGCCAAGGGCCATCTGGTGGCTTATGTCGGCGATGTGGTCGGCACTGGTTCTTCACGCAAATCTGCCACCAATTCGGTGCTGTGGTGGACCGGTGAAGACATTCCCTTTGTGCCCAACAAGCGATTTGGCGGCGTCTGCCTGGGCGGTAAGATCGCCCCGATTTTTTACAACACCATGGAAGACTCGGGCGCGTTGCCAATCGAGTTGGACGTCAGCCAGATGGGCATGGGCGACGTGCTTGAGCTGCGTCCTTACGATGGAAAAGCACTCAAGGGCGGCAAAGTGATCGCCGAATTCAAACTTAAAAGCGAAGTGTTATTTGACGAAGTGCGCGCCGGCGGCCGCATTCCGCTGATTGTCGGGCGTGGACTGACGGCCAAGGCGCGGGCTGCGCTGGGCCTGCCTGCTTCGACCGTTTTCCGCTTGCCGCAAGCCCCGGTGGACAGCGGCCGTGGTTTTACGTTGGCGCAAAAAATGGTCGGCCGCGCGGTCGGTTTGCCGGAAGGCAAGGGCGTTCGCCCCGGCACGTATTGCGAGCCGAAGATGACGTCGGTCGGCACGCAAGACACCACCGGCCCGATGACCCGCGACGAGCTCAAAGACCTGGCCTGCCTCGGTTTCAGCTCCGACCTTGTCATGCAATCGTTTTGCCACACGGCCGCTTACCCCAAGCCGGTTGACGTGAAGATGCACCACGAGTTGCCGGCGTTCATCACCACACGCGGCGGTATTTCGCTGCGCCCCGGCGACGGCATTATTCACAGCTGGCTCAACCGCATGCTGCTGCCTGACACCGTCGGCACCGGCGGTGACAGCCACACGCGCTTTCCTATCGGTATCAGCTTTCCGGCCGGCTCCGGTCTGGTGGCTTTCGGTGCGGCCACCGGCGTGATGCCGCTGGACATGCCAGAGAGCGTGCTGGTGCGCTTCAAGGGCAAGATGCAGCCCGGCGTCACCCTGCGTGACCTGGTCAGTGCCATTCCGCTCTACGCCATCAAGGCCGGTTTGCTGACGGTGGCCAAGCAGGGCAAGGTCAATGTTTTCTCGGGCCGCATTCTCGAAATCGAAGGTTTGCCTGATCTCAAGGTTGAGCAGGCCTTTGAGCTGAGCGACGCTTCGGCCGAGCGCAGTGCCGGTGGTTGCACGGTGCACCTGAACAAAGAGCCCATCATCGAGTACATCAACAGCAACATCACCATGCTCAAGTGGATGATCGCTACCGGTTATTCGGACGTGCGCACCATCAAACGCCGCATCGCCGCCATGCAGGCCTGGCTGGACAATCCGCAGTTGCTCAAAGCTGACCCGGACGCCGAGTACGCCGCCGTCATCGAGATCGACCTGGCTGAGATTCATGAGCCTATCCTGGCTTGCCCGAACGACCCGGACGATGTGAAAACCCTGTCCGACGTTGCCGGCACCAAGATCGACGAAGTCTTTATCGGCAGCTGCATGACCAACATCGGCCATTTCCGCGCAGCCTCTAAGCTGCTCGAAAACAAGCGCGATATTCCGGTCAAGCTCTGGATGGCGCCGCCCACCAAAATGGACGCTAAGCAACTGAGCGAAGAAGGTCACTACGGCGTGCTGGGTGCCGCCGGTGCGCGCATGGAAATGCCGGGTTGCAGCTTGTGCATGGGCAACCAGGCGCAGGTCAAAGAAGGCGCGACCGTGCTGTCGACATCCACCCGCAATTTCCCCAACCGCCTAGGCAAGAACGCCAATGTGTTCTTAGGCTCTGCCGAACTGGCCGCCATCACCTCCAAGCTCGGTCGCATTCCGACCAAAGCCGAGTACATGGCCGACATGGGTGCGCTCACGGGCACCAGCAGCACCGTCTACAAGTACCTGAACTTTGACCAGGTCAAGGATTACACCGACCTTGCTGCTTCGGTCAGCTGAAGGACGCTCGGTTTGTTCCCGACGTTTACCGCTGTTCGCCGGCCACTGTCAGGCGCATGAGCCGCCAGCTATTGATTGCCGGTGGCGGCATAGGTGCTTTGGCGGCGGCCTTGAGTTCGGCCAGGGCCGGCTGGCATGTGCGGCTGTATGAGAAAGCAGAATTTTTTTCAGAAGTCGGTGCTGGCCTTCAGCTCGGGCCCAACGCCACCCGCATCTTGCAGGGCTGGGGCTTGGGCCAGGCGCTGGAGCGCTTGGCGGCCTTCCCGGAAAAGCTGCTTGTGCGCAGCGCCCCCAGCGGACGCGAGCTGGCCAGCCTGAGATTGGGCAGCCACTGCCTGCAGCGCTATGGCGCACCCTATGCCACCATGCACCGTGCCGATTTGCACACCCTGCTGCTGGACAGCGTGCGACTGCGGCCCGAAGTGAAGCTGCATCTCAGCTCTTGTGTGACCAGCTACACCGACACGCCTGAGGGTGTGCAACTGGCCTGGGCCGATGGCTACTCTGTCGAGGGCGACGCGCTGATCGGCGCCGATGGCTTGTGGAGCCAGGTGCGCCTGCAGGCGATGGGCGACTCTGTGGCCCAGCCGACCGGCCACCTGGCATACCGCGCGCTGGTGCGCCAAAGCGATTTACCCAAGTCGCTGCGCAGCCAGCAGGTCAGTGTCTGGCTGGGGCCCGAAATGCACCTGGTCAGCTACCCGGTGCGCGGGGGTGAGTGGCTCAATGTGGTGATGTTCACGCAGGGTCAAGTGCCGCTTGATTTTCAAGATTGGGACCATGCCGGCCTGCGTGACGACGTGCTCAAAGCCTTGGCCGGCCACTGCGCAGCGCTCACGGCATTGGTCGAGGCGGTGCCCGCCTGGCGTTTGTGGGCGCTGTGTGACCGCCCGCCCGTAGCCGATGCCGGGCAGATGGCCCGTGGCCGTGTGGCCTTGCTGGGGGACGCGGCGCACCCCATGCCGCCTTATCTGGCGCAGGGCGCTGGCATGGCGATCGAAGACGCGGCCGAGCTGGGGCGCTGTCTGGTTGGCGTCGTCAAACCTGTGGCCGATGTGCCATTGGCGCTGCGCCGTTATGCACTCAACCGTTGGCAGCGCAACGCCCGTGTGCAAGCCCGCGCGGTGCGTAACGGTCAGATTTTTCATGCCACCGGCCCGCTGCGGTTGGGGCGCGACATCGCGCTCAAGTTGCTGGGGCATCGCCTGCTGGACATGCCCTGGCTGTACGCTGGCGCTTGAGCCTTTGCGGCAAAATACCTGCACACAAACCTAGGAACACCCATGGCATCTCAAGAAAAAAACCAACACTCCGTCGCAGTTGTGACCGGTGCCGGCACCGGCATCGGCCGTGCAGTCTCGCTGTCTTTGCTCAAAGCCGGTTACAGCGTCGCGCTGGCCGGACGGCGCAGCGAGCCGCTGCAGGCCGTGGTGGCCGAGGCGCTAGCGCTCGGCTTTGACCGCGCCCTGGCCGTGGCTACCGATGTGTCCAAACCCGATTCGGTGACGGCCTTGTTCGAGCGCACGCGTCAGCAGTTCGGCCGCGTGGACGTTTTGTTCAACAACGCCGGCGTGGGCTTGCCGGCAGGCGGCTTTGACGAGCTGACATTCGAGCAATGGCAAAACGTCGTCAACATCAATCTCACGGGTTCGTTTTTGTGCGCCCAGGCCGCTTTCAGGATGATGAAAGCGCAAAGCCCGCAAGGCGGCCGCATCATCAACAACGGCTCAATCTCAGCCCATGCGCCGCGCCCTAACTCCGCGCCCTACACCTCGACAAAGCATGCCGTCACGGGCTTGACCAAGTCCATCTCGCTGGACGGTCGTCCTTTCAATATCGCTTGCGGTCAGATTGATATCGGCAATGCAGTGACCGAGATTTCAGCGCGCATGGCCACCGGTACGATGCAGGCCAACGGTCAAATCGCCATTGAAGCCATGATGGATGTGCAGCACGTGGCCAACGCCGTGGTGCACATGGCCAGTCTGCCGCCCGAGGCGAACGTGCAGTTCATGACTGTCATGGCCACCAAGATGCCTTTTGTCGGCCGGGGCTGATCAGCCCAGCTGGCCGAACAGCAAAAACTCCATCAGTGCTTTTTGCACGTGAAGGCGGTTTTCGGCCTCGTCCCAAACCACCGATTGCGCACCGTCAATCACCTCGGCCTCGACTTCTTCGCCGCGGTGAGCCGGCAGGCAATGCATGAAGAGGGCGTCGGGTTTGGCTGCAGCCATCATGTCCCGGTCTACGCACCACTGGGCAAAGGCTTTTTTGCGGGTTTCATTTTCGGCCTCGTAGCCCATGCTGGTCCACACGTCGGTGGTCACCAGGTCGGCGCCGGCGCAGGCTTGCATGGGGTCTTTGAAGACCGCGTAGCTCTGCGCTGAGCGGATGCCGGCAATCGACTGGTCCACCTCGTAGCCGCCGGGTGTGCTCAGGTGCACCTTGAAGCCCAGGGTCTCGCTGGCCTGCAGCCAGGTGTTGGCCATGTTATTGCCATCACCCACCCAAGCCACCGTTTTGCCCCGAATGGAGCCGCGGTGCTCGATGTAAGTGAAGATGTCGGCCAAAATCTGGCAGGGGTGAAACTCATTGGTCAGTCCATTGATGACCGGTACCCGCGAATGCGCAGCAAAGAGCTCAATCTTGGTTTGCTCGAAGGTGCGGATCATCACGAGGTCCACCATGCGGCTGATGACTCTGGCGCTGTCCTCAATCGGTTCGGCCCGGCCGAGCTGGCTGTCGCCGGTGGTCAGGTGCACCACAGAGCCGCCTAGCTGGTACATGCCGGCTTCAAAGCTCACGCGGGTGCGCGTCGAGGCTTTCTCAAAAATCATGGCCAGCGTACGGTCAGCCATGGGCTGGTGTTTTTCGTAGGCCTTGAATTTTTTCTTGATCAGCGCGGCGCGCTCAAACAGATAAGCGTATTCGTCAGCCGTCAAGTCGCTGAACTGCAGGTAGTGGCGTTGCGCTGTCATGCCTTTTCCTTGAACAGCTGCTTGACCAGCGGCACCAAAATGCTGACCACTTCATCGGCCTCGACAGTGGTCATGACCAGCGAGGGCACCATGCGAATGACGCTGTCTGCGGTGACACTGATCAACAGACCCTTGTCAGCCGCGCGGCCCACCAGCTCGCTGCAAGGAATGGTCAACTCGACCCCCAGCATCAGGCCACGGCCACGGATTTCCTTGAGGCCCGGCAAACTGCCCAGCTCACGCAGCAAGGCCGCTTTGAGGTGATCGCCCACGGTGACGGCATTGGCCAGCAAGCCCTCTTCTTCCATGATGCGGATGGTCTCGACGCCGGCTCGCATGGCCAGCGGATTACCGCCGAAAGTACTGCCGTGGTTGCCAGGTGCAAAAATCTTGGCCGCTTTGGGGCCGACTACCACCGCGCCTATTGGCACCCCTGAGCCCAGGCCCTTGGCCAGCGGCATCACGTCCGGCAAGATACCGGCCCACTGGTGTGCAAACCATTTGCCGGTGCGACCCATGCCGCACTGCACCTCGTCGATCATCAGCAGCCAGTCCTGCTCGTCGCAGAGCTTTCGCAGGTCGCGCAGGTAGTCGACGTCCACGGGGTTGACCCCGCCTTCACCTTGAATGGCTTCCAGGAAAACCGCCACTACATTGGGGTTGCCAGCGGTAGCTTTCTTCAGGGCTTGCACATTATTGAGGGGTACGCGGATGAAACCTTCCACCAGCGGACCAAAGCCGGCTTGCACTTTCGCATTGCCGGTGGCGCTCAGCGTGGCGATGCTGCGGCCGTGAAATGCCTTGTCGTAGACAACGATTTCGGGGCGCTCGATGCCCTTGTCATGGCCGAATTTGCGCGCCAGTTTGAGGGCGGCTTCATTGGCCTCAAGACCGGTCGAACAAAAGAAAACATTGGTCAGCCCCGACAACTCGACCAGCTTGGCCGCCAGCGCTTCTTGCAAGGGAATATGGTAGTAATTCGAGGTATGAATCAGCTTGCTGATTTGGTCTTGCAGCGCCGGAACCAGCTTAGGGTGGTTATGGCCCAGCGTGTTGACGGCAATGCCGCCCAGCGCGTCCAGATAGGCCTTGCCGTTGACGTCCCAAACGCGGCAGCCCTGACCATGCGATAGCGCCAGCGGCAGACGGCCGTAGGTGTTCATAACGTGCGGGGAGGCGGCTTCAACGGGGACGGGGAGGGCAGCGTTCATGGTCGGGCGGGTCTTTCACTAAACAATCAATTTTTGATTTTAGGTCCACACGCCCGGACCTGGCCTGACAAGGGCTTAAGTCTTATATAAGATATACTCATTGTGCAGCGCAGCAAGTGCCGGCCAACCCGGTTGCAGCGCATCGTCAAACGGTCCTTCAAGCAGCCTCTACCGATGGTCTCCAGCAGCACCAAAGAAATTTTCATTCAGGGCTTGACCCTTGAAGGCAAGACCTTTCGTCCCAGCGACTGGGCCGATCGCCTGTGTGGCGTGATGAGCCAATTCCGCCCCGGCGGACCACAGCCCGGCAGCCACCTGACCTACTCCCCCTGGTGCGTTCCCACCCTGATTGGCGACGTCAAATGCGTGGTGTTGAACAGCGAGTTGCGCGAAGCAGAACCCATGGCTTGGGACTTTGCTCTGAACTTTGCCAAAGACAACCGCCTGCAAATTGCCGAGGCTTGTTTGCTGCACGAGTCGCCAAAAACCGTCTCCAAATCCTGATTGAGCAGCCCACAGTTCAAGTGGGCATGAAAAAACCGCCCGAGGGCGGTTTGTTCACTTTGCTGCAGCGCACCCTACAAAACGGCGGATGTCACACGAAGTGACAGCCGGGCGATTTGCCTAACGAGTTAGGCGGCGTGGAGGGCCAGGGCTTTGACCTTGGCGGACAGGCGGCTCTTGTCACGAGCTGCCTTGTTTTTATGGAAGATACCTTTGTCGGCCACCGTGTCCACAATGCTCTGTGCTTTGGCAAAGAGCTCTGCAGCTTTGGTTTTGTCGCCGCTCAGAACGGCTTTTTCAACGTTCTTGACGGCCGTGCGGTATTTGGAGCGCAGCGAGGTGTTTGCAGCGTTGAGCTTGACGTCCTGGCGAACGCGTTTGCGCCCGGATGCAAGTCGGGGGTTCTTTTTCTTGGGTTTGGCAGTAGCCATATATAAATTCCTTTAATCCTGGGAAGGAGTCTGTGGATGATGCAGCAAAGCCCATGATTATATGTCAGCCCCCACGCTAGCCCACTGCGTGTGGCTGCGGTGCCCCCCTAGGGGGCGTAAATCCCCTTGGGGCGGCCAGACCCTTAAACTCTTGCTGTGTCACTTTTTAAAGCTGCCTCCACCGTATCGGTTTTCACGCTCTTGTCGCGGGTCACCGGGTTGGCGCGGGAGTTGTTGATTGCCTCTACCTTTGGCGCCAGTGCCATGACGGATGCTTTCAATGTGGCTTTCCGCATTCCGAATCTTTTCCGAAGGCTGTTTGCTGAAGGCGCTTTCAGTCAGGCTTTTGTGCCTGTGCTGGCGGCCACCAAGGAGCGTGAGGGCGAAGAGGCCACGCGCCAATTGGTGGACCGGGTGGCCAGTTTGCTGGTCTGGGCTTTGCTACTGACTTGCGTTGTGGGGGTGGCCGGGGCGCCAGTGCTGGTCTGGCTCATGGCCAGCGGTTTGCAGCAAAGTCCGCGTGGCTTTGAGGCGGCTGTGTTCATGACGCGCTGGATGTTCCCTTACATCGGTTTCATGTCCCTGGTGGCGCTGTCTGCCGGGGTTCTCAATACT
>Ga0209355_1002126_pt1 | contig 11102 bp, 10 predicted proteins | sample LauGreSBDMM110SN_3_FD_187563 | JGI IMG/M metagenome (GOLD analysis project Ga0209355, IMG submission 187563) | Freshwater lake microbial communities from Lake Michigan, USA - Sp13.BD.MM110.SN (SPAdes) (version 2) | ecosystem: Environmental > Aquatic > Freshwater > Lake | place: Lake Michigan...
GCCAGCAAAATAAAGTCCAAAGAGCTCAGCTTGACCACCAGGTGCGGTGTAAACCACGCTCGGCAGAATTCTCACAACTTCCCCACCGAGAGTTATTGACACATGCTTAGCTGATGAATCCCGACCAAGAGTGATTCGATGCTGGGCCAAGTGCACGGCCTTTGCATCCCAATCTTGCAATGAGACAACGCATACGCTCGCGCCATCAGCGACATTGATGTCGATGTTGCCAGCATATGTTGCATCACCAATGTGATCTACGATTACAACTGCTTTTGCGAACTTCCCAACATTGATGTCGAGTTGACCATAAGAAACTGCGCCTGAACCGACAATTGAAACAACAACAGATTCTTCGAGTTGTGCGTCTGCAGAAATAGTCAAAGTCGAGATTGAGTCAAGGCTTGCCCACGCGCCAGCAGCAATCTTGTCAGTAAAACCCTGACGCTCTCCGGTTTTAGCGGCAGATAATTCGAAGGTCGCGCCAGGAACTTTGTTTACTGCGATTGCCACGCCTCCGGTGGTCGGCACATCACCTTTATGTAAGTCCCGAAGTTTTGCCATCGGGGTAAATCGAAACTCTTCATCACGACTTGTCGGAGTTGGGAAATCACTTGGGTCCAGGGAGCGGATCACTGGAGTGTGATCCTTCGGTGGAACTATTGCGACTTCACGTTCAATGTGTTCGGTAACAGCGGTCATGTCTAGCCAACCGCTCCTTCCATTTGAAGCTCGATTAGTCGGTTTAGTTCTAGGGCATATTCCATTGGCAATTCGCGAGCAATCGGTTCAATGAACCCGCGCACGATCATGGCCATAGCTTCTGCTTCATCAAGTCCGCGAGACATCAAGTAAAACAACTGATCTTCAGAAACTTTGGAAACTGATGCTTCGTGCCCAAGTGATACATCATCTTCGCGAACATCAACATAGGGGTATGTATCAGAACGGGAAATGTCATCAACTAGTAACGCGTCGCAACGTACTGTGCTCTTGCTTCCGTAAGCGCCTTCTAGTACCTGGACTAGACCGCGGTAAGACGTACGTCCACCGCCACGAGCCACAGACTTACTGATGATTGAGGAAGATGTTAGTGGCGCTGCGTGCACCATTTTGGCGCCCGCATCTTGATGTTGACCCTCGCCAGCAAACGCCACTGAAAGTGTTTCACCCTTAGCGTGTGGTCCCTGCAACCAAATTGCTGGGTACTTCATGGTTACTTTCGATCCGATGTTTCCATCTACCCATTCCATGGTCGCACCTTCGTGCGCAACTGCGCGCTTAGTAACTAAGTTGTAAACGTTGTTCGACCAGTTTTGAATGGTGGTGTAACGGCAACGTCCACCCTTCTTCACAATGATTTCCACAACAGCTGAGTGCAGGGAATCACTTGAGTAAGTTGGCGCAGTGCAGCCTTCTACGTAATGAACGTAAGCACCTTCGTCAACAATGATCAGAGTGCGTTCGAATTGACCCATGTTTTCAGTGTTGATTCGGAAGTATGCCTGTAATGGAATGTCTACCTGGACACCCTTTGGCACGTAAATGAACGAACCACCAGACCACACCGAAGTGTTTAGCGCAGCAAACTTATTGTCACCCACTGGAATTACGGTTGCAAAGTATTCCCGAAATAGCTCTTCATGCTCACGTAAGGCGGTATCAGTATCAACGAAAATTACGCCCTGTTCTTCTAGGTCCTCGCGAATCTTGTGGTACACAACTTCAGATTCATACTGCGCTGCAACGCCGCCAACTAGACGCTGCTTCTCAGCTTCTGGGATTCCTAAACGATCGTAGGTGTTTTTGATATCATCTGGAAGTTCATCCCAGCTAGTTGCTTGCTTCTCTGTGGAACGAACGAAGTACTTGATGTTGTCAAAGTCAATTCCCGACAAGTCGCTTCCCCAGTTAGGCATTGGCTTTTTCCCAAAGAGGTTAAATCCTTTTAAGCGCAGGTCAAGCATCCACTGAGGTTCGTTCTTTAAGCCTGAAATGTTGCGCACAACTTCTTCATTGATGCCGCGACGCGCAGTGCTGCCTGCGTGATCACTGTCGTGCCAACCGAAATCGTAATTTCCGAGTGCATCTAAATGTTCTTGTTGGGTTGTCATGCGCTTTCCCTTCGGTTGTGTGGAACTAGTGTCGTGCAAACTGAATTACCTTTTGCGATAGTTGCTAGCCGGGTTACGTGCACTCCAGTTAGTTCGGAGAATGCCTTAGTTTCCTCTTCACAAATTGCTGGAAACTCTGCTGCCACTTCAATCATTGGGCAGTTGTGTTGGCAAATTTGCGTTGAGCCGTAAAGTCCTGGCGTCTCGGTAGCTGCATAACCATCTTGGTTAAGTGCCTCAATAAGCGCCATAGCCCGCTGTTCAATCGTGGCTAACGCTGAAATTTCGTTATGACGTGCGACAAGATCTTTAGCAATTGTGGCGGCGAAGTCTTGAACTGCCGCTGATCCAGCAGTGTTATTCAAATACTTGACTGCGCTCAAACTCAACGAGTCCTGGTGTTGCCCGAATCGGGAACGACCCTTTGGGGTGAGGCTAAAAACTCGTGATGGACGTCCTCGACCACGTTTGGAATCTAAAGCTGCCGGGCCGTATGGCGCTCTTTCACTTGATTCAACTAAACCAGTACTTGCTAATTGATCTAATTGCTTTCGCACGGCAGCCCCGGTTAAACCTAAAATGGCTGCCACTTCAACGGTTGTTGATGGCCCGTTATTGAGCAGTGTGCGAGCAACTGTAGCTGCGGCGGTTCCTTCGAATTTCACAACCTAATAGTTGCATAAATCTATAGGTTTTGCATCTTGTGCCACGCTGGGGCCTAAATATGCCCGTAAGCAAACAACTTCCGATGGACTTAGGCTACTGCTATGAGCCCCGAAACTTCCCTAGCGCGAGTAAGCCTGAAAACTTGGCAACTTCGCACCCTGGTGGCCAATTTAGTGGCGCAAACGGGCATTGTGCTTACCGGAGCAATCGTACGACTAACTTCTTCTGGTCTGGGGTGCCCTACTTGGCCAGAATGTGTTGACGGATCTATCTCGCCTACTTCGGAGCAGACCGAGTCTTGGCATAAATACGTTGAATTCGGAAATCGACTATTAACTTTTGTGCTTTTGATTGTTGCCCTTGTAGCCATCGTTGCAATTTGGCAGCACAATCGTGCTCGCGCTGCTGCCGGATTGACCAAACGCAGGTCACTTACCTTTCTCGCAATTGGTTCACTTGCCGGTATTTTCGCCCAAGCAATTTTGGGTGGTATTACGGTACTAACCGGGTTGCACCCGCTAACTGTCGCCGCGCACTTCATGGTTTCAATTGGCTTAATCACACTCGCCCAAATTCTTTTAACAAAAGCGAAAGAAACAGACGATGCGCCAGTAGTCAGCTTGGTTCCAAGGGCAATTGCTATTGGGATGCGCGTGCACATCTGGCTCGCCTTAAGTTTGCTTGCAGTTGGCACTTTGGTCACCGGGTCAGGACCACACGCCGGCGACACTGCAGAAATAGTTCGCCTAAATTTCGATGAGCGCACAATCTCATCAATACATGCTGACATTGTCTTTTTATTCGTTGGCCTGACCATTGGACTGCTGATTGCACTTGCTGCAACCAATTCCAATGCCAGCATCATCCGCTCAGCATGGATTGTGTTGGGAATCTGCATAGTGCAGGGAGTTATTGGCTACACCCAATATTTCACAGGTTTACCTTGGGCACTTGTCACAGTTCACGTGCTGGGTGCCTGTTTACTTTGGATTGCTACAGTTCGTTTTTACTTATCCAGAAACTCTCGAGGAACTAATTAAGAAACGGATCTATTCCGACAACCAAAAAGATTAGCGACAAGTAGGTAATCGACCAGTGAAACAATTTCATTGGTTTTAGATCTGCGGTATCCTTACGCACGCGAGTTTGCAGCGCGTAAGCCTCGTAAATAAATAGCGCGCCTAGACCCACTGCACTTACGCTGTAAAGCCAATTCATTTGTGCCACCGGTATCAAAAGCAAAGTGACACCGACCATTGCCCATGAATAATAAATAATTTGCTTAGCAACAACAGCTGGCGCCTGTTCAACTGGCAACATTGGAATCCCAGCTGCTGCATAGTCATCTTTGTAGCGCAGTGAGAGCGGCCAGTAATGAGGTGGCGTCCAAAAGAAAACAATCATGAAAAGAATTACTGGTGCCCACGACAGCGAACCGGTTACCGCGCTCCAGCCAATAAGTACTGGCATACAGCCAGCCGCACCGCCCCAAACTATGTTCTGTGATGTCCGCCGCTTTAGCAGCAGGGTGTAACCAATGACGTAGAAAGCGATTGCAACGAAAGCTAGTAACGCGCTCAAAGAATTCACGGTTAGCGCCAGAGTCAAGACTGAAATTAACGAAAGTGTGATTCCAAAAATTACAGTATTTCTTCCACTAATCTGACCAGTAGCTGAGGGTCGGTGCGCAGTTCGCTCCATGAGTGCGTCAATGTCACGATCAAGGTAGCAATTCAGGACATTAGCTCCCCCGGCAGCAAGAGTTCCGCCAAGTAGAGTCCAGCAAACTAGCGACCAGCTGGGGAAACCGCCAGCAGCCAAGAACATCGTGGGAATGGTTGTTACCAAAAGAAGTTCGATGATTCGAGGTTTCGTCAGGGCTAAGTAAGCCCGCCATGTTGGGCTGATGAAATCAGGCTGCGCGCTGGCTGGTTGATCAAAATCAGAAAGACGCGAAGACACCTATCGAGCCTACCTGCGCCTATTGCTTGTCGCGAACGGCCAGTGGATAACCTTAACTCGTGAATGATTTCATTTGGTCCGATCTGGACGAACAAGCTGTAGTAACTGCCCGCGTGCTAGCCATGGATAGCGTTCAAAAAGTTGGTAACGGCCATCCTGGAACTGCCATGAGTCTGGCCCCTATGGCCTATTTGCTCTTCCAGAAATGGCTTCGACATGACCCAGCTGATCCCAATTGGCAAGGTCGGGATCGATTCGTTCTTTCTAATGGGCACAGCAGCATCACGCTTTACATTCAATTGTTTCTAAGCGGCTACGGTCTAGAACTTGATGACTTAAAGTCATTTCGCACTTGGGCAAGCTCTACTCCTGGGCATCCAGAATTCGGACATACGCCAGGAGTCGAAGCAACAACGGGACCACTGGGAACTGGACTTGCCACGGCTGTTGGAATGGCCATGGACGCTCGGTACGTGCGAAATTTGCTAGATCCAACAGCGCCCATGGGCACTAGCTTGTTCGATCATCGGATTTGGGTTATTGCTGGTGATGGTTGCTTACAAGAGGGTGTCACCTCGGAAGCCTCCTCACTTGCCGGACATCAGCAACTTGGAAACTTAGTCGTAATCTATGACGACAACCACATAAGTATTGAGGGTGATACTGGCGTTTCATTCACTGAAGATGTGCTTGCTCGTTACCGATCATATGGCTGGAATGTTTTGCACGTTGACATGCGCAGCGATGGAAGTATCGATGTTCCTGCGTTAGATCAAGCTCTAGCTGAAGCAACCAACCAAAATCAAAAACCAACACTGGTTCGCGTTCGCAACATTATTGGTTGGCCAGCACCGAAATTGCAGAACACTGGAAAAATTCATGGCTCAGCTCTAGGTGAAGCGGAAGTTGCTGCCACTAAGGAAATTCTTGGTGTCGATGCCACGCAAAGTTTTCAGGTTTCCGAATCGGTTCTCTCACATACTCGAAAAGTATCGGCGCGCGGTGCCCAAGTTCACGGTGACTGGAACGAGGCGCTGGTTTCGTGGTCGAGCGCAAACCCAGAATCCGCTGCGCTATACCAGCGATTATTAGCGCGGGAGCTACCAGTTAACTGGCACGCCGCCATTCCTAGATTTGAACCAGGTTCATCGGTAGCAACCCGAAAAGCATCTGGTGACACAATCAATGCCATCGCAGCAGTACTTCCAGAACTTTGGGGTGGCTCGGCTGACTTAGGCGATAGCAATCTCACTTCGATTGAACACGGTAATTCCTTCTTGCCGGCAAGTAGTTATTTGCCTAATGCAAATCCCGGCGGCCGCATTATTCATTACGGCATTCGCGAATTTGCAATGGCTTGCGCTATGAACGGCATGGCTTTGGGCGGAATAACTCGGCCATTTGCAGGAACCTTCCTGGTCTTTAGCGATTTCATGCGCGGCGCTGTGCGACTATCTGCGCTGATGAATATTCCAGCGACATACGTGTGGACTCATGACTCAATCGGGTTAGGCGAAGATGGACCTACGCATCAGCCAGTTGAGCATCTTTGGGCATTGCGCGCGATTCCGAACTTGCATGTGGTTCGCCCGGCTGATGCAAATGAAACTGCAACTGCCTGGCGCCTAATTTTAGAAGCTAACCATCCCGCGGGCTTGTGTCTGTCCCGACAGAACTTGCCAGTGATAGCTAGCGAAGCAACTAGTGATGTTTCCAAAGTTGGTAAAGGTGCTTACGTCATCTCCGAGAGTTCGCGCGAAATAGAGGTAATCCTGATTGCTACCGGCTCCGAAGTTTCCTTGGCACTAACTGCGCAAGCCACGCTTGAAAGCAGCGGGGTTTCAACTCGGGTTGTCTCGGCGCCTTGTCTTGAATGGTTTGATAATCAAAGTGTTCAATATCGGGAGTCGATCTTGCCAAATAATGTGAAAGCTCGCGTTGCCATTGAGGCTGGAATTTCGCAGGGCTGGTGGAAATATGTTGGAAGTGCCGGTAGATGCGTGAGCTTGGAACATTTTGGAGCTTCAGCTGGTGCTGAAAAACTTTACGAAGAGTTTGGTATTACCAGCGATGCAATCGTAGCCGCAGCGCAAGAAATTCTGAACTAGATCTTTTTGCCGCGTAAGTTAGCAAGTGCTTCGTCAAGAATGCCCTTGCCATCTTTATCGTTACGACGCTCTTTTACGTAAGCTAAATGAGTTTTATAAGGTTCAGTTTTTGCAAGTACTGGAGGATTTTCTTTATCGGTTCCAGCTGGTAAACCACACTTAGGGCAATCCCACTCTTCCGGTAGATCGGCATCATGGGCAAAACTTGGTGTGGTCTCATGACCAGCAGCGCAGTAAAACGGCAAGTAGATACGAGGCGCAGCTTCCCCACGAACAGCTTCTCCCATTGGACCTGCGCCAACGCGGCTTCCGCGAATTGCACTACCACTAGCCATTTTGTTCTCCTAAGTTATTTAAACTGATTTTAGTAAAAGCCCTAAACCAATAACTGCTGCGGTCCAAATTAACGCCAAAGCAATTGTGATTCGATCTAGATTTCGTTCCGCAACAGAGGAGCCGCCTAACGAAGAACTCATGCCGCCGCCGAAAAGATCTGATAGTCCTCCACCTTTACCTTTGTGGAGCAAAACTAGTGCGATGAGTAGCAAACTAGTTAATGCTAGTAACACCTGAAAAGCTGCAATCATGATTCACCTTCTAGACCTTGGAATAGACCCATTCTACGGGTGCAACCGATAGCGACAAACCGACACGAATTCATCTGGATCTAAGGAAGCTCCGCCTACCAATCCGCCATCAATGTCTGGTTCTTTCATCAGTGCAGCGACATTATCTGCCTTCATAGATCCTCCGTAAAGTACCCGGACTTGGTCTGCAGCGCTGCCGTGGACTTCCCGAATTCGAGCTCGAATCGCACCGCAAACCTCTTGCGCATCTGCTGGAGTTGCTACTTCCCCAGTTCCAATAGCCCAAATAGGTTCATATGCGATCACTAAATTTGCCACATCGGCGGAAGCAACGCCGACTAATGCCGCGTCCAATTGCCTCAAGGAATGGGCAACTTGCTCGCCTGCTTGCCTAATGTCCAAACCCTCACCAACGCACAATATGGGAGTTAGACCATGTCGCAAAGCTGCCTGTACTTTCAGATTTACTTTTTGATCATCCTCACCGTGGTTGGCACGGCGCTCCGAGTGACCCACTATGACGAAAGTGCAACCAAGCTTGGCCAACATTAGAGCGCTAACTTCACCCGTGAATGCTCCCTTATCTGCAACGGCCACATCTTGGGCGCCATATTTCAGAGCAATTTTGTCGCCATCAACCAAAGTTTGCACTGAGCGGATGTCTGTGAACGGTGGGATGACTGCTACCTCAAGTGCGGCAAAATCATCGGCGGTAAGTGTGTATGCCAACTTCTGAACCAATGCGATGGCTTCGATGTGGTTCAGATTCATTTTCCAATTGCCAGCCATTAATGGGATACGTGCCATTTAGTTGTCCTCCAGGACTGTAATACCCGGCAATTTTTTGCCTTCGAGAAATTCTAAACTTGCGCCGCCGCCAGTAGATACGTAAGTGAAATCAGAATCAGGAATTCCAAACAGACGAATAGCTGCTGCTGAATCGCCGCCTCCCACAAACGTCATACCTGAATTCTTGGTTATGGCTGTGGCGAGCGACTTTGTGCCAGTTGCAAAAACTGGCATCTCAAATACTCCCATAGGTCCATTCCAAACAATTGTTTTGGCATCGGAGATCTTTGTTTCAAAATTAGCAATCGAAAGCGGTCCGATGTCCAAACCCATCCAACCATCTGGAATGCTATCGACTGAAACTATTGCAGTATCGGCATCTGCTGCGAAATTATCTGCAATGACTACATCAACCGGCAGAACAATCTCAACGCCACGTTTTACGGCAGTTTCCAGAATCGCCTTAATATTTGGGATTTGTTCAATTTCAAGCAGTGATGATCCTACCGACTTGCCTTGCGCAGCTAAAAATGTAAAGCACATGCCGCCACCAACAATCAACCTGTCAACACTGTGAATCAAGTTCTCAATTACTTTGAGCTTGTCGCTCACTTTTGAGCCACCAAGAATTACAACATAAGGACGCTCTGGATCAGTCAAAACTTTGTTAAACACTGTTACTTCAGCATGCACCAAAAGTCCCGCAGCATTTGGTAGGACTTCGGCTAGTTCAGTAACTGAAGCTTGCTCCCTGTGCACCACTCCGAAACCATCACTTACAAATAAGTCGCCCAGGTCTGCCCAAATCTTGGCCAGCTCAATGCGTTCATTTTTAGCTTTACTGGTTTCCCGACTATCAAATCTCACGTTTTCCAACATTGCAATGTCGCCATCTTTGAGATTGGCAATCGTTGACTTTGCACTTGCTCCGCAAACATCACTTGCCAGCGGAACTTGGCAGCCAATTATTTCACTCAAGCGCTTTGCTGCTGGCGCTAAAGAAAACTTGGCATCAGGGATTCCCTCTGGTCGACCAAGATGTGCCAACAAAACCACCCGAGCGCCGCGACTGCTCAGATTTTCAATAGTTGGGACACTTGCCCGAATTCGGCCATCATCAGTTATTAGTCCCTGCTCGAGTGGAACATTGAAGTCAACTCGAACAAAAACTATTTTGCCTGTGACTTCTAAGTCTTGAATCCCACGAATCTGCATACTTTAAAGTTTTGATCCTACGAATTTCGTGATGTCCACGAGGCGATTTGAATAGCCCCATTCATTGTCATACCAACCAACAACCTTCACGGTGTTGCCCATGGCAATAGTCAGCGATGAATCAAAAATGCAGGAAGCCGGATCAGTAACAATGTCAGAGGAAACAATTGGATCCTCGGTATAAGTCATGTAACCCTTTAGCGAGCCATTTGCTGCGGCTTTAACAACTTCATTAACTTCTTCTTTTGTCACTGACTTTTTAAGAACTGCAGTCAGATCTGTGGCGGAGCCAGTAGGTACTGGCACTCGCATGGCATAGCCGTCTAACTTGCCTTTTAGCTCTGGCATAACTAAACCGATTGCTTTTGCTGCGCCGGTAGTCGTTGGAATTAAATTTGTTGCTGCCGCGCGTGATCGGCGTAGATCTGGATGTGGAAAATCTAAAATAACTTGATCGTTTGTGTACGCATGAATTGTTGTCATTAAGCCATGTTCAATACCAAAGGCATCATGTATGGCCTTAGCCATCGGAGCCAGGCAATTAGTTGTGCAGGACGCATTAGAAATCACATGATGATTCGCAGCGTCATAAGTTTCATGATTAACGCCCATAACTATGGTCACATCTTCGTTGCTAGCTGGCGCTGAAATGATTACTTTTTTGGCGCCAGCTGAAATATGCGCTGCGGCTTTTGTCCCGTCGGTGAAGTGGCCAGTGGATTCAATAACGATGTCCGCTCCTAGATCGCCCCAAGGCAGCGCGCCTGGATCACGCTGTGAAGTTACGGTGATTGTCTTGCCGTCAACGATGATTGAGTTATCGGTAAAAGTTACTTCTTTGCCAAGGCGACCCAAAATAGAGTCATACTTCAATAAATGTGCAAGAGTCCTGTTGTCCGTTAGATCATTAATGCCCACAATTTCGATGTCGGCGCCAGAAGTTGCAATCGCACGAAAGTAATTTCGGCCTATTCTTCCAAAGCCATTAATACCGACTCTTACGCTCATAACTAATCTCCCCTAAGTAAGTGCGAACATCGAGTGCAGGATGCTATTCCCTATTACCAAATAGCTTTCAAATTATTGTTCGAGCATATCAGCGGTGAGCCCAGCTTCGGTGTTAGGTATGCCCAAATCTGAAGCCCGCTTATCAGCCATTGCCAGCAATCTTCGAATTCGTCCAGCTATTGCATCCTTTGTCATAGGCGGATCAGCAAGTGCGCCAAGTTCTTCCAGGCTTGCTTGCTGGTGGGTCACTCGCAACTGACCGGCTTCCAATAAATGTGTAGGAATCTCGGGCCCGAGAATTTCAATGGCTCTCGCTGCGCGAGCCCCGGCGGCAACTGCTGCGCGCGCGGATCGTCGTAAGTTAGCATCGTCAAAATTGGCTAACCGGTTGGCAGTGGCGCGAACTTCACGCCGCATTCTGCGCTCTTCCCAAGCTAAAACTGATTCGTGCGCGCCGATACGTGTCAACAACGCTCCAATTGCATCTCCATCGCGAATAACGACTCGATCAACACCGCGCACCTCGCGTGCTTTTGCTGCGATGCCAAGGCGACGTGCGCTGCCAACTAGTGCCAATGCTGCTTCGGGACCTGGACAAGTTATTTCAAGAGATGAGGAACGACCGGGTTCAGTTAATGAACCATGTGCCAAAA
>Ga0209355_1002127_pt1 | contig 11101 bp, 7 predicted proteins | sample LauGreSBDMM110SN_3_FD_187563 | JGI IMG/M metagenome (GOLD analysis project Ga0209355, IMG submission 187563) | Freshwater lake microbial communities from Lake Michigan, USA - Sp13.BD.MM110.SN (SPAdes) (version 2) | ecosystem: Environmental > Aquatic > Freshwater > Lake | place: Lake Michigan, USA...
CCCAGCGGTAACTGCATATATAAAGGAGCACAACCTCTATGCCAGCAAGTAAGAGCGTTATCGAGTTAGTCCAGGTGGCTGCTCGCGCTGCCTCTGACAAGTTTGGCGAAGAGATGGTCGCAATCGACCTCTCAGATCAGATGGTGCTCAGCGAGGTCTTCCTAATAATTACCGGCGCAAATATCCGCATGGTCGATGCAATCGCTGATGAGGTTGAGGAAAAGCTACGCGCAATCGGCGAGAAGCCTGCTCGTCGCGAAGGCACTGATGAGTGGGTACTTCTTGATTACTCAGATTTAGTAGTGCATATTCAAAGTAAAGAGCTGCGTAACTACTACATGCTCGATCGCTTATGGAATGACTGCCCAACGATTGCTTTGGATGATTTTGAAACCGATCGGATAAGGGAAGAAGCAGCAAAGTGAACTCGAATAAGGTCTTTATCTGGCGCCATGGTCAGACGGATTGGAACATGGTCAACCGTTTTCAAGGCCACTCAGATATCCCGCTCAACCGTGTTGGTGAGTTTCAAGCAAAGCACGCCGCGGCAATCCTTGCCGGTATGGAGCCAACGCAGATTATCTCTAGCGACTTGGGCCGCGCACTAAATACTGCACAACGTCTTGCAGAGATTGTAAATCTTGAAGTCAAGGTTGATGAAAGATTGCGCGAAACAAATGGCGGCCTGTGGGAGGGCAAGACGGGGGCTGAGAACCGTGAAAACGATTTTAAGAACTTTGTTCGTTGGATAGATGGAGAAGATCTACCAGCAGGAACAACAGGTGAAAAGAGAAGCGAAGTTGCTGCTCGTACTACCGCTGTGATTATGGAAGCGCTTGAAGGAAGGACGAATCAAACACTTGTTATAACAACCCATGGCGGTGCAGCACGCTGCATCCTTGGATCTTTCCTACAGCTGCCACTTTCTCATTGGGGAAAGATTGGCGGATTATCAAACGCTTCTTGGTCAGTGCTTGAGCATTCACCAAAAGGCTGGCACTTAGCTGAGCACAACGCAGGAAGTATTCCTGAGCCTGTATTTGGTGAAGAGTCTGGCGCCGTTGCACCTGATTGGTAATCTCTAAATAGGAAGTTTGATTTCAAAGATTTTGTTGAGCTTAGCCTGTGAAATCCCAAGCATCTCGAGACCAATACGAATCGACTTCTCAGCATCTTGTCCAGAAAAACTTGAGTCCGTCAACTCTGAACGCATAGCCGCAGCAAGTAATATCGCTACGAGGTTTTGAACTCGAAGCTCAACATCATCTAGTTGCAATACTTTGGCCTTAACAAGCCTGCCAACGTGTGAACCCATCTCACTGGCAATTTGCGGATCGATTAAAGTGATAGCCTCGTAGTTCTTAGCAACCATCTCTGCATAGTGTGGGTGTGTTGTCTTCATCCGCACAAATAAACGCATTGGAATAACAAGCAGTTCGAGCTCATCCTTATAGCTCTTCAATATCTCTTGCTGCCACTGCTCCCAATCGGCGAAAGCGGTAAGTAAAGCTGCGGTAAAGAGAGTCTCTTTATTATTAAAGTGTTTGTAGATCGTGCTTACCGACATCTGCGCATGCTCAGCTACCTCGTCGATGGTTGCCGATGGACCGATGTCGGCCAAGACCTCCTGGGTAGATTTCAAAAGGGCGGCCCTATTGCGCAGAACGTAGGCGCCCTTGCGCCCTTTTTCAGGAGCGACCGCCTTCTTTGCCCGCGTAGCCATACCTCAAGTCTATCGGCGCCCTGAGGCTAAAAAATAGGGGTGATTCAATAAGATGACTCTCCTTCAATATCGAAGTATCCTTACGTTATTCACATACGAGGGAGAGTCCAGTGAAAAAACGCAAGGTGTCGCTGCTCCTTGTCATCTCTGTTTTCTTGGGGATGCTTCAAGCGATCACTACGCCGTACGCCGCACATGCTGTAGCCGGAAGCATCTATCTAAATGATGCAGCGCTATCGACCGCCTATGCGGGAGCAATTGATATAGACACAGGTCAATTCACCATGGAGATGTGGATCAAACCAACCGCTGATGTACCGCAAGGTTTATATACCGGTGGACAAAATGGTGGACAACTTGGATTTAAAGATACAACCTGTACAGGCAGCGCAGCAAAGATCTTTGAGGGAACGTGGGGCGAACGTTGTGGAGCAACGAGCTTACTGAATCAAGTTCCAATTCTAAATAAATGGAACCATATTGTTTTTGAACGAGATGCTGCGAATCTTGAAAGCGTATATCTCAATGGTGAGCGAATTCTATCCACCGCAGGTGTACATAAACTTGGCATGAATGATTCGTATGGAACCTTCAATATTGGTGCCGTCGAGCGAGCAAAATTCACTGGATACATTTCAAGCTTTAGATTAACAACCGGTGCTGCTCTGTATGCGCCTGGGATGCAGATGCCTTCATCAGAGCTAACATCAACTGTAGCCAGTGGCACAGTCGTTCTGCTGATGAACTTCGTGACTAACAATGAGTTAACGGACAGCATTAGTAATCGTGTATTTACAACGACTGGGACCAAAAAGAACTCTGTAGCGGAAGCAAGTACTTCAAATACGTACGCTTTTAGCAACGCAACTCCAAGTTTTGCTCTGGCAGATGGCAGTGTTGAGCTGGATCGCTCCAAGGAGAACTATCTTTCAACCACTGTTACGGCGGCTGGTACCGACTCCGTTACATATGAGTGGTGGTTTCGCACAACCAACGACACAACTAATCAAGGAATGCTTCAAACAAGAAGCAATGGAACCGGATGCGATGGATTTGATATCTCATTGCAGGGTCGAGCGATTATCATCGGTAGATGCTCGTGGCTATTCACCTCCGGAAATATCATTTCGATGAGTACTTGGTATCACATAGCAGCGGTGAGAAATGGTGCGCAAGCGTGGAAGATTTACTTGAACGGTGGCGAAATTGGGAGCTTCAATGACAATGTGAGCTACACGAGCACAGGTCTATTAATTGGACGAAAAAGTTCAAAAACTGAAACATTTAGCGGAAACATAAGTAATTTTCGATATGTAAAGGGATCCGCTCTATATACGAGTGATTTTTCAGCCAGTCTTCCAACCTCCGCATTAACGGCAGTGGCAGGAACGAACCTTCTTCTAAATACAAAGTTTGGGGATAGCTCGAATTTCCTTAAGGACAGCTCTGGCAATAATCGAATTGTTACTAACAGCAGTACTTTGAGTTTATATACAGCCTCCTCGTCATTGGCCCCCTTCCTGGCGAAGAAAGCGTCAACTACGACAATTAGCTGTCCCTCACCTCAGACCTATACAGGCTTAGCAATAACTCCATGTACAGCCACCGTCACTGGAGATGGCGGTCTCAATGAGACAACAACCGTTACCTACAGCAGCAACATCTCTGTTGGAACTGCGACTGTAACCGCCAGCTTTGCCGAGAATGCCAACTACTTGGCTTCAAGTGCGAGCACGACATTTACGATTGCCAAGAGAGCGACTTCGTTCGCCTTTTCCTGTACAGCTAATCAGGTTTACACGGGTAGTGCGCTGACACCCTGCTCAGCAACTGTCACGGGAGCTGGCGGGTTGGTCGAAACTGCGACGGTTACTTATGGATCCAATACCAATGCAGGTACAGCAACAATCTCCGCCTCCTATGCAGGGGCTGCAACTTATGAAGCTTCCAGTGGCTCTGGCACATTTGTTATAGCAAAAGCTCCATCTAGCGTTGTTACATCCTGTTCAAATCAGAGCTATAACGGTGGCGCACTTGCACCATGTACAGCAACAGTTACAGGCGCAGGCGGGTTAAATGAGACCGTTACCCCGACTTATACAAATAACACAGGTGCTGGAACCGCATCCGTTACAGCCTTATATGCCGGCGATAGCAACCACGAGACTTCGACCTCTGTAACAACCTTTGCAATCGGGCAAGTTAGTTCTAATGCCTCCTTCACTGCATCAACTTCAGCGTTAATTCTTGGTCAATCCGTCACGCTCACCGCAGCAGTTACTTCGGGTGCGACGGGCACAGTTAACTTTAAGGATGGTGCACTGAACTCGTTGTGCGTAACAGGAATCCTAGTTTCAGGCAGCGCTTCATGTTCCTGGACACCAGATTCGGTAGCCACCTTTGCGGTGTCAGCTTTCTATGCAGGCGATAACAACTTCACAGGCTCTAACTCAGCTGGATCGAACATCGTCGTTACACCAGTAACACACACCGTTACCTACAACGCCAACGGCGGAACATCTCTACTGGATACCGCAACGGTATTAAATGGAAGCACTTTAGTTTTAACCTCAGCTTCACGGTACGGCTATCACTTTGATGGCTGGTTCACTTCTCAAAACGGTGGAACACAGGTTTCTTCTCCTTATGCCGCTACGAGCAGCTCAACGATTTGGGCGCGATGGACTCAGAGCTCTCTTTATGGCCTAACGTCGGCTGAACTTGGAACTCCAGATAGCGTTGAATCAGATCTTTCGCGCACCAAGATCATTTCAACAGAGTTCGGTAGTACAAGTAGCACAATCAGAATTCCTGCCGGAGCCTTCGCAAATCCAACAACCGTGGATGTCTATACCCTGGCCGATAACGCCTTTGCTGAGGGACGCATACCCGACTCAAATGTTTACATCATCTCTCAGGTAGTTGCATGGCGCGAAAGCAATGGAACTATCCCGATCGCCCGCAGCGCTGTTCAGATGACAATTTCAAGCCCATCTATCAGAGTTGGCGCACTTGTTTACTCAATCGTTGATGGCGTAGTTAAAGCAACCGATACAGCAACCGTAGCGGGATCAATAACAATCTATATGACCGAGGATCCAATCATTGTGGTTGCAGAAGCTCCGGTTGCACCACCTTGTAACTGCCAACAGCAAAATCAAAACTTAGGTGGGGGAGGCGCTCCCGCGCCTGCTGTAGAGGAGGCAAAGAAAGAGGTTGTTGAAGTCTCCGTACCTACGCCGATGGTTAACAAGGTTTATAAGTCTCAGGTGAAAATCTACTTCGATTTGGGTTCTGCAACAGTCAACGCCAAGAGCTTAAAGACCATCTCAGATTTCATGGGGAAACTCTCCAAGAATCAGCAAGGCATAAAAATCTCCGCTGTTGGCTTTACTCAACCAACTTTGATTAATCCATACCCAGAGGCACTTTCTCGAGCCCGAGCAAAATCGGTGATTCAGATCGTTAAGCGGCATGGATTAGACGCAAAGTATATTTCTAGGGGCAAAGGAAACGCACCGACTAACTCACCACAGTCTCGATACGTAACTCTGACAGTTACAGCGCTCCAAGCAATCGGTTAAGTTTGTATTACAGGTGAAGATTTGGGGTGATAAATGCGCCTTTGACCCCTACCATCGAGAGATGAGAATCCAGCTGCCAAGGATTAAATGGCGGCAGCGAGTACGCAGATGGTTTGTGATTGCATTGGTGACTCTCTTAACTCCAGTTTTTCTTGGTACCTCGCCTGCTGGTGCCGTTCCGGGAGCACCGGGTTTTAACTCAGTTATTTTGGCGCTGATTTCCGACAACGACTTTGCGGCATGGATGGGCGATGACAAAAATGTCACGCGCCTTTTCTGGCAGAACGATGTCTCTTGGTATGACCAAGTCGCCGCCATGGAGGATCAAGATGTAGTTCCTCGAGCTGGAGAAACATTTATCTATGTTCTCGCTATGGGTGGTGACGGATACACAGGAGAAGCTGGTGGTCCAGGAACTGGTGGCCAAGAGGACTGGGCAGGCACTATTAATGAAAAAAGTCTTCTGACGTATCCAGGTGCACAAGTTGCGATCGGAAAAAGTACCGTCGATACGAGAACTATCACGCTTGATGGCTATCTGTTACTTAATGGCTTCTTACCCAATTTTGGAGCATCTTCAGGTGAAATATCGGGCGGTACGTACTCACCAGATTTGGTATCACTCCAAGCAGGCCTTACAGATGCAATCTGGTCACCTGCCACAATTGCTAACCACCCTGCAATCGCGTCACCAAGAAACGATTGCACCGTCTCTTGTTATAGCGCAAATGGGCCAGGATTTATTAATCAGGGTTGGGATTATCCAGATGGCAGCGCGGTTGTCTTTAGATTTCCTCTCAGCGCCGCATCACTTCCTGTTAGTGCAGGAAATGGCCAGGTTGTCGTTGATTGGGAGCAGCCAGTTGGGGGTGAAGCGGTAGATGATTACCTTGTCTACTACAAAGAAACTTCAGAGCCAGATGCTTCTTTTAAGAGTTTCTCAGTCGTTAACTCCGCTACAACCCTAGAAACTGTAACGGGGTTAACCAACGGCTCCTCTTACACCTTTAGGGTTACTTCAAGAAATGCAAATGGGGTGAGCGCTCCAACAGACTCGCGATCGGTAACGCCAACCGGGCCCCCTTCACAACCTTTAAACCTTAGTTACGCAGCTCTTGGTAGCTCTATTTCTGTCAACTTTAGCCCTCCAGAAAATAATGGAGGCTTTGAAATATCAAATTATGAGTACTCAATTAACAATGGAATCACTTGGGTTGCAAGATCACCGCAATCAGTGACATCTCCAATAACAATTTCCGGCTTAAATGATGCAACGACTTATCAAGTAAAGCTTAGAGCCGTGACACCTTATGGCGTGGGTGCAGCGTCTTCAGCCGTCTCAGCTATTCCTATTGTGAATACAACTAAGACAATCACCTTCTCAAAGGGAACCTTGGACACGGTTACCTCGCTAGCAGCAAATCAGTCCCGCTCTGCTGGTTATGTTTTGACGATTCCCGCAGGACCGACTCGAGCAAACTTCACATTTACTGGGTGGAAAGAAGGTGCTTCTTCTTATCAACCGAACGATACTTATACGGTTGGAGCAAGCAACCCTACATTTACAGCGCAATGGATTCAGGACTCTTTATACGGCACAGGTGCAGGGGATCGATCCAAGAAGTTAACTTGGGATATCTCTGCAGGTGAAGAGATTGATGCAACGGTTAGTGCGGATAATGGAAGCTCAATCAGAGTTGTTATTCCTGCAAACGCACTTGATGCTGGTACAGAAGTAGTTTTCTGGAGATTGCTAAATCAAAACATTGGACTTGAAAAAGTGAGTGCAGCTAATGATTACTTCTTAAACATTGGAGTTTCTTGGACAATTGGAGATGATTTAACCTCACCAAAAACTGTCCAAGTCGCGAATTCGCCCATTCGGATGACCATTGTTAACGCCGTAATTGAACGAGGCGCAAAGGCATGGCAGGTTGTTAAAGGTGTGAGCACTTTGATTGGAACAGCAACCAATGCAGGACAGATGGACGTCGCATTTAGAGATGACCCGCTCATTGTGGCCGCAAATGTTGATCCTGAACCGGTCGCTCAGCCTCAGCAACAAGTGGTGGTGCCGGTTGGGGTACCTGTTATCGAGCCGCCTGTGGTTACTACTCCTATTGCAGTTAAAGCCTTTAAATCTCAGATCAGGGTGTTCTTTGAACTTGGCACTGCGTGGTTAGCTCCAAAAGAGAAAAATACCTTAACAAAGTTTGTAAAGGATTTTGCGAGCAAGAATCAGATTGTCGATGTTGCGGTAGCTGGCTACACCCAACCAACGTTGATTAATCCCAATCCACAAAAGCTCTCCGTTGATCGCGCAAAAGCTGTCGTAAAAGCTTTAAAGGCACTCGGTGTGAACGCCAAGATCTCTGCAACAGGCAAAGGCAATGCAAAGACAAATAAAGCGAGTTCTCGTTATGCGTTGCTCACAATTACCGGAACCGCTTTAAAGTAAGGAATTAACCCCTTAATACCTTGGTAATTGGCACTTAGGCTTGCCAGAAACTATGCTCAGTCATGCAAACGGGGCTATGGCGCAGCTGGTAGCGCACCTGCATGGCATGCAGGGGGTCAGGGGTTCAAGTCCCCTTAGCTCCACGTGAGTAATGATGTAAACACCGAACGCGAACATGCGGCGTACGACTTCGCCTACGTTCAAGAGAAGTGGTTACCAATCTGGGACAAGATTGAACCCTTTAAATCAGGTCGTCCAGATGATGCGCGTGAGAAAAAGTACGTGCTCGATATGTTTCCTTACCCATCAGGTGATCTTCATATGGGTCACGCAGAGGCGTACGCACTTGGCGATGTAATTGCTCGTTACTGGGTACAAAAAGGTTTTAATGTCATGCACCCAATCGGTTGGGATGCATTTGGTCTACCAGCAGAGAACGCTGCAATTAAGCGCAACGAAGATCCACGTATTTGGACTTATGAAAACATCGCAACACAAAAAGCATCGATGCGACGTTATGCATGTTCCTTTGACTGGGATCGCGTCTTTAACACATGCGATCCTGAGTACTACAAATGGAATCAGTGGCTCTTTATCGAACTTCACAAACGTGGCTTGGCATACCGCAAAGACTCAGCTGTTAACTGGTGCCCAGGGTGTCAAACAGTTCTAGCTAACGAGCAGGTTGTTGCCGGTCTATGCGAGCGTTGCGATAGCGCTGTTACGAAGAAGAAGCTCAATCAGTGGTACTTCAAGATCACTGATTACGCAGATCGCTTGCTCGATGACATGGCACAGCTTGAGGGTAAGTGGCCAGAAAAAGTCTTAACGATGCAGCGCAACTGGATCGGTCGCTCACAAGGTGCAAACGTTACCTTTGAGATTGAGGGGCGCACCGAGCCTGTCACCATCTACACAACACGTCCAGATACTTTGTACGGTGCAACATTTATGGTTGTTGCCGCTGACTCCGCTCTTGCTACAGAGCTCGCATCAGGCACCGCTGTTGAAAAAGAGTTTGCTGCTTATCTTGAAAAGATTAAGGCTGCATCAGATATCGATCGCCTTGCAACCGATCGTCCAAAGAGCGGTGTCTTTCTTGAGCGTTATGCAATCAACCCGGTAAATGGTGAGAAGTTACCTATCTGGGCATCTGATTATGTATTAGCTGATTACGGCACCGGCGCAATCATGGCTGTTCCAGCACATGACCAGCGTGACTTAGATTTTGCACGTGCGATGAAACTTCCGGTGCGTGTGGTTATTGAAACCGGTGAAGAGGATCCAAACGCGAGTGGTGTTGCAACAACTGGTGAAGGCAAGGTTGTTAACTCTGGTTCACTCAACGGTCTTTCAAAGGTCGAGGCTATTGCTGCGATCACAAAAGAGCTTGAGGCAAAGAAGCTTGGAAAATCGGCTCGTAACTACCGTCTGCGCGACTGGTTAGTATCGCGTCAACGTTACTGGGGCACACCGATTCCTATCGTGCACTGTGAAAAGTGTGGTGAAGTCGCGGTCCCTGCAGATCAACTCCCTCTCAAACTTCCAGATGCAAAGGGCTTAGATTTAAAGCCAAAGGGTCAGTCACCATTGGCAGCTGCAACGGATTGGGTAAATACAAAGTGTCCTACGTGCGGCGGCGCAGCCCTGCGCGATACAGACACGATGGATACCTTCGTGGACTCATCCTGGTACTTCCTTCGTTATCCATCATCGACAAATAACGAGGAGCCTTTCTCACGTAAAGATATCGATACATGGCTACCGGTTGATCAGTACGTTGGTGGTGTAACGCACGCGATCTTGCACCTGTTGTATAGCCGCTTCTTTACCAAGGTTTTGAACGATATGGGGATGCTTGGATTCAACGAGCCTTTCTCCCGACTTCTTAACCAAGGAATGGTTGTTATGGATGGCTCTGCGATGTCTAAGTCTCGCGGCAACCTGGTTCGACTCTCGGATGAGCTTGAGAACCACGGCGTGGATGCGATCCGTTTATCAATGGTCTTTTCAGGTCCACCTGAGGATGATGTTGATTGGTCTGATGTTTCACCATCGGGCTCAGTAAAGTTCTTATCCCGTGCTTGGCGTTTATCTGGTGATGTTTCTTCTGCGCCAGGAGTTGATTTCTCAAAGGGAGACACCACTCTTCGCAAAGCAACACACAAAGCGGTTCACGATGCTGGCTTTGCGGTTGAATCATTTAGATTTAACGTAGCTGTTGCTCGCGTTATGGAGCTAGTGAACGCAACACGTAAAGCGATTGATTCAGGTCCAGGAGCCGCCGATCCCGCTGTTCGCGAGGCGGTTGAAGCGATTGCAATTATGTTGTCACTTGTTGCACCCTTTACATCTGAGGAGATGTGGGAGCGCTTAGGTCACAAGCCCGCTGTTGCATTGGCTGGTTGGCCAGCGGTAGACCCAGCCCTTCTTGTGGCAGATGCGGTGGAAGCGATTGTTCAGATTAACGGCAAGATCAAGGAGCGCCTTGAGGTTTCACCAACCATCTCCGATGCAGAGATAGAGGCGATGGCTATGTCTCACCCAAGTATCGTCGCCGAGCTTGCAGGTGCTACGCCTAAGAAGGTTATTGCTCGCGCACCAAAGCTTGTCAACATCGTTCTTTAACCACAGGCTGGTACCTACTTAGTTTTTGAGGCGATTCTCGGCGCCACACTGCGCCCATGAAAATACTTGAAGATATCCGATTCTGGTGGGATGAGCTCACCTTCTCACATGTACAAAAACGATCACTCTTAATTATCGCCGCTGTTGTTGTAGTGGCATCTGGTGCATACGTTGTACGCCCACATGCATCGCAGGAGATAGTTGCACCACCGCTGCTGGAGATCGAGAGTTCGACGGCCACCGTTGTAGTCGATGTTGCAGGCGCTGTCGCAAACCCTGGTGTCTACACACTTCCTGCAAACTCAAGGGTTATCGATGCAATTACCGCCGCCGGAAACATCAAGAAGGGCGCAGATACATCAGATATAAACCTTGCGCGAATCATTCGAGATGGTGAGCAGGTCTATGTCTTTCCAAAGGGTTCAAAGAGTTACTCTGCATCCTCATCAAAGGCTAAGTCGGTGCCTCGAGGTCCCATACCTATCAACCGTGCCAGTGTTAAAGAGCTAGACCTACTCGATGGAATCGGACCGGTAATTGCTGGGCGAATAGTTGCCTATCGAAACGCAAACGGTCCCTTTTTAACACTTGAGGACATCATGAAGGTTTCCGGTATCGGAGAAGCAAAGTTCGCGCAGTTCAAAGAGAAGATCACTCTTTAATCGACTACCGCGCAATCTCACTTGGGGGCGCGGTATGGATAGGTGC
>Ga0209355_1002129_pt1 | contig 11099 bp, 23 predicted proteins | sample LauGreSBDMM110SN_3_FD_187563 | JGI IMG/M metagenome (GOLD analysis project Ga0209355, IMG submission 187563) | Freshwater lake microbial communities from Lake Michigan, USA - Sp13.BD.MM110.SN (SPAdes) (version 2) | ecosystem: Environmental > Aquatic > Freshwater > Lake | place: Lake Michigan...
GTTTTACATGAAAATTGGTCCGTTTACGTTCCCACAAGAAAAAGCGACCGCTGGCGCTATCACTGGCATATTGTTTGCTTGGATATCATTGTATATTTTAGGGTCATACATTACGTTGTGTGCGGTGAATACTTTGTTTCCGTTAAACATTCCCATCACATGGGAAACTGTAATGTCTGTAATGTGGTTGACTGCATTAGTTAATGCACTATTCTCAGGGAGTTCAAAGTGAAATTTTTAGTTGCTGGATTAATTAGCGTTTTTGCAATAAGCAATTCTATTGCTGGACCATCCATCTTTGGTGGTGGAAGTTTTATTTCAGAGTCTAGTCAAAATTCTGGTGACGATTACGTAAAATATGATTTGGCTAGGGTCGTAAGACTTCATCCCATTACAACTTCTAAAGTCTACAGCGTTATTCGTCAATCATGCACACTAGTTGAAGACTTATCTCCATCACCTCCAGTCATTGGTGGCGTTGTTGGTGCAGGTCAGTCTAAAATGATTCAACGTTGCATTCCATATAACGATAGAGAATATAAACAAATCATCACTGGATATGATGTTACGTTCGAATATTTTGGACAAATACGCACAGTTCGTATGGAAAATGATCCAGGAAATACGGTAAGAGTTAAAACAGTTACGAGTGTGTATGTGATTCAGTAATTATGAAAAAGTTAAGTGTGCTACATAGTATTATAGCAATTTCTTTTTTTGCATCTAGCGCAAAATCTGAAGTTGTTCTTGTCGAAGATTCTTCTACTCAAAGTGGAATCTATATGGCAAAGGTCATTTCAAAGAAACCTATAATAGAGAAAGTGGCACACATGACAACAAAAAATTACTGTGAAAGATATCACGGAACTACACATTATAGTAATGCGTCTGTTAGTTCTCCGATAATTGCAAAGACCGAAGGAATTTCAAATCCTGTATGTAATCTTGTGACGCATCAAAATTATTATGATGTGGTTAAAAGTTATCAAATAACATACGATTTCAAGGGTACACTCAAAACTGCAATACTACATTATGAGCCAAGTGAATTTGTGCAGGTGTATAATGCTCCATGACGTATTATGTTTATGGTGCAGAGGGAAGCAGAACAACTGATAAAGTTGAAACGCTGTTGACAGTATGTAGGCGACAATATAAACTATTCATATTGGGTCAAGACTATTCAATAGAACAATTGAGAATATTAGTTCCCGAAACTAGTTTTGTTCCCCACATATACCACGATGCAAAATACATTGGTGGCATTAAAGAACTGTACGATTATTTGTATAGCGAAGTAAAAATGGAAAAACAATTCCAAAACGAAACCCGAGAACTTGACAATTGATTGGATTATGAGTATACTAGAGACATTGAACGAAAGATATTTTTAACATGGAGAACTTTGATATGACAACTTTTAATTATTCAACAACTACACCAAAAGAACAAAAAGCATTTCGGGACTGGCTGACTAGCCATCTCAAATACGGTCCTGTGACTGTTGACTTTCTGAAGAAAGATGGTACAATGCGTACTATGAAATGCACATTGCAGGAATCTGCAATCCCAACATACGAAAAGAAAACCGAACGTGTTCGTACAACTTCAACTGACGATGCTATCTCCGTAGTTGACTTAGAGAAAAACGAATGGCGTTCGTTTCGTTACGATTCTGTTAAATCTGTATCATTTACATTAGGCGAATAAATTATGAAATTTTCCAAGATCAATCCTGGCGCTGACGCACAAGCATTTGGCACAGAACCTTCTTGGACCAATCAAGACGAAATCAGTAATCTTAAGATTGCTGAAATTCGTGCTTTGAATTGGTATAATTATTTTTGCGATAATAAGCAAGCAAAAACTTTTGTTGTAGAATACATGGCTAGTATTGGTAGACCAAAAGAAGAAATTTCTTTGATCGTATCAAGTGATGCATCTATTCCAGTACAACTTGGTTGGGTAGCACGTATGATGTGTATGGGCTACGAACCATCTGACACATTCAAAAACTTCTTTGTCAAAGAGTTTAAGACTGTCATTGAGACTGCAAAGAAAACCAAAAAACCAAAAGCACCAACTGTTACATTAACTGCACCAGTCGTGTCTATTCAAGATAGAATTCGTGAGAAAGCCTCTGAGGAAGTTGGTGAGATTGAAGGGCTTGTTGATGACTTCATTGCTGGTGGATGTAAATCTCCTCCAGACATGCAATCTTATTTAAAGAATCGTGCATTGTCTTCCGTTGTACAGAAGCGTATGTGTGAATCGTTCATTAAGCGTTCTAAAGAATTTGAAGATGCAATGAATACATCCGATGCTGATATCAAAGAAGCATATTCTAATTTCAGTAAAGTGCAATTGCGTAAGATTAAAGAATTCTATGATGCAATCGTTGCAGAAACAAATCGTGCCGCAGAATCTAAACCTACCCGTAAAGCACGTAAAGTTAAAGAGAAGCCCGCAAGTGTGATTGCCGCTAAGGTTCAATACATGAAAGATTTCGCTGAGTTGAATTTGAAGAGTGTTCTGCCAGAAAAGATCATTGGTGCAAATCAAGTGTGGTTGTACAATACCAAAACAAAATTGCTTGGCATGTACAATGCTGACAATGCGAAAGGGTTGACAATCAAGGGTACAACAATTCAAAACTTCAATGCTGAAACATCTACCGGCAAGCGTTTACGTAAGCCCGAAGTGACTGTTAAGCAAGTACTTGATGGTGGTAAGATTGTCTTGAAAAAACTGTTAGATGGCTTATCTACCAAGCCTTCCGAATTGACAGGGCGCATTAACTCTGATACAATTATTGTTAGAGTAATAACTGGATAACTTAAAATGATTTTGATTGACTTGAATCAAGTAATGATTTCAAATCTAATGATGCAGATAAATTCAAATGCATCAAATGTAATTGATGAAAACATGGTTCGCCACATGGTGCTGAATAGCATTCGCATGTACAACATGAAATTCAAAGATAGCTATGGTGACATTGTTATCTGTTGCGATGACAAGAAGTATTGGCGGCGTGATTACTTTCCGTACTACAAAGCGGGACGTAAGAAAGACAGAGAGGCATCTCCGTTTGACTGGAATCTAATCTTTGAAACGCTAAACAAAGTGCGTGATGAAATCAAAGAGTACTTTCCGTACAAAGTGATTCAAGTTGACAAGACTGAGGCTGATGACGTTATTGCTACGTTGACGCACAAGTTCGGTGTTCCACTTAAGAACAGCACTACCGAAAAGATTCTGATTCTATCTAGCGACAAAGACTTTATGCAATTGCAGAAGTTCGCAAACGTAGAACAGTATAGTCCAATGGGTAAGAAGTTCTTGCGTACAAATACACCAGAAGCCTTTCTGAAAGAACACATTATTAGAGGCGACAGAAGCGATGGTATTCCTAACTTTATGTCTTCCGATGATACATTTGTCGTAGAAGCACGACAAAAACCTGTAACTGAGAAAAAGCTAAATAAGTGGTTAGAAGAAGAACCTGAGTCTTTTTGTGATGAAGTGATGCTGAGAAATTACAAGCGAAATGAATTGCTGATTGACCTGTCTAAGATTCCAACTGAGTATCAAGAAAAGATTCTTGAAACTTATGACAATACCCCTAAACGTGGTAGGGAAAAACTACTTAACTATTTTATCCAAAACCGCATGAAGCAGTTGATGGAACATATACAGGAATTTTGAAATGTCTATTGATATTAGTAAGATGACTTTGCCTGAGTTGCTACAGCATGTCGCAGAATTACCAGCGGCTAAAAAAGCAAACTCATTGAAACAGATTGCAAACTTAACACCAGAATTAAAAACGGTGTTGCAATACACGTTTCACAAAAACATTGTGTTTGAATTGCCAGCTGGTGCACCTCCATACAAACCTATGGAGACTCCTGGTAATTGGGGGCATAATCGTCTACCAAAAGAATTGAGAAAGTTTCAGTATTTCCTAAAGGGAAGTACTTTGAATCCTATCAAACGTGAATCAATTTTTATTGAGGTTCTTGAAACAGTTTCACCTGAAGAGGCTAAACTTGTTTTGATGATGAAGGATAAAAAACTTACGTACAAAGGCATCACTAGAAAACTTATTGAAGAAGCGTTGCCTGAAATCTTACAGGGAGAATCAGAGTAACAAAATGGCTAAAACAAAAAAGTATTCCAGTTTCCGTGACTTCTATGATGACGAAGGTCGCAAAGGGAAACCGAAGTTGGACGAATCTAAAAAACAAAAAGATAAGTTCAAGCATCAGACAAAATTTATTGATCCTAAAAATCTTAAAGATGATGATTGGGATGAGTTTGAAGAATTTGACGAAGTAAAATAACTGAGTAATATATTATGATTTTGAATGATAGAGGCGGAAAACATCTAGGTTGGTTTTCATGGGATGAAGCATTCCGTCAAGCGGACAGTATTGACCATGGAATATATGCTTTTTATTTTGGCGAGAATAAACCAAGCAAAAAAACTATGCCGTATGAATTAAAAGATTCTTTTTATTTTGGCATGGCGTGTGGAAAATATCACGATTTAAAAAACAGAAAAAATTGGTCAGGAAAATTAAAAACATTTCTTCAAAAAAGATTTCTCAAACACAACATATACATGTTAAGGTTTCTTGCTGAGGATGATGATAGATATGGTAAATTAGATTTAAAAAAATCTAAATTATTTTTTGAACATTTTTCACCTCCATTGAATCCTCAATGCCAGAGATGGGTTAGCATTTCTGTTCCACCTAAAGAGTATAAATCTGTTGCACTAAAGGCGCTTGTGAGTGCTGTTGAATCTGAATATATCTTAGAGTATACAGAAAGACACGACCAAGTACCTCTGTTGAATTTGAGTGAAGTATATGAATCGGATCGTCAAATAGATTCGTATTCAAATCGTATGATGAGTTCCCCTAGTTTAGCACAATATTTTGGATAGATTATGAAAAAAGAATTGGATGAAGCACTAGTAGCAAAGTACCCAAAGATTTTTAAAGATCGTCATGCACCAATGACGCATACTGCTATGTGTTGGGGGTTTGATTGTGGCGATGGTTGGTACAACATCATTGATGCATTGTGTTCAAACATTCAACATCATGTGGACAATAAACGTAAAGACCGTGCAAGAGCATTGCGATTTAATCGTGCGCTGAAACGTGCATTGGCTGAAGATATACGCCCACTTCAAATGCATTTTAGTTTTGGCAGTCATACAGAGCCAACTTCATTTGGAATTGAATGGGCAAATAAAGCAATTGAAAAAGCAGAGTTCAGAGAAGTTCCCACATACATACCATACATCACAGCAAGTCAAGTGAAAGAAAAGTTTGGTGGATTGCGATTCTACACAAATGGTTATACTGATGAAGTGAGTGGAATGATTCGCATGGCAGAGTCCATGTCATATCGTACATGTGAAGTGTGTGGTAATCCTGGTCGTTCAAATAACTATGGATGGATTTCAACATTGTGCGACACCCACAGATTAGAACGTGGAGAAGACTTGCCGCAAAACGAGGAACTAGAATCCGAAGATTGAATACCAAGGTACTAATACCCATTTCCGAGCCGTCTTAGACGGCTTTTTTGTTGCTTTCCTGCAACAAAAGCCAAAATAGTTGTTGACGTACCCACCGAACCATGTATAATAGAATCTGTTGAGTGAGAAAATTAAAGGAAACAAAATGATTGATGGTTTTAACGAATATCTAGATTGCATCAAAGCTGACTATATCAAGTGGCAAGGTGATACTCCTACTGAAACACAAAAAACAATGGCGCAAGATTTTTGCGATTCCTTGTCCTATGAAGTTGGTCGTAGTTACATCAAAGTAATTATTGGTCGTAAAGGTAGCGGTCGTTCCGTGCATTCGTTTGTTTGTCTCCGTGACATGGGCAAATTCACAAAGGGCGACATTTTGAAAGCGGCTGGTTGGTCGGCACCTGCAAAGAATTTTGCCCGTGGTAACACGATGGCACGGACTTTTCAGAATGTTCGTTGGATGGGAGCAATGTGAATACCAAAGTATTCAGTTGCAAAAAAACAACAGAATTGAAAATAGTTGTTGACTTATGTGCCCATTGTGGTATACTAGAGTCTAGAGATTGAGAAAAGAAAAGGAAATTTGAAATGCGTACAAAAACTTACATTCAGGGCTTCAAGAATTCACAGAAAATTCGTGTGATGTTTGACGGAATTGGTGTCTACACCACCGTTGCTGGTGTGTCTAGTGTGTTTGCTACATACACTCATTCACAAGCGGCCAATGATGCTCTGTTGCGTTTGTCTTACATGCGTTACATGGCACAAAAAGATGGTGCGTTAGTTCCCACTGGTCTTGGTATGACAAGCTATAATACCTCGCAAGTTGGTACGCAAGTTCAAGTTGATTTGATTTAAGGAAATAAAATGACTACATTATCACACGATATATCTTACGGAATGTTTAGCGAAGTTGGCAACTTAGCCGTTCACGGTATTGTTGTTGCCGCAGTAACAATGAATCTGACATGGCCAGAAACTTACAAGTGTCTCAACATGTTAGCCAAAAATGATTACAACAAATTTGGTGAAGCGATGGACACCACAGTTCGGGAATGTGTCTACAATACTTGTGGTTTTACTTCTGACTTTTATGGTGCTTAATATGATTACATACAAATTTTATGTTGGTAAAGATGTTTATGAATTCACCGCAGAGTCTAAACTGAATGCGATGGAAATGTGCAATCGTCAAGTGATTGATAAATTAGATTTGCATCCTATGGCTTGGGCTGATGCTGGTCAGAATGCATTTTCGTATCAGTCTGGCAACTTTTTTGATTAAGGAAACAAAATGAAAATTGAAACAGCAATTGGTATTCTGAATAAAGAACGTGAATTTTTAGGTTTGGGTTTCTTGGAGTTATTGCAAGATATCCAGAAGTATGGTAAGATGACTTACTCTCAAAAGACTATGGAAGCATTTGAACGATTCATGGTTGATGGTCGCAAGATGTTTGCACCTGTTGCAGAATAACAACAACACCAAAAATAGTTGTTGACTTACCCTCTGAACCGTGTATAATAGATTCTGTTGAGTTGATAAAGGACATTGAAATGAGAACAGCAAACGAACAAACCCTTTGGGAAATCCAAGCATACGGCGCTAAGAAATCCGAAATCCTTGAGTCTGTAACAGATTCAATTAGTTTCAAACTTTCTGGTCCTGGCATGGTGATTTCAAGTTACCTTTCCGATGCACAGGAAGTGATGCAGTCTGGTAGTGAACGTGCTTTGAATGATGCAAGACAATATATTAATATTGCAAAAATGTTGATGATGGAATTTGAATTAGGTTTTAAGGAGAGATAATATGAACGAAGTGGCTAAGAGAATGGGAGAATTAGCCTCTCCCATTGAACAACAAATCTTAATGTGTGATTCCAGAGAAGAACTTTTAATGATGGCATGTGTAATGTTACAAAGAGCCAAAGAGATTTTCGATCAAGAATTAACTGTTGATGGCCGAAAGAAAATGTTTAGAGATTGTATTTAACAAGGAATAAATATATGATGCTAGTTATCCGCACTCAGTACCACGAAAATTATGGCGCACATGATTGGGACGGTACGGGTGAGTGCCCTCAGTATTGGAAAGCAAAAGGCGGTACCGAGTATAAGATACTTGACGTTCCCCTTAACATAGACTACAATGAGTTAGTGAAGTTCGCATTGACTGGCATTGAAACGGATACCGATTATTCCAACGAACACATGATTAATTGGTCTATGGAAGCAAATAGTTACCTTTCATGGTTTGAGAGGTCTCAGTTTGACTACGATGGTGTGATTGCACACAAAGAACCCACAATGACGTATCAAGAAGTTTTGGATAAACAAAAGGAACTAACATGAGTAAAATGAGCGAGTTGGCTATGGAAATTGAAGAGTTGTATTTACAAGGATACAATGAATTTACGATTGCAACAATGCTTAGTATACCAGTAGAATTGGTAGATGGTTTTTTTGCAAATTTTTCAGATATAGATTATAATGATAGCATGGACGGAGATTTTGATTCCGCTATGGCTTCAGCAGGACATGGAACCGATGAGGATTACGGAAGTTATGGAGACCCTGAATTTTAAATTGTCAAAAACAAAACCACGTAATATGGTAGCTAAGGACTTGCGTAGCCCTAAGTATCGTATGCGTGTGGTTGAAGACAAACGTAAGAAAGAACCTAAGTACAAGGAACAGTATGCTTTATCTTGATGGTATGGGTCCGAGACAATCAATGGCTGTTGAAATTTTAGATACAGTTAGATTCGGTGGGCTAGATAAGATCAAAGGTGCAAATGGGTATTCAAAGAAAAAACTTGCAACGGGTGATGCTTATGTGGTGCCATTCGGCATGTCAAAAAATTTGTATGGCGCTGTGATTATAAAGTCTCCTAAAAATATTGATGTGGTATATCGTGTTGGTGGACAACAACGTATTCAGAATTTGAGATATTGCGAAGAGGTGAAGCGGTTTCTAGTTAAAAGATTTATTCAGGATTAAAATGGAAAAAACAGACAACATTTTAGTTGTTGGTAGCGGAACCGCAGGACTAGTAACAGCATTAATATTAAAAACAAGATTCCCACACAAAGAAATAGCTGTATTGTCTTCCTCTAATATTGGAATCATAGGTGTTGGAGAGGGGTCGACAGAACATTGGCAAGAATTTATTGATTACGTTAAAATTTCAAAAGAAGAATTAATATGTGAAACAGATGCGACATTGAAATATGGAATCATGTTTACAAATTGGGTAAAGGAACCATATTTCCAAAGTGTTCAACAGCCGTATAATTTTAGATATGGGTTGTATCATCCGATATATGCAAAAGCTATTGGATATGGATTACAATCAAAAGATGTTACTCTAAAAGAAACTTGGGATAGCGTAATTTCAAAAAACATATTAAATGAAAAAATAACGATAAGTCAATATCATTTTAATACGTTTAAATTGAACGAATATTTGTGTAAAATTTGTGAACAGCGAGGAATAAAATTAATAGATGATACTATTACTGATATGCAATTAAATGATGATGGTTGTATTAAATCTCTTATCGGAAAAAATTCAGTTTATAATTATGATTTTTTTATCGATAGCACAGGATTTAAAAGATTATTAATTAATAAATTGGGTGCTGAGTGGGAAAGTTATAGCGAATATCTAAAGATGAAATCCGCAATAACGTTTCAGACACCAGAGGAAGAAATTATTCCATGTTGGACTCTAGCACATGCGATGGACTATGGATGGCTATTTCGAATTCCAATTTTGGATAGATTTGGGAATGGATACGTTTTTGATAGCGACTATATTAATGCAGAACAGGCAAAGGAAGAAGTTGAAAAATATTTTGGTAAAAAAATAGAAATCGGAAAACAAATTAATTTTGATCCTGGTGCATTAAAAACTGTTTGGATTAAAAATTGTGTTGCAATTGGATTGAGTGCCAGTTTTGTTGAACCGCTAGAAGCATCAAGTATAGGAACAACTATTCAGCAAGGAATGTTATTAGCGCATCGTTTGGAAGGTTATACACAACCAGTAATCGATTCATACAATAAATCTTGCAGGGCTATAACAGAAAATATTCGTGATTTTATCATAGTGCATTATTTGACTGATAGAAACGATACTAAATTTTGGAAAGATGTTGCGAATTTAAAATTACCAAAATCTTTACAAGAAAAATTAGATATTTGGAAAAACAAATATCCAATATCTGAAGATTTATGTTATGGAGTTAACACCGAATATCTTATGTTTGAAGATATCAATTTTGGTCTAGTGTTACATGGATTAAAGTTCTTCAATGAAGAATCAATAAAACGTGAATATGATACTCTTCCACAATTCATAAAAAATGAAGTTGATGATATTATGATTAAGTTGAAAGTTTCACCAAAAAACAATTCAACCTTAACGCATAAGGAATACCTCAACTATATCCGAAAACATTATAAATTGTCAAAAAATATTGACAAAAGAATGGATCTATAGTAAAATTATTATAAATAAATTCAATAAACGTGCCAAGTGTCGTTGGCTACTGTGACCCACAGGATGAGAAGTAGTGTGACAGCTACGGGTGGTAGTCTTTAAACCGAAAGGCCGCTGGCAATGCGAGAACGGAATCTGTCGGGAAGCGGGTGGAAGGTACGTGGTATGAGTGTCTGGTAAAACAGACGTCCTCAGAGTCCATTAGTACTAAATTACCGCCGAGGTTCGCAGAGCATTTTATGAATTAAGAAAAGGTTATTAGACAATGAATGAAGTTGAAAAAGAAGTTTTACTAATTGCACAAGAAGAATGTGCCGAAGTGACACAAGCAATCAGTAAAGTTTTTAGGTTTGGTTTAGATGGTGAACACAATGGTGCATCTAACCGAGACAGATTGACAGAAGAAGTTGGTGATTTATTTTGTATGATTCAGTTGATGATTGAAACAGGTATCATTAACATTGATGACGTAGATAGAGCATCCGCAAACAAGAAAGCAAAACTCCAGAAATGGTCCAATATTTTTAACGAAGAAACAGTAAACTAAAATGAATTTGATAACGAAACTCTCAACAAGAAATTATATGCCAGTCACATGGCAGAGTATTTCTCGCCTTGAGAAATCAGATTGCCATACACCACTAATGGGGGCTTGTACCTGAGGACCAAAAAGTCCAAAAGAGAATATAAAGACAAGCCCCCTAGAGACAGCAAACTCTAGGGGGTTTTTCTTTGTGTTGTATAAAAACAACATCTATGAAAATAGTTGTTGACAATCTTTCCGATTGTGGTATACTTTGTATTGAGTTGATCGTGACTCAGCAAAAAAGTTCTTTAACAATTTGCATTCATATTTTTTATGATGGGGATTTGTGTAGTGGTAGCACAGCAGACTTTGACTCTGTTAGTACAAGTTCGATTCTTGTATCCCCTGCCAAATGGTGACATAGCACAGCGGTAGTGCAATTGCTTCATACGCAATAGGTCGTTGGTTCAAATCCAACTGTCACCACCAATTTGGGGGTATAACT
>Ga0209355_1002136_pt1 | contig 11089 bp, 8 predicted proteins | sample LauGreSBDMM110SN_3_FD_187563 | JGI IMG/M metagenome (GOLD analysis project Ga0209355, IMG submission 187563) | Freshwater lake microbial communities from Lake Michigan, USA - Sp13.BD.MM110.SN (SPAdes) (version 2) | ecosystem: Environmental > Aquatic > Freshwater > Lake | place: Lake Michigan, USA...
GCTTACACGAAAAGTACGCATACAAGCCAAATATTGGCAAAGTATGGAAACACTTAAATTTTTAAAAGAGGGAGGCATGCGTACCAAAAGCGGCATTATGCTTGGCCTTGGCGAAGAAAAAGAGGAGGTGATACAAACGTTAAAAGATTTAAAAGCAAGTAATGTAGATGTGGTAACGATTGGGCAATATTTACAACCAACAAAAAAACATTTACCTGTCGTCCGTTTTGTGCATCCAGATGAGTTTGCTGCGTTTAGAGAAATTGGTTATAATCTTGGGTTTGATTATGTAGAAAGTGGCCCCTTGGTTCGCTCTAGCTATCATAGCGAAAAGCATGTAATACCAGGTTATGGAAGAAATAAGTGGGAAGAGGAAAAAAAGAATCTACAATAGGAATACACTAATACCAACTTTAGTAGTTCAATTCAATTTAAGTGCTGGAGTTTTACATTCAACTATAATGCAAATGACCCCTTTACCAAAAATTTGTTGTTTAGCTTTACTCCTTTCCTCAACGTATTTAAATGCACAGGTAAAATGGCAAAATGTAGATTCATTATTTGGACCATTACCTAAAAATTTTCATGTTTATAAATGTACCGATAGCCTTGATGGGAAACCATTTATTGGCTACTATGTTCAGGCAAAATTAAAAGATAAAAAACTACATTTTATAACGGATACAACATTAAAGCGACGATATACTCCACAACAATTTTATAAAAAAAATAATCAACCATTACTAGTTGTAAATGGCACTTTTTTTAGTTTTGAAACCAATCAAAATTTGAATTTGGTAGTAAAAAATAGTAAGGTAGTTAGCTATAATGTACATTCAATAGCAGGAAGAGGTAAAGATACATTAACATATAGGCACCCCCTTGGTAGTGCAATTGGAATTGATAAAAAAAGAAGGGCAGATGTAGCTTGGGTTTTTACAGATTCAGTTTTTAAACGAAAATCATATGCAATTCAAAATACTTTTAATCCCCCAAAAGACTCTTTTAGTTCTTACAAGTTTTCAAAAGCTAATTATTATAATAGTATACTTTATACATCCGGAATTGAACATTTTTTAAAAAAATGGAAAGTAACTACTGCCATTGGCGGAGGCCCTGTTCTTTTGCAAAATGCTGAAATTAAAATCACCAATAACGACGAATTAAAGTTTAGCGGAAAAACTGGTTTAACAGATAAGCATCCTCGTACAGCAATGGGTTATACAGCTAATGGGTATTTAATTATTATGGTGGTAGAAGGCAGAAACCCCGGTGTGGCAGATGGTGTTACGCTGCCGCAATTAGCAAAATTATTTAAAGAGATAGGTTGTGTAGAAGCTTTAAATTTAGATGGTGGTGGAAGTAGTTGTATGTTAATTAATGGTAAAGAAACGATAAAAACAAGCGATAAAACAGGCCAAAGAGCAGTGCCAGCGGTATTTATAATACAACAAAAAAAATAATGAATATTCTTGATGTAAAAAATTTACAATCGGATGTGTTGCTTGGTGGGTTTGCGTTAGAAAACATTTCCTTTATAATACCCGTAGGCAAAAAAGTGGCGCTGATGGGACAAGCAGGTAGTGGAAAATCTACGTTATTAAAAACGATTGCAGGCTTTATACAACATAAAGGGGGTACCATTTATTTTGATGAAAAAAAAGTTTTAGGGCCAAACTATCAGCTGGTGGCTGGAGAAAAAGGTATTGCCTATTTATCTCAATATTTTGAGTTAAGAAATAATTATAGGATGGAGGAGTTGTTTGACTATGCCAATGAAGAGTTTACAAAAGAACAAGCTCATCATCTTTTTGAAATATGCAATGTAAATTATTTACAAAAGCGCAAATCGGTAGAGCTTAGTGGGGGCGAAAAGCAACGAGTAGCACTAGCAAGATTATTACTTACAAAACCCAAACTATTAATTTTAGACGAACCTTTTAGTAATTTAGATAATATCCATAAGTCAATTTTAAAAAATGTATTAGATACTATAGCGCAGGAATTAAAGATAACTTGTTTGCTTTGCTCACACGATGCTAAAGATGTATTGCCTTGGGCAGATGAACTGATTATATTAGACCAAGGAAAAATAATACAGCAAAATACTGCAGAAGAAGTATATACTCATCCATCAAATGACTTGGTAGCAGGGCTTTTAGGAGATTATTGTACCTTAAGTTCATCTTTACAAAAAACCTTTAGTGTAGATAACATGAATTATTCTCGGCCAAATAATTTTAGTATTAATGCCCAAGGAGAATTTAATGGCATTGTAAAAAACTGTCTGTATTACGGAAGTTATTACAAGGTAGAGGTTGAGTTTGAAGGAGAAATATTGATTATGAATTGCGTTAAATTTCTTGAAAAAGAAAAAATAATTTATTTTAATTTTATACAATCAGTTAAACATTGAAATAGACTGTCACAAAAGTGATATTGTTTTTTTCTAAAAAGGGACAAAGCCTATAAAACGTTATTAACCAATATAGAAAAATTCTTTGTGTTCTTAGTGTTTCCTATGTTGCTTATTGTAAAAATAGTTGCGTAAACAATTTTATTCCCATACCAAACTACTAGCACCCAATATTGCAGCATCGGCCTCTTTTAATTCGCTAAACAACAGTTTTACTTTATTTTGAAAAATTGGCAACAAATTTGCTTCCATTGCCTTACGTGTAGGTTTTAGTAGAAGGTCGCCTGCTTTGGTTAAACCACCAAAAAGCACAATTGCTTCTGGAGAACTAAACATAATAAAATTGGCTAACGATTCGCCTAATATTTGCCCAGTAAATTCAAATATTTCGTTGGCTATATTATCACCTTGCATTGCACAGTCGAACACGGCTTCACTCGTTAATTTATTAATGGTATAGTTTCTTAAAAGGCTTTCTTGTTCAGGATATTGCGTTAATAACTCAATCGCTGTTTCTCTTACTCCTGTTGCACTTGCGTAAGCCTCTAAGCTGCCAAATGCACCTGTGCCCTTGTGTTGTCTTCCACCAGGGCGTATAATAGTGTGGCCTAATTCTCCGGCAAAACCATCATGCCCTAAAACAATTTTACCATCAATAACAATACCACTACCAACACCTGTGCCAAGGGTTATGGTTATAAAATGTTTAATACCTTTGGTACAACCAAAAATATATTCGCCCATTGCAGCGGCATTAGCATCGTTGGTAAGTTTGGTGTGTAAGCTAAATTTTTTATACATTAAATCTGCAATAGGAATAATGCCTTTCCATTTTAAATTAGGAGCATATTCAATAGTCCCACTATAAAAATTACCATTAGGAGCACCCATACCAATTCCTACAAAATTTTCGTTACCACCAATACTATCTATCATTGGTTTTAATTTTTTATAGAGGTCGCCTATAAAATCTTCGGCAACTTCATGTTCGTTGCTAGGTATCCTATCTTGCATAATAATTTCGCCCTTACGATTTACTATGCCAAACTTAGTTGTGGTACCACCAATGTCTATGCCTATTGCAAATTCTTTCATATAGTTTTTAAGAAGTCAAATTTAAAAAATTAGTGTCCTCCTCCTGTAGTTTCTGCATCGTAATTAATACCTTGTTTGCTTAAAATTCCTTTTACAGCAAATGCAAAAAAGGCTAAATAGGCAAAGCATAAAGTTGCTACCCAATAGGAAGCATGAATGCCACTGCCAGCAACTGTTGAATTTGCTTGAAGATAATCGGCAAACTTTCCTTGTATTGGTGGAATAATACCGCCCCCTAAAATCATCATTATTAAAAATGCGGAACCTTGTGTAGTGTATTTACCCAACCCTGCAATTGACAAACTAAAAATACAAGGCCACATAATTGAACAACATAAACCTCCACTCAAAAAAGCATAAATAGCAATGGTACCTGTACTTAATGTACCAATAATCATTGCGGCTACACCTAAGAGTGAAAAAATTAATAAGGTTCTTACGGGCTTATCATTGCTCACAAAAAATGCACCAATTTGTATAGCTACACATACTAAATACCAATAAAGATTTTGCATATCATAACCAAAAGCGGTGTTGACAAGTATCAATATAAAAAATGCAACTATGGGTACAATAAATTGTAGAATAACTCTTTTTTGTTTTGAAAAGCCAAATGCACCAACAGCACCAGCCCATCTACCAATCATTAAACTTCCCCAATACATGGCAACATAAGGTGTAGCCTCAGAGGATGATAAACCACCAAAATCAGTTTGTTTTAAAAGCTCCGATAGATTACTACCAACAGAAACTTCTACGCCAACATAAAAGAAAATTGCTAACATGCCAAGTACTAATTGAGGATACTTCATAGCTCCCCAACCGTCTGAATTTTTTTTAGCCGATACATTTACAGCTAATAAGAAAGCAACAATAACAGCAAATGCCCCAATCAACCATTTCAATCTATAAGCTTCTAAACCATGTTTTTCAACATCTGATAACAAAGTAGGATCTCCCTTATAGCTACTAAAAATAGGTACAAACATAACCGCTAACAAACCTGTCATTATTAATAACATACCTAACGCCTTGTTTGCCTTTTCAGTTTTTTCTAAATTAATACCGCTAGGTACTTTTTTAGAAAAATAAAATAATGCGGCAGCTCCAATAAATAAAGCACCCACACAACTATATAATAATATTACTTTACCTAAACTAAGGCTTGCAATTTTTTCATCTGTAATAGCAGCAGTAGTTCCAAATAAAGCTAACGCAACAACCAAAGGGCCAATGGTAGTTCCAAATGAATTTATAGCCCCACCAAGTGTTACTCTATTTGTACCGGTTGCTGAGTCGCCAAGTGCAATAGCAAAAGGTTGTGCAGCTGTTTGTTGTAAAGAAAAACCTAGTGCTACAATAAATAAGCCAACCAACATTCCAGGAAAAGTACCTAAGTTGACAGCTATAATCATTGCTGCAGCACCTAAAGCCGAAAAAAGTAAACCATACACAATGCTTTTTTTATACCCCCATTTTGCTACGGGGTCGTTACCCTTCATTGCTCCAACAGCAAATAAAATTAAAGCACCAATAAAATAAGCAAAGTAAAAAGCGGTATCTACTAATTGGCTTTGAAACTGGTCTAAATTAAATTTATGCTTACAAAAAGGAATAAACACACTGTTACCAGCTGCAATAAACCCCCAAAAAAAGAAAACGGTTACTAAAGTTCCAAGAGCACCATAATTCGTTTCTTGAGTAGGCTTGTTGTGTACATTTGACATAATCGTTAATTTAAGTGTTGAAAATAGAATAATTTACTCAACTGCAAAAATTTTTAGCCTACTTTAATTTGTTGTTAAGCAAATCTTCCTTAATTTGAATTTATAAATTATTATATGGAAATACTTCATGTAAGTGCAGAATGTTATCCATACGCTAAAGCTGGAGGGTTAGCAGATGTCGTGGGAGCTTTGCCAAAATATCAACAAGACTTAGGAAATACTGTAAAGGTTGTTGTGCCTATGCACCGTACAAAATTTTTGTACGATAATGAATGGGAAACTATACATAAAGGTGCATTTATGATGGCTAGTAGCTTTTTTGAATACACCATAATTAAAGAAAAAAAAAATAAACTAGGGTTTGATTTTTACTGCGTTGATATATATGGGTTATTAGATAGAGAAAAAATTTATGGCTATAATGACGATACCGAAAGGTTTGTAGCTTTTCAAATTGCTGTAACAGATTGGTTGAGTAAATGGGAGCATAGGCCAGATGTTGTTCATATACACGACCATCATGCTGGGCTTATTCCTTTTATGATGCAGCATTGTTATGTGTATAATAATTTAGCTGCTATACCTACTTTACTTACCATACATAATGCACAATACCAGGGTTGTATGGATTGGAATAAAAGTAATTTTTTACCTGCATGGGATAAAGGGCAATGGGGCTTATTAGATTGGGATAATAAAATTAATCCATTAGCTTGTGGCGTAAAATGTGCAAGTGCAGTTACAACGGTAAGCCCCAGTTATATGGCAGAGTTACAGTATAGTGCTAATGGCTTAGAAAAATTATTTGAATATGAAAAAGAAAAATGCGTGGGCATTTTAAACGGAATTGATAGTGTAGTGTGGGATACAAAAACAGATACCTATATCTTATCTAATTTTACTAGTAAAGATGTGGAGGCCGGTAAAAAGATAAATAAGAAAAAATTATGTGATGATTTTGATTTGGACTACGAAAAACCATTGTTCATCTATATAGGAAGATTAGTGGGTGAAAAAGCTGCTGAACTTTTGCCACCTGCCATTAATAAAGCCTTTGAAACATTAGATAAAAAAGTTAATTTTTTAATATTGGGAAGTGGCGATCCTGCTGTTGAAAAACAATTAGAGCGTATGAGGAGTAATTATATTGGTTACTACAACTCCCAAATTGGTTACAACGAAAAACTTGCACACCAAATGTATGCCGGAGCCGATTTTTTATTAATGCCTAGTAGAGTAGAACCTTGTGGCTTAAATCAAATGTATGCATTACGCTATGGTACAATTCCCATAGTACGCAGTACAGGAGGTTTAAAAGATACCGTAGTTGACCTTAGTGAACCAAAAGGTTATGGTATTTGTTTCAATAACGCAAGTGTGGACGATATTGTGCTCTCTATTAACAGAGCCAATGATTTGTTTGCGGACCCCAAAAAAATGGTAGCTATTCAAAAACAAATTATGAATATTGATAACAGTTGGGATAAAAGTGCAGAGGAGTATTTTAATGTTTATCAAGCATTAACAAATGAAAAGTGAAAAATTGCTCTAATTTAAAATAGTATGAAAGTAAATGTTTTGGCTATTAAAAGCTTTAATTTTTCAATTAGAATCTTGAAACTAGTTAGTTATTTTAACAATAATAAATATAGTATTGTCATAAGTAATCAAATATTAAGAAGTGGAACATCTATTGGTGCTTCAATTACAGAGTCTTAGTTTGCAGGCTCAAATAAAGATTTCATAAATAAATTAACAGTATTTTCAAAACATGCCAAAGAAATAAGATATTGGCTTAAACTTTTAAACGCAGGAGTTATAAACCAAAAAATGTTTGATTTACTAAATATAGACTGTGAAGAACTTATCAAATTATTAGTATCAAGCATAACAATATAAAAAAGTAATTAATCAACATAATTTTTAATTTTTCACTTTTTATGAATAGCAAATCAGTAGTATCAGTAATCCTAGGAGGCGGTGCAGGCAGTCGGCTTTATCCACTAACCTCTACCCGTAGTAAGCCAGCAGTGCCTATTGCTGGCAAATATCGCTTGGTAGATATTCCAATATCTAACTGTATAAACAGTAGCATTAACAGAATGTTTGTGCTTACCCAATACAATTCAGCCTCTTTAAATAAGCATATAAAAAATACCTATCAGTTTAGTGCATTTAGCAATGGCTTTGTAGATATTTTGGCAGCAGAGCAAACTCCTGATAGCCTAGGTTGGTTTCAAGGAACGGCAGATGCAGTTAGACAATCGTTAAAACATATTGGTAATAACGATTTTGAGTATGTGCTAATTTTAAGCGGAGATCAATTATATCAAATGGATTTTGCCGCCATGATTGATAACCATGCAACACAAGGAGCAGATATTACCATTGCAACCATACCTGTAGGCGATAGAGAAGCTACAGAATTTGGGATATTAAAAACAGATGCACAAAATAATATTACCTCTTTCATAGAAAAGCCAGCTAAAGAATTATTACCAGAATGGATTAGCGATACAGGCACAGCTATGCAAGAGCAAGGACGTAATTATTTAGCTAGTATGGGTATCTACATTTTTAATAGAAAAACGTTATTTGATTTTTTATTGGTTGATAAAAAAGAAGCAACGGACTTTGGTAAAGAAATTATTCCAACATCTATAAATACACATAAAGTAATAAGTTACCAATACGATGGGTACTGGACAGATATTGGAAACATCAATTCTTTTTATGAAGCCAACCTAGCCTTAACTTTAGAAATTCCTCCATTTAATTTATTTGATAATGCAAAAACAGTATACAGTAGAGCTAGAATGTTACCTCCTGTAAAAATTAGTGGAACAACTTTTGTTAGCAGCATTTTAGCCGAAGGCTGTATTATACATGCTAAAAAAATTGAGAATAGTGTTATTGGTATACGAACTAGAATAGGGAAGGGTACTGTGATAACAAGTACCTACATAATGGGTAGCGACTTTTATGAAACTATTCCAGAAATGGCTCATTCTTTGGAAAGAGGAATTCCAAAAATTGGAATAGGAGAGCATTGTGAAATAAAAAATGCTATCCTCGATAAAGATTGCCGAATAGGAGATAATGTACGAATAATTGGGGGTGTACATTTAACCCCAATTGACCATGCGTTGTACACTATTAAAGATGATATAATTGTAATTAAAAAAGGCGCTATTATCCCTAATGGATTTATTATAGAATAAAATTGTAAAAAAATACTGCTAAGTAATTAGCAGAATTTTTTTTGTATTATTCGTTCTTTCCAATCAAAACAACTTAAAAATTTTTACAACAAAGAACCCTAATAAAACTGCCCTCTCCATTTTTACTTTCTTTATCATCATTGTTTCTCCAATCTTTAGTACGTTCTATTTTATTTTTGTTAGCGTTCTATTAAATTAAACATAAGCTCAAAAACTTCTTACACTATTGTATAAACATTTTATAGAAAAATAAAATTTCAACTATTCTTTTCTAGGAAGAGTTGTATTTATTCTTAGTTGAGGGGTATAATAAATAACTACTAAATATTTAGTATTAACTTAATCATATATCTTAAATTTACGTTTATAAAAGTTGTTTATTTAATTTATAACCACTTTTACTTACTTACATAAATGACAATAAAGAAAACATCAACGGAAAAAATACCCATAAAATTAAATTATGAGGATGTGGAATTTGTTGATTCTACTAAATCTGTTTGGAATTATTCGCTATTTACCGATGAGGATATTACAAATTTTCAAAATGGGACATTTTATAATGCGTATAATTTTTTTGGTAGTCATAAACGTACGGTATTAAATACGGAAGGTTTTTATTTTGCAGTATGGGCGCCAAATGCAACACAAATAAGTGTCGTAGGCGATTTTAATAACTGGAAAAAATCAATTCATCCACTTTTTGTTCGGTTAGATAAATCAGGTATTTGGGAAGGGTTTATACCACATTTTAAAAAAGGCGACTCGTATAAATATTATATAAAAGGTTTTAAAGGGGTGCAAATTTTTAAGGCCGATCCTTATGCAAATTTTGCCCAGCTTAGGCCCAATACATCCTCTGTTGCATGGAATGAAGATTATAAATGGTTAGACAATGCTTGGATGAAAAAGCGTAAAAAAGCAAATTCGTTAGATGCCCCATGGAGTATATATGAAGTGCATTTAGGCAGTTGGCAACGCCCTGTACCAAGTGATGAAGAAAGTTTTAATACCTATTTGCAGTTTAAAGAATTTTTAGTGCCGTATATAAAAAAAATGGGCTTTACACATGTAGAGTTTATGCCCGTTATGGAATTTCCGTTTGATGGAAGTTGGGGGTATCAAGGCACCGGATATTTTGCACCCACCTCTAGGTTTGGTACACCCGAACAATTTAAAGAGCTAATTGATGCTTTTCATAATGAAGGTATTGGTGTTATTTTGGATTGGGTACCCTCACATTTTCCTGACGATGCACATGGTTTGTATAGGTTTGATGGGGCACATACCTATGAGTATGGTGATATGCGAAAGGGCTACCACCCAGATTGGAATAGTTATATTTTTAATTATAAAAGGGGAGAGGTAAAATCTTTTTTAATTAGTAGTGGAAGGTATTGGTTTGATAAATTTCATATAGATGGAATACGAGTAGATGCTGTTAGTAGTATTTTACAACTAGATTATAGTAGAAAAGATGGGGAGTGGGAGCCAAACGAATTTGGTGGTAATGGTAATATAGAAGCGATTGCATTTATAAAAGAATTTAATGAAACGATTTATAGAGATTTCCCTGATGTACAAACCATTGCAGAAGAAGCGACCGATTGGCCAAAAATAAGTAGACCTACAACTGAAGATGGACTTGGCTTTGGTATGAAGTGGATGATGGGTTGGATGCATGATACCTTAGATTATTTTAGACTTGATCCAACGGAAAGACAACACCATCAAAATAAATTTACATTTAGTTTGATGTATTATTACGACGAAAATTTTATGTTGCCCTTAAGTCATGATGAAGTAGTGCATGGTAAAAGCCCAATGATTTATAAAATGCCAGGAGATGAATGGCAAAAATTTGCAACGTTACGCTTATTATACACCTATATGTACACCCACCCAGGTGCTAAGTTGTTATTTATGGGTAACGAGTTTGGACAAACCAAGGAATGGGATTTTACGACTGAATTAAATTGGGAATTATTAAAATTTGATTGCCATAGTCAATTACAGGAGTGTGTTAAAGTTTTAAACCATTTGTATAAAAATACCCCAGCCTTATATCAATTACAATTTAACCCAAAAGGGTTTGAATGGGTGGATTTAAACCATAGGGAGGAGGGTGTAATTTCTTATATGCGAAAAGGGAAAAATAAAGAGGATAATATACTGATAGTCTTGAACATGAGGCCTGTTGTACAAAAAAACTGGAAAGTTATTGTAAAGAATAAAGCCAATTGGAAAGAGATTTTTAATAGTAATGAAAAGCGATTTTTTGGGACAGGTGATGTATATAATTCAGAAATAATTAGTAAATTAATAGATAAAAAGAAGCATTTGTATGAAATAACTTTGCAACTTCCAGCGTTAGGAGGTATCCTTATCCAATAAGTTGGAACAATTTTTGATAACTTACAAATATGAAAAACCTTTTTACATCCATTTTAGGGATATTCCTATTCAATTCAGTAGCACTTTGTAACGACAGTGCTGTATTTTATTTTAATAAAGGTGTAGAAGAAAAAACGTCAAAGCGTTTTTTGCATGCCTCTAAAAATTTTGAAACGGCTATAAAGTTCGACTCAAACTACCTACAAGCTTATTTAGAAAATGGCTACACAAATTTA
>Ga0209355_1002138_pt1 | contig 11088 bp, 19 predicted proteins | sample LauGreSBDMM110SN_3_FD_187563 | JGI IMG/M metagenome (GOLD analysis project Ga0209355, IMG submission 187563) | Freshwater lake microbial communities from Lake Michigan, USA - Sp13.BD.MM110.SN (SPAdes) (version 2) | ecosystem: Environmental > Aquatic > Freshwater > Lake | place: Lake Michigan...
GTCCACCTTGGCTATAAAATTCACCTGTACAACCTAACTCAAGCTCCATTTCTTCAACAATAAGACAATCATCAAATAATTCTTTTATAATAGTTTTCTTCGTTTGTTCTATTTGTGTTTTTGTAATCTCTTTTCCTGTTTTTTTTTCATAAAATAATTTATAACCATGAAAACTATCACTTCCTCCAGACCAAAAAAAACATAATAACTCATGTTCTGGTAATTGATATTTTAAGCACTCATATAATTCTTTTGAATATAATTTAGCTATAGCCTTTCCCTCTTTAACTAAATTAAAAATATCAACATCTTTAACAAAATTATAATCAAAGTTGCTTAGCAAACTCATAAATTTTCGGTTTAAAGAGACTGCTCTAATGATAAAATCTTTATCCTTTAAAAAACTTTCATCTACATAGTCTATATATCTGTCGTCCTTGTGATTTTTAATTGCATTTAGAACTAAATCTTTATTAATTTTTAATGAATGATCTGCGTATTCTAGGGCCGACCCTCCATACTGTTCTATTGAGGACAAGACAATTTCAATATCTTTTTTCAAAGAAGAGTGCGCATACTGTAATGCATAACCACTTTGTGTTACTGAGGCCATTACGATTTCTTTATCTTTTTTAAAATTATCGGAAACTTGGTTTAAAATTTTTCCATTAATACCAAGAACTTTAATTATAAAATTTTTTTCAGATTTTAGTTTATCGCTTATTTTTTTAAAGATTTCACTATCACCCCATGTTTTTTCATTTGTAATAGCGCTCAGAATTACATCAGGGTCATTTTTAAATTCATTACTTAATTTTTCATAATTTTCTGATTTTGTTGTTGCTGCTATTGCAATTTTTTTTGTAATTAATTTACTATCTATTTTATCATATTCAATCCATTGATTATTTAATGCTTCGCTAATAACATCTTCGTCTTTTAAAAAATCTTTGGACATATAATCTGTCGGTGACAATTCATCTCCTAATGAAAAATAGTTTAAGGGTTTTTTTAAAATTTTTAAAATTATTTCCTTATCTGATTTAAAAGATTTGTCTAAATACTTTGTTGCATTTGGACCATGTGCGGTAACGACTGATAAAATAATCTCTCGATCTTTTTTAAGGACTGAGTCTATGTATTCAAATGAAGTAATGTCTTTTTTTGTTGCGATTAAAATAAATTCTTTATCTGACCAAAAAATCTTAGGTATAATTGTATAATCTGGGAAGTCATGTTCTATTAACTTTAATGCTTCTACCCTATTCATTGAATTATCATATATTAAAATAATAAATATTGTCTAGTATAATAAATAAATGTTTAAATTTATAATCAAAATATCTTAATCTACAGTTTAGAAGTGTCCAAAATTTTTTTAAAAAAATTTTTCTAATAAAAATCAATCAATAAAAAATATAATCTAAAAAATTTCTAAAAAAGAAATAATTATTATAAAAATTTCAGTGAAAACATACGTAAAAAATTTCACTATAAAAATTTTAAAATAAATGGTTTAATAATTTAATGATCAAAATAGTATTAATAATTTTATTTTTTTTAGCGATCTATCCTTTGATTGGAAATGGAGCAAACAAATTTATAAATGATTTTCATTTACAAAAGCTAGCTTTTGATTTTAAGGAGTATTTTCTTGATACATTAATTAATATTTCTGCTGAACTTCAAAATATTTTAACAAAAATAAGGAAGGGATAGAAATATGAAAATGTTAATTATATCTTAAAATAATTCATTAAATTAATTAACCGGTAGCACAATTTATTATAACTTAAGTTTTTTAAGTATTTTAATTTGCTTATTTTTAAATAAATTTTACACTAGGTAATAAAGTGATTAAAAATCTTTCAAAAAGCCGCTTCAAGATTGCACTAGATTGCGCCACTAAAGCCTATTATGACGCCAACAGGGATATTTATACGAATCAATCGTTATGTGATAAAACTTCACAATTTTATAAGCTTGTTGGTAATCAAGTTGGCGAACTAGTTAAGTATTGGTACAGACAAAAAGATCCTCGCGCAATTGAAATAGAAAATGAACAACAAGATCAGCAAATCGAAGAAACTCAATTATTATTGAAAAGAGATCGAGTAACTTTATTCGAGGCAACTCTTAAACATAAGAATCTTTTGCTTCGAGCCGACGTTATAGAAAAGATTGGAGATACAATTAATTTGATTGAAGTAAAATCAGCAGGATGGGACTCAAATAAACACTCTCTGCTTGGCAAGGGCTCACGCGAAAATCCTCTTAATCCCGATTTTAAAGAGTATGTATATGATATTGCATTTCAAACGTATGTGGCAAATTTAATTTATCCAAATTATGATATAAAACCTTATTTACTTTTTTTGGATAAAAATCAGTCGATAGATTTTGATGGGTTAGCTCAATTATTTATTTGTACTGACAAAGATGAAAAGAAAGTAAAAATCAAAGATGAAATAAAATTAAAAGAACTGAAAAAATTTCCATTTATTCTTCTAGACGCGAGTGAGGCGGTTAAAATTGCTCAAAACAAATCAAGCGAAAGAACAAGCAAAGACCCGATCATATTTACCTCGATTATTAAAAATGTAAGTGAATTGTTATCTCAGGGTTTAAAACCAACCCCTCAACTTACAGCAAAATGCAAATCATGTACTTATTATCAGTCTAATAACACCCCATTGAGTCTTAAAAAAAGTGGGTGGCACGAATGTATGAGGGATGTTTTAAATGATAACTCAAATATAGAGCGAAAAGATTCAATTTTTGGATTTTATGGACAACCTGATTATCAAGAATTGTTAAGTCATAAAGTTCTAGCTATGAAATCTTTGCCTTTAGTAAACGCTAAATCATTAAAAATTAACCAAGGGAAAATAAACGAAAAACTACGCCGAAATTTACAAATATTGGAATCTAAAAATGAGATAAAAAAAATATTTTTTGAACCTTTAGTAGTTAAAAAATTATATAACAGCTGGAAGTATCCGCTTCATTTTATTGATTTTGAAACTACATTACAACCCTTTCCTTATTTTCGTAATCAAATTCCCTATCAACAAGTCTTATTTCAATTCTCACATCACATAATTCACGAGGACGGTAAAATTGAACATAAAACTGAAAAGCTTATTTCAAAACCAAATATAAATCCCAGCCTTATCATTTTGAGCGAATTAGAAAAAGCTTTGAATAAAGATCAAGGAACTATATTTCATTGGACAAATTTTGAAAAAACCGTTTTAAATAAAATTTTTATAGAAGCTAAAAAAGAAAAAGTTAAAAATTTAGATAATATAAAATTATTCTGTGAGTCCTTAGGTTTACAAAAAGATTCTAAGGGTCGTTTATATAATTTACAAAAAATTTTTAAAGATTATATATTTGTACCAGACACCTCAGGTAGCAGTTCCCTGAAAATACTACTGCCTGCACTCTTAAAATATTCTTCTTTTTTAAGAGAAAAATATCAAATGCCAATTTATGGCACAGATAATATGCCAAGCCACAATTTTAAAAATAAGGTTTGGTATATAGAAAAAAATAATTTAGTAAAAAGCCCTTATGAATTATTAGATGAAGATGAAAATGTTAATGATGGTGGACAAGCCATGATTGCATATGACCAGCTTCAACAAAAAGATCTAGATACTAACCAGAGGGAAAACTTAGAAAAACAATTAAAAAAATACTGTGAACTAGATACTTTGGGGATGGTAATGGCCTATGAAGCAATAAAATCAAATCTTTAGTAAATCTATACTTAACTATAAATTTCGTTACTATTTTTTAACCCCACTAATAGTAGAGATAAAATAAGCATTATTTAATCATTAACTTTTGTTGGAAAACCAACAACATTTTCTGCACCATACTGACCCCTTAACATTCCAACGGCATCAGCTACTTAATTAGCTTCAACTTTTACTTTTATTGGCCTTGTACCCTTATCAATAGAATTAAGAGGCACTCTAACCCAACCTTCATAAGTTGCCATAAAAAATAATATAATTAAAATAACTTAAATAACTATAGCCTTAAAAAATCTACACCACAAACTATTTCTGATTGTATATCTCTCAATTTCTTTAATAATTTTAATATAAATAGTATTTTTTAAAAAATCGTTAATTTTTTTAATATTAGAGCTCATAAAAAATTATAGTTTTTAATATTGTTCAAACTTAAAAGAATAAAGTAATTGAATAACTAGGTTATCCTCTCACAGATTCCTATTACGTCAATTGTTTTGTAATGATTTGACAAAATTAAATTAGTGTTAGAATATACTAATAATGGCCAACATAAGAGCATAAAAATAAAAAGTGTTATGAATAAAAAAGAAGCCTTAGAATTAATCGAGAAAGGATTATTTGAAGAGGTTGAAGCTATCTATTGGAAAGATAGGGATATTGTAAAAAAAGCTATAGCAGAAAGTATGGACGGCTTACAATTTGCTGATAAAAGCTTTCATTATGATCGTGATATTGTTTTGGAAGCCGTAAAAAAACATGGTGCATCTTTTGGTTATTTAACAAATAAAGAATTCTTAAAAGATGAAGAGATTATTTTAGAGGCAATTAAAAGTCATGATTATGGTGTATTAGAAAGTTGTGATGAAAGTTTATTAAATAATAAAAAGTTTATGACAAAAGTACTTAATTTAGATAGTGGGGCACTAGAGTATATAAATGAAAGTTTAAAAAAAGATCCCGATATAATTAAAGCAGCAAAAAGATAATAAAAATTATTATGGACAAAAAACAAGCCCTTAAAATTATAAATGGTGGTGAGACTTTGAGGATTGAAGAAATACCTAAAAATTTATAAACTTTATTATATCTAAATAATACTCTCTAAAAATTCAGGATCACGGGCATCGCCGAAGTTATTTATTCCCAACTTTGGATCTAGTTTACCATTTTTGATATAATCCATAATTAGATCGCTTTTACTTTCAATCTTTTTTAAAATATTATCTGTAACTTCCAATTTAGCCCCATTTTTTTTTACATCACTCATATTGTCTTCAAAAGCTTCTAGTAATTCTGACCAATCTCCTGTTTCTGCCGGTGAATAAACCGCCATGGGAGGAATATCTATATGGTAATCTGAAAATGGTCTTTTATCTCCCATATATCTCAAAAGAAGATAAACAAGAGCTTCATTTCCTTGATCCATAAAAAAACCGTCATCTTTAGAATCTTTGTCTAGTTTTCTTAACTTTGAGTAATAACTAGAAATTTTTTTTGATTTGCTCATTTTTAATTTATTTTTTTTCACAATTAGAATACCAATCATTAATAATTTCTATAGCTTTTGTCTGATCAGCCATTGATAATCTTTCGATATGAGCAGCGACTGATCCAGGTAATGGTACCCCACACTCATCTGGATACCCAGGAATTGTACTAGCTGCTTTTTCATAACAATCTTGAAAACTCTCTTTTAATTTTTTTGATAATTGCATTTGAAGTTCATTAGCAATAATTGGTTTTTTATTGTTAAAGACATTCCATAAATGTTTATTAATTTTGTCCCTTAATTTTCCCATAGTACTTTTAATAATAACATTTTCTAAAAGAATTCTATCTATTAATTTGATAATAAATTTCTTATTATAAATATTTTATTTTCATAATTCCATTTTTAATTAATTTTCACATAAACTTGGCCAATTCATCTAAATTTTGATCTAAAAGTGTTAATAATTCATTAATTAATTCCCTTTTCTCAATTTTATTTTTAGATTTAATAGTGTTAAGAAATTCTTTAATCTTTGTTCTTGCCATTAAAATAGTTTCTCTAGAATCTTCATCAACACCTAATAAATATTTTATTTGTCCTCTAAATTCATCGACTTCCTTACTTAAGTCAAGCGTTCCACTTAAATATTCTTTGATGGTAATATTCTTTGGAAATATATTATTTATTAAGTCTGAAACTTTGTTTATTGTCAACACTTCCATAAAAAATAAAAATTTATAAATTTATTTTGTTATATTTAATTATGAATTATCTGCAAACCATTTTTGAACAGTTTTAAAAAAATTATTTCCATTCTTCTTCTTGAATTTGATCGAAGGCGATTTCAAACGCATTTACGGTAATCCCTCCTACTCTATTCTTTAACTTTTGATTAAAAAAATCCCTTAACTCATCAAGTTCTTTTTGATTTTTCGAAAAATTCCTTAAAACTTGCTCTGCCTGATCTTTAAATAGCTCCCATTGATTAGTAATAAAATATTCCACTTCTTGAACTTCTTTTTCAAAATTTTCATACTTACTCATATTTTAAACGCGGTATTAATTTTATTAAAGTTTAATTTATTAAAATCTGTCTATTAATTCTAGCAATATATTATTTTTAAAGAAATTTAATAGATAGTATAACTGTTTAAAAACTAATGCTATTAATTAACCCCTTCTTTTGTTTCTAGATTTTGAAAGAGATCTACGAACCACTCTCATTGCACGTGTGTGAATTGAGTATCTTCTAATTGTCATATTATTCTCCTATTTTAAGTTAAAATTAATCAAAGTTTTACTTTGATTTATATTTATATCCTCTCACGGATTCCGATTACGTCAATTGTTTTTTATAAAAAAAATTAAGATCGATATAAAAATTATATATATTTCAAACTTTAATTATTTGTTTCTTTAAGATCTATTATTTCTAATTGATTTGACAGAATTAAAAACTGTGAGACAATGTATAAATAATGACAGAGAGAATAGCAGATTTAAAATACAAGTTGTCAAAATGGGATACTGCACTTGCTGATGAAATTGATAACGACTTGTACGAATGGATTAATGAATTAAATGTAACACGTGAAGAAGCAAAACAGTTAGCAAAAGCCGACGGTAGTCCTTTACAAAATAGACTGTTTGTAATGTTAGAACAAGAACTCCACGATGATGAAATAATTTTTAAGGACGACCAAAAATGACAGACAGAAAAACCAAAGGTTGGAATTCTGCTGAAAACAAATACGAAACAATAGACTTCTGCAAGATCTATTAATTTTAATTGATTTGACAGAATTAACAACTGTAAGACAATGTACAAATAATGGCAGATAAAAAAGCAGAAGATTGGGCAAAAAAAATCCTTGGTTTGGTAAGGACGATAAGATGACTGATGCTGCTTTTAAGATTCATGACGATTTAGTCAATAAAGAGAAAATAGATGCTAATACAGATAAATATTACGATGAACTTGATAAAAGAATAAAAAAAATAATGCTTACAACTATGAATAAAAAATAAACAATGGGCTCATTAAAAATATTTCTTTATGAATATAATCGAGCAAATACTTTATTGGAGGAGTTTTATATAAATAAATTCGAAGACTTAGAAAAAAAAATTTATGGTTATGGTAAAGATTTAATGATTTGTGTAAGAACAAATCCTTTAGATGAAAATACTAATACAACTCTCTTTCAATTTGACGCACAAGAAAACTCCCCAAATGGTAATTTTAGTTCTCCTAATGATTCAGGGAGATACTGGGCTTTTTTAGTTGATTATCTTCACGATTTTTTAGCAGATTTTAAATTTATTAAATTATACCCTGACGATTTAGACAAACAAACTGAATTAGAGCAAAAATTTATTGAGGAAAAAAAATTAGATCATGAAGATAGAAGAGAACTTGCTAAAAATTTTATAGGATTATTTTTATAAGTATTTTTATTTAACAAAATTAAAGACCGTATGGATAAAAAAAAAGATTTAGATGAAATTAAGTTTGAAGAATTAGAGGACGGATATGATAGTATTCCAAAAGAGTCTTGGAAGGATAAATCCTTTGTTCTAAAGACGGTTAAAGAAGATGGTATTGCGTTGGAGCATGCAGATAAAAGCTTAAAAAAAGATAAATCCATAGTCCTTGAAGCGGTTAAACAATATGGATTTGCATTAGAGTATGCAGATGAAAGTTTAAAAAAAGATAAATCTATTGTCCTTGAAGCGGTTAAACAAAATGGAGATGCGTTACAGTTTGCAGATGAAAGTTTAAAAAAAGATAAATCAATTGTTCTTGTAGCGGTTAAAGAACATGGGTACGCATTAAAATTTGCAGATGAAAGCTTACAAAAAGATCCTGATATAATTAAAGCAGCAAAAAATTGATAAAAAAGTACTACCAAACTATCCTGTTTTGTAAATATTCTAATTGCTTTAAAAATAAATTTGCATATTTAGGTATACTGATATCATAAAAATTTTTATCAGCGTTAAAATTTTTAATTATTTCATCAATAATTTTAGTTTGTTTTTCTAAATGTTTCTGAATTTCTATTGGTACTATTTCTATTCCACTATTAACCTCCCAATAGTCAACACCAATTAATTCATAAAAACTACTAACCCACTCATCTGAAATGCCGCTATGCTTTTCTTCAATCTTCTCACAATTCGGGTCTAGTTCTAAATAGTAATTCGGGACTTTATTTTCCTCGACAAACAACTTATAAAATAAGTCAACTAAACTCTCTTTCGTAATATCTTTCATTCAATAAATTTTTTATTATCATTTGCCCATTTGATCCAATATTTATAGTCATATTTTTTCAACATACTAAGTTCCTTCAATTGATTATTGAGATCTAATAAAATTTTTTTTTCTTCACTATTAATTTTTCCTTTATTTTTATAATAAACTTTTTGTAATATACTATATGGACGTTCAAGCGAACGTATATATAGTTTACCGTTTTCTAATATTTTTTTTTTACCCTCTTCTGAATATGGATCTAAGGATAAAATATTATTTATCAATACTTTCCATTCTTTTGTTAAGCTATCACGCCAAATTTCTCCTGGACTTTTTTCTTTTTTTTTCATGAATTTATATACATAATTACACTCTTAATTAATTTATACATTTAAAGATTTTCTCACAGATTCCTCTTTCGTCAATTGTTTTTTATTTAATAGTTTTAAAAAATTTATTAAAATTTATCTTAATTTTTTAAGCGTTTTGGATCGTTCAAAGATATAAATTCTGGTAACAAAACTATATATTTTAGATAAATTTTATTTTCTAATTCCTCAATGTCGTATGAAGTATCATTGGAAAAGTGATAAAATTTAATATTAAGATCATCTAATTTTACGCTGTTTTTTTTTAAAACATTGTATCTATGAAATGCTAATTTTTGCCATTTAAGAGGTGTTGTGTACCTATTGTTATTTGTCGAAGTAAGCTTTTGTATGTGAGAATGTAATCTCTGTTTTATGTTTGCTAGAGTTTTGCCAACATAAAAGAATTTAAACTTATTACTTAAGATTACATAAATACCCTCTGATTTTTTATTTAATCCCAAAGTGTTAGTATTATTTATATCTATATTAAAAGTAGAAAACTCTTTATTAGGACGAAAATACGAACTCTTTCCACTTTTGATCCTATTAAAGCTGCCATCCCAGTTAGGTGTATATATTGGAGGCTCATAATTAATTATTTCATTTATCGGAACAAATTTACTGATATTACTTTTTTTGTTTTGATTATATGTTTTCATAAATTAATCTTACTACAGAATCTGAATCCGTCAACTTAGGAATTGGCTTAATTCGTTAATTATTTTTATCTAAATAGTCATCTATAGATTTAATAACTCCTTCTAAGGGAGCTAATTTTTTCTCTGACTTAAAATGATCATCTATAATTTTTCTTACTTGTTCGGTGTTACTAATTTTTTTTACTTCAAAAGAAAATTTAAGCAAAAGCTTTATTAAAGTTTCTTTTATATCTTCAAGATTTTTAATAGGAAGAAACTGTTGTAAAATTTTTTCTACTGGAACTAATTTTATATCTTCATATCTTACAAAACTAATTTGGGATAAAATATCACCAGTCAAATTTCCAAAGGTTATCTTCCATGGTTCATACCATCCCTTTCCCGCTTTTAATTTAGATTTCAGATCTTTTTCTCTTCCTTCAAGATCGTTAGTAGATGAGATCCAGGTTTTATTTGTAACTTTGTTTTTTAATTCTAACGCATGGGAATATCCTGTTTTTGCTTCTAGAATAATATTTCTTAAATCGTCAAAAATTGATTTAATCTCTTCAGAATTTTCATCTTTTAATACAAAGTTGATAAATTTCATTATGCTTTTTTTTAAATTTAATTATGAGTTATCTGCAAACCATTTTTGAACAGCTTTGAAGAAATCATCTTCGGTCTTCTTATCCTCTGAAACAAACCCATATATATCTGCTGGATTTGGTATTTCATCTTCACTCATCAGTCCTTCTTGAGATTTTTTATAACTTTTTGGAAAAAGGTTTTTTAAATGTAAAACAAGTTTTTCTTCAACGCCGTTTTCATATAAATCGTATTTTTTACAAAAATCATTAAACTTTTTAATACTATCACTCATAAAAATTTTAAAATTTTCTAGTCATTGACTTTTGTTGGAAAACCAATAACATTTTCAGGCCCATACTGCCCTCTTAACATTCCTACTGCATCAGCTACTGAATTAGCTTCAACTTGTACTTTGATTGGTCTTGTACCACTACCTGAGGAGCTAATGGGTACTCTAACCCAACCTTCATAAGTTGCCATAAAAAATAATATAATTAAAATAATTGATAAAAATTTTTAATAATCATAGCCTTAAAAAATCTACACCACAAACTATTTCTACCAGTATATCTATTAATTTCTTTAACGGTTTCCATATACTTCTCAACTGTTTCTCTCTTTTTTTTTATTTTAAATAATTCAAAGATTACTACTTTGATTTATATAAATATCTTCTCACGGATTCCTATTAGGTCAATTGTTTTTTAAAATTTTTTTATCCGTCGTCTAGTGTTGGCTTTCTTTATTGGCATCCCAAACTTGCACCTTAGAAATAACACCATTTGAATTATTAAACCCAAAAGTTTTACCTTCAACACGATAGGTTAATAATAATGGTTCAACACCCCACACGTTTCCATAATCAATCTCTAGATCTTCATCTTGATTTTTGTCATAATATACAACAAGAAAGTCAATATATGTAGCATTCTCTGCCGGAAGATTTTTTTTATAAAAAAAAAATATATTC
>Ga0209355_1002147_pt1 | contig 11064 bp, 12 predicted proteins | sample LauGreSBDMM110SN_3_FD_187563 | JGI IMG/M metagenome (GOLD analysis project Ga0209355, IMG submission 187563) | Freshwater lake microbial communities from Lake Michigan, USA - Sp13.BD.MM110.SN (SPAdes) (version 2) | ecosystem: Environmental > Aquatic > Freshwater > Lake | place: Lake Michigan...
CCGCCGCCATCGTCGCCGCCATCACCGGACCCGTCGCCGCCGCCATCGCCGGACCCGTCGCCGCCGCCGCCCGCGCCGTCGCCGCCGCCGCCCGCGCCGCCGTCGCCGCCGCCATCACCTGACCCGTCGCCGCCGCCATCATCGCCGCCATCACCGGACCCGTCGCCGCCGCCATCGCCGGACCCGTCGCCGCCGCCGCCCGCGCCGCCGTCGCCGCCGCCAAGTGCCCCGTGCACACACAACGCGTCTTCGCATTTCACTGGCTTGACACGATTGAATGGATGGTTAGGGAACACCACTAAAAACGGGGATTGGTGTAGTAACCATGGCATTCGCCGAACAACGGTTCGCGTCAATGCGGACTCGTTAAAGTGTGCGAATTTGTATATTGACCCCGCCTATTCGTACACCGAGGTCAGATCGTTGAACATCTTGGCATACGCAAGAGACTGTACCTACGGGTGCTCGAGATGTAGCTATGAATATAATTCTTGGCGAGATCAGTTGTACGGTTGTGTATCGTCGGATGTACCTGTGGTGCGTGGTTGCCCTCCTTCGCCGCCGCAATAGCCCATTGCACGAACGATAGTTAGGGCCATGTGACCCGGTAGAAGACCGCGCCCTTGGTGTTGTGTCGGTTGTGCACACACCTCTCCGGTGTGTGCTCGTCCCAAATCACACAACCGTGGCGTCCGACGGCCGCTCCTTGTCGCAACGAGCGTCGTGCGATAGGCGCTGTTGCGCATACTGCGGCCACGTGCAGAACTCATTGCATGCTTCGGTTGCGCGTTAACTGGTTGAAGATCGTCAATCGCTTTCGTACCTTTCGTGTCAGACTAGATTGATTCGTGCGCATAATCGATTTTTTTCTATATGACTGTGCTGGAGGCGCTATGTTGCGAACAGCGAGTGATGATGAAAAAAAGGGGTGGTGTCCTCAATTTTGCCGCGCTGGCTCTGTGTATGCGCCCAGGGGTGGCTTGCTCTCGTGTGGGCGCTCCCGCCACTGTCCCCATGAAGCGATTCGGGTAGGCAGAGACGATCAGGTAGTTCCAAGTCTTGGTAACCGCTCAACTGCGCATAACCATATCGGAAAGGACTGATTGGTCCGTTTATATCATGGACTGAGACGAGTTTTCGCTTTCACACACTCACCCACCGAGTGTGTGTATATGATTCTTCTACCCCGTCCCAATCATCGTCGCTCCCGTCGTCCCAGTCGTCGTCATCGTCCCGAAACACGTGCTTCGACGCTATTGTTGTGTTCATGCGCTCAATGTACGCCTCATAATCGAAGTACGATTCGTTTAAAATCCAATCGTGCACGAACAAGAGACTCAACTGTACCTTCGGGAACGAGAGCCTTAGATATTGAAGTAGATCCGTTGTGGGTGATATTTCGTGGTATCGATGTGAATCGGTGGGAGTCTCGTGCGACGCACCCAAGCGCGCCGTCTCGACACTTAGAATTGTCGCTGAGGCCGAGACGTATCCGTGTGTGCCCAACAGTAAAATCACGACCGAGAGTAGTTTATGTATGGACATGCTCATTTGTATACGGGATGAAAAATGTCCGCTTGCTCGTGTGATACACCACGCAACGTCATAACATAAACCGTTTGCTTAAAGGGAGCGAAGCGAAACAGAATCACATGCGATTCGCCATGAGAATTGTCGAGGAAGTCGCTTGAATTAAACAAACATCCGATTCGTCTTGTCCGAATCCCAGTCAACCCAATCGTACAATTTACCGCTCTCTTTCGTTGTCCGCACGAGCTCGAGCCGTTGGGTGTTTGTCGTTGCCGCGTGTTGTTCACTGGCTTCGTACTCTTCGCTCCCGCGCCTGTGTCCATCGTCATAGTCAAAATCCTCCAGAGTCGCTTCATTCGTCCTCGTGTGGTTTTCATCTGGGGGTTTAATTGTTGGTCGGGTGACGTATGTGTGTACCCACCTCGCGATCGCGGCACACACAATGGCGTCAACGATGACCCAACCTACAAATTCCCAGTGACGTCCCATTTCCGATCCACTGGATGATCGATCGTGTGGCGCAAACAGAAACATTGACTTACTGACACGCCAGTGTGGTGTGACCGAACGGCATGGCGTTGTGCGTTAAGCGCCTCGAGCGGCGTCGGTGTGTGCTTAGTCGGTATCGCGTCTCGGCCCATAATAATAGCGGACTTTTTTTATAGCGCACCTAGATCAAACGGGTTCTCGTGCAGTTTCGGTAATATCAACTCATTTTGTGTATCGACAGCGCTATGATTTCTGAACCGCGTTTGTATGACACAGAAAGTTCCTCGGTCAGTTGCACGAAGCGAACACTCGACGCGCACGAAAGCGATGCACGCGAACTGTGCGCCTCTATGTGTAACAAGAAGCCCAAGTTCGGCTCGTCCAGCGCGAAATGTGACCATTGCGGTAAAACGGCGTCATTCGGCCTGCCCGGCGGGAAGAAAACGCACTGCGGCACGCATCGCGATGCAGCGATCCACATCGACCGCAAAAACGCGAAATGCGTCGGTGCTGGCTGCATTCTAACGGCGTCATATGGCCTGTCCGGCGGGAAGCGAACGCACTGCGGTACGCATCGCGATCGAGCGATCCACATCGACCTCAAAAACGCGAAATGCGACAGTGCTGGCTGCATTCTAACGGCGTCCTATGGTCTGCCCGGCGGGAAGCGAACGCACTGCGGTACGCATCGCGATCGAGCGATCCACATCGACCTCAACAACGCGAAATGCGACCGTTGCGGTAAAACGGCGTCCTATGGCCTGCCCGGCGGGAAGCGAACGCACTGCGGTATGCATCGCGATCCAGCGATCCACATCGACCTCGTTAACGCGAAATGCGACCGTGCTGGCTGCATTCTAACGGCGTCCTATGGCCTGCCCGGCGGGAAGCGAACGCACTGTGGTACGCATCGCGATCGAGCGATCCACATCGACCTCGTTAACAAGCCGTGTGCGCATGACGGGTGCACAATACAGCCGTGCTATGGTGTGCCAGGTGGGCGGCCGACTCACTGCTACACGCACCAACTCGCCTGCCACATGAATGTAGTATCACCGCGGTGTGGATCGTGCACGCTCCAGTCCGCGAAGTTCGTGCACCCGCGGTCGACGGTTAACGAATGCAGAGAGTGCGACAACACGCTTTGGCCGATACTGAAAAAAGAGGAGGAAGCATTCGCCGAATTCCTCGCGGGTGAGTTTGGCGACTCCGTCGAATACCGGACGTTTGACAGGGAGCTGCTCGTAACATTAACCGGTTGCGGCATGGGCGTCGACCGGTCGGTGTGTGGTCAAGAGGTGTCGCAGCGCGCTCGGCTGGACTTTGTCTTCGACAAAGGGCATTCATGTGTGGTCGTCGTCGAAGTGGACGAGGACCAGCACAAACATTATTGCGTTCCGTCCGAAATCGCCCGGGCCAATGCGACGATCAATGCGCTGTTTCTCGGCGGCAACCGCCGCCACGTCCACATCGTGCGTTTCAACCCAGATGCGTTTTGCGTGGACGGTGAGCTCTGCCATGTGAATAAGACCATCCGGTATAAGCGCGTGGTCCGGGTGATTCGAGATGCGATGCAATCGAATTTGGTGGAGAATACGTATTCCATCCAACACATGTACTATGACGTCAGGGACGGCGTCGAGTGCATCAGGAACGAGATCGACCCCATTATAGTGGAGATCTGCCGCGACCCGATCATCGACGGATATCGTTGCGATACATGCCAGTCGCGTCACTAGGCGACTAATCTGGTCGATGACTCAGCCGATTGTGCTTCGTAGCAACGTGCAGATGGAGTAGTACCCTGTTTAACTGAACATTGTGCCTCCATGGAGTTGTTTCGGTGTTATATAACTTCTGTTTAATAGAGAATTGTGCTTGAAGATTGGCTATTGGTAAGTTGTTAGCCGCAATTTGGTCGTTGATGTGATCGCAAGAAATGAATAATGAACGGGGTGGTCGCGCATGTCGACATATATTTCACCAACTGCCACACCACATATTATTTTCTACATGTACATCAAGATTATGAGTGGACCGACGGGACCAAAAGAGACAATCCTAACAATCGATAAGGTTTATGGCACATTCGATATAGAAAGGAATTCCGGTGAGACAGATAGCCTCTATCACGCAGTCGCGGATTCTCTTATTTCGGGTTTGTACGAACACACAAACCCACCGCTGCATGCAATTCACGCCAAGTTGCGCAAAATACTAGAGAGTTTTATGTCAAATCCTGATCGAATCGTGGGCCTCGCACCCACCGCGGAACGACTCCAAATCCTTGTGGACGGTTATAAGCAAAACGGACAATTTAAAGATACCGATGAATCGCTTAGGGGCGTGATACTACTCGCGGGGTTGCTCAATACAAACCTGTTGTTGTTTACTCAGACATCTACGGACGGCCAAGTTTCGTATACGCGACAACCCCTCGTATCGATGAAAAATAACGAGAATGAATATACTGTGTGCATACATCGATTTATCGCAGACGATGTACCTCATTTCGATGCATTAATTCCAAAGACCCTCATAATGACTCCGGTTGATCCTTATGGAAAATTCACCCTTCCCTTCTTGGAGGAACATGGAGCTTCCATTCGCACTGTCCCCGAAATTAATAAGGCTACGTTCGAAGAAATATTCCCTTTCTTCAAGAGTTTATTCAATGGGATTTGCGCGCTAGATTCGCACCGGGTTGTGAACTATGGAAATTTACCAGAACAATTTGTTTACATCGAAGAGACCCACAATTTCAAGTTACGATCAACAACACCCGACTGGCCCATTTCGCCATTTTCTTATAAATTTTTAGAAAATGACGTGAACCGCCCCGTTGATGCAGCCCGCGATGCCGATTTCGCAACGTTATTAAGTTTCCAACATTTGACGGCACCGTGTGAATTTGCTGCATTAGGGCAATTGATGCTAACGGGAAGTGCAAATACCGAGGTAGCAAAGAAGAACTTCAGATTGTTGATGGATAACGTAAAACCGATGTTCGATGGCTTAAAAGGTGATAGACAGCTCCATAGTTTGATCAGAGCCGAACTAACGGAAATAGAAAATCTAGCGGAGGTGGAGCCGGGAAATCAAATTTTAGCTAATAAGATAGATGTTTATATGCTCGGCGCAACCGTCCTCATGATAATGCAGGTATGTTATACTTTGCATCCTCATTCCCCCACATACGAAAGCAATGACTTTTATCAGGAAGTATTTGAATTATGCAAGCGTATGCTAAGATACAACCCCGTCGATCGGTTAAGTTCGGTTGATGCCAACCGCATATATACTAAGATATTAACTGACCTTGAACCATAAAATGCGGAGGCAGTACAGAACCCTAACTAAATTCTCGCGTCCCTGGTGGTATGTGTGTCAAAACCCCTACCAGATGGGGTCGTGGTGGCGAACTCTGCCAGCATGTGTTTCCCTTGTTTAATACGCATCCGTCCTCTCGTCGCCTCTTCGATGGAACTCGCCTCTCGGGTCGTGTCCGGGCGCCTTATTTTTTGATGATGAAACTAATGCACTCTATGTAGTACGAATCTTTGGGACACTCGTGCGTCTCTCCGTTGCGATTCGTACGTCGTTTGCATATATTACTGTTGTGTATTTCGTTCGCGTCACTTGGTTATTTAGGCAACGTTAATTTGCACATGAACCCCGCCATCCCTTGCTTCTCGCGATTCGACGTTTCGCTGTGCCGCTCCGACGGTAAACCCTGAAAGTTGAGATAGAAAAAACGTTTCGCAAATTGCATTAGACACGAGATGTGACGTTTCGTTTGTTAGGTAGCGCCGCTTTTGTCTGTTTGCTTTGTGTGTGGACCGAAATTTCTGGTATGTGCGACCACGTGTGTGGGCGGCTGCATGCCACCCCCCCCCCGGGGGGGGGCGCGCGGCACGCGCGGCCGCCGGCCGGCGCCGATCCGCCGGCCACCCGGCCACCGAGCGACCGGCGTCACTCGCGCCTGCGCCTCCTGTAGGGATGAAGCGCGGGCGGACTGGTGCGGTCCGCATCGACGCCGTCGCTTCCGCTGTTGCTGCCGCCGCTGCTGCCGCCGCTGCTGCCGCCGCTTCTGTTTCCGCTTCTGCTTCCGCTTCTGCTTCCGCTTCCGCTTCTGCTTCCGCTTCCGCTTCCGCTTCCGCCGCCGCTGACGCTGCTGTAGATGCCGTTGCCGCAGTTGCCGCAGTTGCCGCAGTTGCCGCCGTGTCCGTTGATGCGGCCAATGCTGCCGCGATGGTCAATGCTGATAAGAAGAGGTTGGTTGTGTACAAGGAAAAGATCGCATCGCTCACCTCCTGTCAGTTCGCGCAACTGCAGCCCGGATTCTCACAGCATGTGCGTACTCGAATACTCGAATACTCGACTAGTTGAATGCTCGACTGATATGCAGCTAGTCCACTCTGCTACCCCGTGACTCGACCACGACCCCCGACCGCGCCAGTATCCGCAACTGCGCCCGTTCGACGTCTCTCCCTAGTGCAGCTTTTGCGCCGCTCACCCCACCGCCTCAGGTTTCTACCCTCCCAACCACCCGCAGATGATCGACGTGGCGCTTGATCGCGCGGACATGCTGGTTCGCTCACAGACGCAGCATGATAAATGGCACGTCTGGCCATTTCCGCGCACCCGTGCCTTCCCGCGCGCCGTGCCGCTTGTCCTCCTGTGCCGCATTGAAGCTCACTGGCGCGCGCGCAGGTGTGGCGAGATGCGGAAGGCAGGGGATGGGGCGGGCGCCGCCACTTGCGGTGTAGCGTCCTGTCGCCTTGCACAGAAACCCAGGGATGTCTCGGTGGTGGCGGCGGCACTCGTAGTGCACGCCGAGGGGATGCATGGTGTGACTCATTCGTTCCACGAGATCGTCATGTTGCTCCAGGGTGATGAATCGCGAAAATGTGTCGACGTACGCAAGGCGCGCCCGCACCCACATTCCGGCCTGTGTAACCGCCCGCCGATCGACCGTATTTGCAGCCGCCGCGCCGCGCATTCTCTCATATATAGGTTGCCGCGTTGCAGGTCGGCTCTGTGGTCATACTGCCATACTATTGCACGACAATGCGACCCCTGTTGCAGTTGGGGAAGACCAAGCGGCTGATTGATGACCTGATCCATTTCGGTTCGATCTTTCGTGAGAAGGATGGGGGGTTCGGCAAGTACCCGTGCGCACGTAACGCGGGCTACCAGCTTGTCGGCAATCTCGTCAACGAGGCGTCATCTGACGACGCACCTGGTGGCGGCATGCTCGTGAAACACATGGCAGTCTTGTCGACGCTCTGCAACGGGCTTTGTGTCAACTACATCGTGCACCGGCGCGCTGAAAGTACCCTCGGTGCGTGGGTCGCTGCTGGTCTCCGGCCGATGAAGTCACAGGCTGTAGCCGCCGCCGCCATCTGGCATGCTCACGTGGAGGAGAAATCGTTCTTCGTGGAGGAGGCCATCGTTGCCACACATGTGCTCAAGCTCGCGCGGTTGGCTTCCTATGCAGGAGTTAGTCCCGAGACGGTGAGGCGTGTCATTCTGGAGGCGGCCGGTCCGGTCGGATGAGGATGAGTGACGAGGTGGTGCCACGTTGTGCCCGCCACGGATGATGGCCCTGGTTGCGTTCCCTGTGAAGCGCGACCGATGAAGCGCGTCCTGCGCGAGCGGTATTTGGTGCGCCGATGCAGTTCCAAAACATTCGCGGCTTTGCCTCCAGTAAAGCGCTCGGCAGCGATCGTTGTCCTGTTGTCCCAGTATGTGTGCAATTTGTGTCAAATTCAGGGTCGCGTGAACGAAAGGTCGAATGATGCGTACCCCCGGACGTATGTGCGTGAAATGTCTGCGGTGTTTCGAAACCTCGGCCACCCACCAGCAGCACATTCGTGTATGTTCGCGCACATGCGAAGGTTGCCTCATTGTGTTCAACACGACCGAAGAGCACCGGGGGCATACATGTACTGGTTGCGCGCATTCGTCCACTGACGCAGAAACAATGATTTGGGGATGGGTCGATTTTGCGCTCTAATTGCACATGTTGCGCAACGCTGCGTGTGGCGCTCGCGAACTGATAATATGCCGTGAACCGTGCGCGCAGTGATATCGTGTTGATATATGGAGAAATGTGATCGCTTTTGTTGTACCCGGAGCAGGTTGCGAGCCTCTGTCTCCTTCTCGGTGCGAACTACGTTTCATTTTGTCTCTTCGGGGGCGCCGTGTTTCGTGATTCGAAGCGCGGACACTGGCGTGCAGCTACCTGGTTAAATCGACGCCCGGTACGAAACCCTGGTGTGCCTGTCTTTTTTTATATAGTTGTGTATAATACGAAGATGCATGCGGTGACGTATGTGATTATCTGTGTTGTTTTAACCCTGATCATGCTGTATGTGGGTTTCGTATGGATAACTGCGTCCGCGCCCGCGCCCGCGCCTGCGCCCGCGCCCGCGCCCGCGCCCGCGCCCGCGCCTGCGCCCGCGCCCGGACCTGCGCCCGGACCTGCGCCCGGACCTGCGCCCGGACCTGCGCCTGCTGGTGTGGCTGTGTCGTGGTCAAGCGGTGGTGTCGGTTGCGAGAGCGGAACGGCCGCGCTTTGGAACAATAAGGGAGATTTATCGGGGGAACGGTGTTGTCCAACCCAAAATTGGAAGAACAACTTTTCTATGGCATGGTGTACGGAGCTTCCTGTGCAAAGTGAATGTATATTCGATTTTCAGTGCACTTCCGGTTACTACTGCAGCCCGGGGGACACCGCCGACAGCAAGTGTGTACCAAAGGCGAAGGCGGGCGCGGCGGTGCCGTGGGCACGAGGCGGTGTCGGTTGCGAGAGCGGAACGGCCGCGCTTTGGAACAATAAAGGGCATCGAACAGGGGAACGATGTTGTCCAACCCAAAATTGGAAGAACAACTTCTCCGTGGCATGGTGTACTGAGCTTCCGGTGCAAAGTGAATGTATATTCGATTTTCAGTGCACTTCCGGTCACTACTGCAGCCCCGGGGACACCACCGACAGCAAGTGTGTACCGAAGCAGAAGGCGGGTGCGGCGGTGCCGTGGTTACAGGGCACAAAAGCGTGTGAGAGTGGAACTGCTGCACTTTGGAACAATAAGGGGAATGTAACAGGAGAACGATGCTGCCCAACCCAAAATTGGAAGAACAACTTCTCTGTGGCATGGTGTACGGAGCTTCCTGTGCAAGGTGAATGTATATTCGATTTTCAGTGCACTTCCGGTCACTACTGCAGCCCGGGGGACACCGCCGACAGCAAGTGTGTACCAAAGCAGAAGGCGGGTGCGGCGGTGCCGTGGGCACACGGTGCAAAAGCTTGCGAGAGCGGAACTGCTGCACTTTGGAACAATAAGGGGAATCGAACAGGAGAACGGTGCTGCCCGACCCAAACTTGGAAGAACAACTTCTCCGTGGCATGGTGTACGGAGCTTCCTGTGCAAAGTGAATGCGTATTTGATTTTCAGTGCACTCCGGGTTACTACTGCAGCCCTGGGGACACAAACGATAGCAAGTGTGTACCAAAGCAGACGGCGGGTGTGGTTGTGCCATGGACACAAGGCGCAACAGCGTGCGAGAGCGGTTCGAGTGGGCTGTGGAACGATAGGGGCGCTGCGTCTGAAACACGGTGCTGCCCTGTGAATGGGACGATTAACAATTGGGGGAAGGGTTGGTGTAGGGAGATCCCTATCGGTGGCCAGTGCATCTTCAACGACCAGTGTGAGAGCAAGCGCTGTGTGCCGGAAATATCCCGAGATGGCAAGTGCGTAAACTAAGAGTTCAGAAAAGCGTCCGCCTCTGATATGACTATAAATGTTACAGATGTACTAACGTAGATCACGCACACGGAACATGGTTTTTTTTCAATCGGGTTCCTTCAAGGTATATCTGGTTATATATGATGTCTTCATTTGGTTCAGCCCTCAATACCGGAGATAGTCAATCCTATATGATGGTCGGTGCTATTGTAATGATGTTGCTTATATTCGTGTTGTATACGCCTTTCATGGTGATAGTGGCTTTAGCGGTTCTCGCTGTATTTATCTACAATCGAACTCAGATACAACAACCTAACTCGGCACCGCCGGTCGCCATCGCTACGCCTGTCGCAAACGTGCAGCAAGTGAACTGATGATAAATCGCTCCGTGCCGCGCCGTGCTCGGTGTGGGGTATCGCCAAACCACTTCGTTGTGAGAATAGACATGAGGGATGGCATCGTCCCTGTGTGACTGCTGTTCCGGTTGTTCGCGACCGTGCAGGGCCCGCCCGCGACGGTACAGACCCGCCTCAAACCCTCGTCGATTTGGGTTCGGTCACGCCGAGAGTGCTTCGTTCGAAGTGCGTACGACTTGCAATTTCGATAGACGCGACCACTTGGCGCGACCAACCCCAACGATGACGCGTATGAAGGAGACGCGTATAGCCACATATGAGTTCACCCGTGAGCTCCGTGCCAGCCCTTGCACACTCTCCGCAGCCAACCCGTCAACTCGCGAACGCTACGTGTACAGTGCATCGATCTTCGTGTCTGAGCGACACGCTTTCAATGTACGAGCAATTTTTTGTGGTTCATCTGTAAATAATGTCACTCTTACCTGAAATAATCCTTGCGGTGGTTTTGGTTGCATTGTTGATCCTATATATGAACAGCAATTTCAGTAGCGGGTACGACGGGAATCAAACCCAACCCCAACTTCTCGCAACGGACGACCCGATGCGAATCACTTCTAAAAAACAATTCTATGACCTCGTATCGCGAGACCAGGATACAATCATATTCGTCGGCGCTTCGTGGTGCGGATATTGCCAACAGGCAATCACCCCGTTTATGGAGGCAGCGAGGGGGTTTGCCGGAAAGGTATTCGTCCTCGAGGTAAAAGGGACGGAACTGACCCGTCTTGTAAAGGACATCGGCGTAAACGGTTTCCCTTCGATATTGAAATCACACCGCAATGGAACGCGAACAATGTACACAGGCGAGAGATCGGTGGATGCATTTCGAGAGTACTTCCGTGAAGCACAAACAAATGTGGAGACGACGCGGTAAGAAC
>Ga0209355_1002155_pt1 | contig 11044 bp, 10 predicted proteins | sample LauGreSBDMM110SN_3_FD_187563 | JGI IMG/M metagenome (GOLD analysis project Ga0209355, IMG submission 187563) | Freshwater lake microbial communities from Lake Michigan, USA - Sp13.BD.MM110.SN (SPAdes) (version 2) | ecosystem: Environmental > Aquatic > Freshwater > Lake | place: Lake Michigan...
TGAATTATCCATAATTCGATCTTGGGATTGTGCAAACAAAGTCAAATTAACTAAATTCTCAGTGAATTCAGTAGGAGAAGCTGAATTTAGTAAAACTGACAAAGTATCAAGGGATCCTTGCATGTATAGAATTCTTATTGAATCCGTTACTTGGGCTTGAGCATTCCTGGCTTCAGCTTCTCTTAACTCAATGTCTTTAATAAGTGCTGCTAATTCTTTTTGGGCTTTCTCAATTTCGGTTTTAATGTTTAAATATTTTTTTCTTGACTCTGACGCTTGTGCTGCTGCCTGATCAGCTTTTTCACTTGCTGCTTTATATTGCGGTGTTAAAGCCGCAATATCTGCAGCTGCTTGTTGAGCACGATAAGCAAATTCATCAAATCCGCTCTGAGTTGGAATTCCCCCCAACGTGTCAGCTAAAGCAATATCAACAGCACCAATTACATATGTTGATTTCAATTTCATTCGAGCCTGAAAAGTTCTACCCGATAAAGTTACCGAACCACCATTGGAATCTTTGGCAACTAAAATTTTTGCTGCACCACTGGAATATCTTTCCACTACTTCTATTGATTGCACGTTTGATAAACCAAGAGCGGTCGCCATGCCACTTTGTGACATGCGCACCCCCCAACGTGCGTTGGGGTTACGAGCATTTATTGACCAGTTGTCATCAACGGATTGACTCCACGAAACATTGCCACCCCAAGCATCCATTGTGCTCATAGTTCTGCCACCAGTTGAAGATGCAAAATAGGCGGTGACTGCTTTGCCGCCATAAGTTAAAACTGCAGGTTGATTAGAACTAGTGACTGCCGAATTAACCGCATCTCGCCAAGCATCACTTTCTTTGCTGTAACCAACATAAACTTGATCGGTTGCATTGTTATAAATATGGCAACCACAATTTCCTCTTAACCCGCTATTTAATTTTCCTAAGCCATAAGAACGAGACGCCACAACTTGAGCAACTAACGCCGCCTTGTTCCACGTGGAACTCATTTCCCCAATTCCCAGCAAATATTCGTCAGCTAAGCGCATTGAAATAGAGGTGTAAAGATCTGGTCGACCATCGTTATCTCCACCATAAACAACGTTCAAAATTCCATATTTATATCTATGACCAGGTGTTGCTAAAGCGGAACCGGCATTAGTGTCCGGTGTTCCACTGTTGGTATTTATTAAACCTGATCCAGCAATAATTCGAAAAGACACTTTTTTACCCGAACCTCGAGCTTCTGCTCTGCCATCGGCACCACCACTTGAAACAATTGCATTTGAGTTTGATTCGACTCGAATAACGGTGCCACTTCCAATGGTGGCAACAGCGTTTCCATCAATAGAAACTTCTAGTTGCGCATCATCAGATAATTTATCCAAGCGCACAAACACGGCAGTTTTATCTTGACTCAGCCCAACAGTTATTTGCTTTTCACTGGGCGAATCGCTCAAATTTGTACCGGGATAATAATGAGCCAAAATATCTTGCCAACTTTTTCCATCCAATGCTTGACCTAAAGCACCGTATTGACTTAAGCCCACCCCGTGGCCCCAACCAGAACCAACAATGATCCATTCGTTGGGAACAGCTTGGGCTGGATTAATTAAAAAACTGGTTGGAAAAAAAGATAAAACAATACTGCTGATAATTAATTTGCGCATGTGACTTGTGAATTTCAAGGGCGCCTTTTTGGTTAAGGTGTCGCTGGGTAACCAGCAAGGGCAAGTAATTCTTCAGCAGATCCTGCAAAAACATTTAAATCAATTCCTCGAGAAGATACTCCAAATGTTTTACCTGGACCGGTTTGTGAGTATTGCCAAAAAGTCCAGCGTAAGTTGCAACCCTCACCTGTCCAAACAGTATTTACACAGCCAACTTTTGTTGAGATTCCAGGATTAGAAACATCAAAATAGTTTGCTGCCCACAGCGGATAATTAGCTAATGAAGGATCGCTACTTAAATAATTTTTCAAAAAAGTGGGATTGGAATAAATAATTGGTGTTTTGCCGGTTGCGTTAGCAACTTTGTCCATCCAGGTTTTAACAAATGTGACAGCTTCAGCATCAGTTGTGTTTCTTGGTACTCCAGCTTGTTCCATATCTAAAACAAGTGGCAGTGTTCCAGGAGCATAACCACCATGAGCGTTCCATCTGGAAATCATTTGATCAGCTTGCGCATTAGCGGCAGCTACCACAGTATTCATATCATCAGTGTTTGGAATTTGTGCAAAATGATATTGGCCCACTAATAAGCCAGCAGCTTTCGCCGCTGGGATCCATTGATCTGCCAAAGGCACAGCACGTGCGTGCGCATTTGGTCCACCGTCAGAAGATTTTATGAAAACAAATCTGGCACCAGCAGCATACATTTTTGCAAAATCTATATTTCCTTGATAACGAGCAACATCTGTTCCTAAAATTCTGCCGTTTGGTCCTAGTCCTTCAATTCTGGGCACAACTGCAACTTCTTGTTCACCACTTTTAGTGGAGACAGATAAACCTGTAGTAGTAATAACACGATATTTATATCGGGCAGTTTTACGGGAAGCTTCGATGGTGAAATTAAATGTGCCATCAGCAGCAGTTTTAGCTGATGCTTTTTTAACCCATTGCTTTTTCTTAGCATCATAAACTTGTAATTGCACGCCAACTTTATTTGCTGGTGGATTAAGTGTGCCCACAAAACCAATCGGATTAGCTGGATTTACTGCAGCACTTTGCGCAGTCAAATTTACTTGTGCTTTTTTAAATACAATTGTGAATGGATCACTTTTGGGTTTATCCCCTTTATCAACCACAATTCGATAAGTTGCTTTACCACTTTTTAGCGGAGCAGTAACTGACATGTTCCAAGTTCCATCTGCTTTTGATTTTGTGGAACCAACAGTTGACCATTTTTCGCCTTTTTTAGTTTGGCGAAGAATGCTTACGCCTTCGGCGACCGGATCAAGGCTTCCGTTTAATGAAAATTTGGCGCCCACTGAAGCTTCTGTTGGCACAGGATTAAGTAGTAAACCTGGTTGAGAATTAATGTTGGCGATTAAAGGATTTGGTGCTTCTTCTGCTTGGGCAGGACTTAATTGTCCAAAACCTAAAAGTGCTGATATTAATAGTATAAAAATTCTTCTCAAAAACAATTTCGTAATGCTCCTCTATTTATATTTGTCTTATTTCAAAGTAACACGAGGTGCGAGTGGGACTCGAACTTTGACACCCTAAATCACAATTCACAGTACAAAATGGACACCAATTATTTAATTGGCAGTTCTGGAATGCGCCATCCTTGACATATAAATAGCCAAAACTAATGCCACCACAATTCCGGCATTAACACCTAGTTCTAGCAATGATCTATTAAATGCTTCTGGATCTTTGTATGTGCCTAAAGTTAATGAAGCACCCACAGTCAAAATATGTCGCACAGCTGCAATAACACCAATTATCAAGAACTTATCTAATTGATACACACCGTCTGTAAAGCGAGCAATAACAGTTCTAATAATTTCTAAAATAATTACAATAAACAAAATATCGTTAACTACCTGAATCATTCCGTTTGGGAAAAAAGGTGTTGTGATAAATAATCTATTTACAGTAAAAAATAGGGCACCGATAGCGACCAAAAATAAAATGATTCCTAAAATTCCGTGAAAAACATCCTCCAGAATATTTACAAATTTTTCTGGCAAAATTGAACTTTCTTGGGAATTATTGACTTTCGATTTAGAGGCCATTTTCACTTTCTGCTAAAGGTTTGTGTCCTTAATTTTAATCTACCTTTAGGGATTTAGCCTGCTTAAAATTAAGCAATCCCTTAATAGCCATTTTGTGGTCATCCACCTGAGGCAATCCGCTCACAGCCAGCATTCCAATTACGCCATCACCGGTGATGATCGGGAAACCTCCCCCATGTGCGGCATAAAGTTCATTATCTAATCCTGAGTGCTCTTCAAAGCTTTGATTCTTTTCCTCAAAAGAAACTCTGACAAACATGCTGGAATGTTTAAATTTTTCAACCACCCGACATTTTCTATTTATCCACCAATCATTCACACTAGAGCTTCCAGTCAGTGCCGAGTGAAAAATTATTTGTTCGCCAATTCTTACTTGCACAATAACTGGTGCTTTTTCAGCTAAAGCTAACTTTAATAATTCTTGGCCAACACCTATTGCATCCTCATTAGTAAATGTTGAAAAAGTTAAATCTGATTCCTGCTGTAATAATTCTTTAGTTGAATAATCCCCGGTTGTCATAGTGTTTAGTCTAAAGTGTGCTCAAAGATTTACCTGCAGTTGCGTAAGATTTTAGTATGTTTTAGCCTTAGGGCTTATCAATAATTAACTCCAAGGAGACACCCCCGTGATTGAAGTTCGTGCCTATGCCGCCCAAAAAGCCAAAGCTGATTTAGCCCCTTGGACATTTAATAGAAGAGATCTGGGTGCACACGATGTGTTAGTTGAAATTGTTTATTCCGGAATTTGTCATTCAGATATTCACCAAGTCAGAGAAGAATGGGGCGAAGCAATATTTCCTATGGTCCCAGGACATGAAATTGCTGGAATTGTTAAAGAAGTTGGATCAAGTGTCACCAAATTTAAACCAGGAATGAAAGCTGGTGTTGGGGTATTTATTGATTCATGTAGAAAATGTGAAAACTGTTTAGCTGGTGAAAACCAATATTGCTTAGAAGGAATGACTGGAACTTATAACGGTTATGAAAGAGATGGCAAAACTGTTGCCCAAGGTGGTTACGCATCCGCCATTGTTGTTAACGAAGATTATGTTTTGCACTTGCCAGAGAATTTAGAAATGGCAGGAATTGCACCACTGCTGTGCGCAGGAATTACTTTGTACTCACCACTTAAACATTGGGGTGCTGGTCCTGGCAAAAAAGTTGGCATTATTGGCTTAGGCGGACTTGGACATATGGGTGTTAAGTTTGCTCACGCATTAGGAGCCGAAGTTACAGTTCTTTCTCATTCTGCAAATAAAGAAGCAGATGCCAAAAATATGGGTGCAGATCATTTCATTTTGACCAAAGATGAAGAAGTATTTGAGAAATACAAAAACCATTTTGATCTACTAATTAACTCAGTTTCTGCTCCAATGGACTTAAACAAGTACGCCAATATGTTGAAACTAAATGGTTCTCTTGTCATGGTTGGTTTAAGTGGCGAGCCTTATCCAATTGATGCTTTCACCATGTTGAACCAAAGAAGAAGAATTGCTGGTTCCATGATTGGTGGCATGAAACAAACACAAGAAATGCTTGATTTTGCTGGCAAACACAACATTGTGAGCGATGTTGAAATCATCAAAGCTGATGAAATCAACAAAGCATACGAGCGAGTTGTAAATAGTGATGTCAAATATCGTTTCGTAATCGATGCCAAAACAATTTGAAATTAGACCAGCACAAGTAGCAGATTGTGCTCAAATTCTTGATTTAATCAAGGAATTAGCCCTCTATGAAAAAGAACCAGATGCAGTTGAAACAACGGTTAAAGATTTAGAAGAAGCTTTATTTGTTGGTTCAAATACTTTTAATAATCAACCTGCTTGTTACGCCGTAGTTATTGATGATCAAGACAATCCAGGAAAATTATCAGGGTTTGCACTTTATATGTTGCATTTCTCAACTTGGACTGGTAAATATGGAATTTATTTAGAAGATTTGTATGTCAGAGAAACAAAACGTGGACTTGGTATGGGCAAATCTTTATTAGAACATTTGGCACAGATTTGTGTGAAAAAAGATTACGCCAGATTTGAATGGTGGGTACTTGATTGGAATACACCAGCTTGGGATTTCTATTTGGCTAAAGGATCAATTCCTATGACTGAATGGACAATGCATCGTATGCAAGGTCAAGCCTTAAAAGATTTAGGTAAAAATTAATTAACAGGACTTCGTAAAGCCCACTGGATTAAGGGTATCTGTAAAGGCAAACGTAACCAAGAACCAAGAATCAAAAACCAACTAGATTCAAGATTAAATGTCACATCAATTGCGTACCACCAATTCCCTACCCAAATAGCTATTAAAATAAAAGCTGTAAATTTTGGTGCCCATTTTTGTCTAGTTAGCAATCCAATCGCACAAACTATTTCTAAAATTCCACTTAAAATTATCCAGAAATTCTGCATCCCTAAAATTGGGGGAACAAGTGCTTGGAAAACTCCAGGATTTATTAAATGAAAACTTCCACTCAATAGAAATATAAAGATTATTATCTTCGTTCCTATGGGCAAATCTTTTAACCCAGCTATTTTCATAGAAACTACTATATCTTAAGACCTGCTAATAAAATTTGACTTAATATTTATTTAAAGTAAATATTTATTAGTGACTAATTTATGAGTATCTTTTCTTCATGAAATTAATCGCTTTAACAGCCAAATCATCAGAGTCTGTCCATAGATTTCTCCAAATACGTAAGGCGTTTGACAAAGCAGGATCAACAACAGCTGAAGAAAATGACTCGAAAGTTACTGGTCCTTGATAATTAATTTTTTTCAAGGCACCAAAGAAAGAATCAAAATCGACGTTTCCTGTTCCTAAATATCCACGGTGACTTTCACCAACGTGAACATAACCAAGTCGATCTCCTGCTGCTAGCACTCCCTCAACCATGCCATCCTCTTCAATATTCATGTGATAGGTGTCTAAATGTAGGTAAACATTTGGTTTATCGACTTCTTCCAAATAAAGCAATCCCTCTTTTGCGGTATTCATTAGATTACTTTCATATCGATTAACAATTTCAATATTCAAATTAATATTTTTATCCGCTGCATAATCAGCAATTCTTTTCATAGCCCCAACAGAATTGGCACGATTTTCTTTCGTTGCAGGCTGTTCGTAAGGTTGCAAACTTGAGGCAAACGGTCCATCTAGTTCAACTCCGCCAATTGCGGCGAGCTTATCAATTGCTCTCTTTGCTAAATCTTCTCCAGCTTGGACAATTGATTTATCTGAGCTAGAAATATCAGTTGTTGCATTAATAACAAAGCAACCAGCAGCTGTCAAATTAAATTCTGCGAGTAAGTCTTTTGTCATCGCAGCATCTATTTTTTCAGGTTCTGCAATTAAAATTTCGATTAGATCGTAACCAGCTCTACTTGCACTACTTGCAGCAAATCTTGCATTTTTAACTGACCAATCTCCGGCCCAAACTAGTGAGTGGCCACCAAATAAAAGTTTTTGTTTTTTCTGTGACATTATTTCCTCTTTCTGTTTAGAAGCAAGTTTTAAAAAGTTTCAAATTCTAAGAAACTTTTTCGGCCCCCTGCAATTTATGCTAATTTAGTAAACAATTACAATATTTGCAAGACCCGATACAGATTAATTTGGTATACAGAATTTAATGTATCTGGAAATATTTAAATGTATACAATAAAAATATGGTTGTATACACTTTAAAAAATTTGGTATACAAACTAGAATTAAAAATAGTTAAGCGTTTAGAGAGGTCAACATGGGCGTTATATCTTTAAAAGAGATTCTTAAACCAGCATTTTCTGATCGATATGGTGTCCCAGCAATTAATATTTTTAATGATTTAACACTCGAGGCGGTCCTCGCTGGGGCTGTCCAAGCTAAATCTCCACTAATTATTCAAACCTCAGTAAAAACTGTCAAAAGTATTGGGGTAGAAGTTTTAGCGAGTATGTGGAGATCCATGACTGAAGGAATTCAAATTCCCGTTACTCTGCATCTTGATCACTGTCCTGATCGGGAAGTCATCACCCTGTGCTTAAAAAATGGTTGGAATTCAGTTTTATTCGATGCATCTGAATTACCAGTCGAAGAAAATCAACGTCAGACCATAGAAGTAGTAAAGGAAGCTAAGCAATATGGAGCCTGTGTAGAAGGTGAAATTGAAGCAATAACAGGAGTAGAAGATGGTCATGGGTCAGACACTCTAGCAAAAAGACAGTCACTAGAAACTTCCTTAAATTTTATCCAGGCCACTGGAATTGATGTTTTTGCTCCGTCCATCGGCAATGCTCATGGCACCTATAAGTCCACTCCGATTATCGATTACGACCGAGTCTCAGAAATTGTTGCTGCTAATCCAATCCCAATTGCCTTACATGGGGGAAGTGGCTTAACAAACGAGCAATTTGACGAATTAATCAAGCGTGGTTGCGCCAAAGTTAATATCTCAACATCATTGAAAGAAACTTATATGAAATCGACTTTGGATTTTCTTCTAGAATCTCAAAAAAAGAACAAGTGGGATCCCCCTTCACTATTTTCGGCAACAAGACAAACAATTATCAACATGGTTGTGGATTTAACTCAACAATTCGGAAGTAAAGGCAAAGCTTGGTGAAAATATAATGCCTGCCCTAATTTTTGATTGCGATGGAGTCTTAGCAGATACAGAAAAAGATGGACACTTACCTTCATTCAATAAAACTTTTGAACATTTTAAGCTACCCGTTAAATGGAGTCTTGAAGATTATGCAGAAAAATTAAAGATAGGCGGAGGAAAAGAAAGACTTAAAAGTTTAATTACCCCAGATTTTATTTCTAAAGCAAATCTTCCAAATTCTCCAGAGTTACAAAATGAAGAAATAGCAAAGTGGCACAAATTTAAAACAAATATTTATACAGATTTAGTCCAAAGTGGCGTAATGCCGGCTCGTCCAGGGATTGCACGAATTGTAAAAGAAGCTCATGCAGAAGGTTGGACACTTGCGGTAGCTTCAACTTCTCAAGAAGAATCTGTGCGAGCAGTCCTGGTACATGCCGTTGGAAAATCTTTAGCTTCATACTTCACAGTCTTTGCAGGTGACATTGTTTCCAAAAAGAAACCTGCTCCCGATATTTATCTTCTTGCAATAGGCCAATTAGACTTAAATCCTGATGATGTAATAGTTATTGAAGATAGCAATAATGGTTTACGAGCTTCCCTTGCTGCAGGTCTTAAAACTGTTGTGACGGTTAGTAGTTTTACAGCAAAAGAAGATTTCTCCGGAGCATCACTTGTAGTTAGTTCTCTAGGCGATGCAGATGGTGAAAAAACAAGTATAATAAATAATCCTTTAAAATTTGGCATAAAAGATGAAGTGAATCTTTCATATTTAAGTCAAATTTTGAAGTTACCAACAGCCGTCTAAAAAGGAGAAACAGTCATGACCCATCTATTAAATAATCCTGTTGACTTTCCAGTAGAACTTGTTGATGGATTTGTTAAAGCAAACTCAAAGTATGTTAAAAAAGTTTATGGTGGTGTTGTTCGAGCAACTAAATCTAAACCTGGAAAAGTTGCAATTATTACAGGCGGTGGCACTGGCCACTACCCAGGTTTTATGGGTTGGGTTGGACCAGGGTTAGTTGATGGTGCTGTAACTGGAAATATTTTTGCTTCACCTTCTGCTTCTCAAGTTAGAAGCGTGGCAAAAGCTGCTGATCACGGTGGCGGAATTTTATTAGCTTTTCTTAATTACGCTGGAGATGTTTTACATTTTGGAATGGCTGAAGAATTACTAAAAGCAGATGGATTTGATGTCAGACGTTCAGTAGTAACAGATGATGTTGCTTCTGCTCCAGTAAGCGAAACTTATAAAAGAAGAGGTATTGCAGGTGGTCTAGCTGTTTTGAAAGTAGCATCGGCTGCTGCTGAATCAGGATTATCCCTTGATGAAGTATTAAAAGTTTTGAATAAAACCAATGAAAGAACTAGAACTTTTGGAGTTGCATTTTCAGGCTGCACTCTGCCTGGTTCAGCAAATCCTTTGTTTGAAGTGCCAGCCGGAAAAATGGCTGTGGGATTAGGAGTACACGGTGAACCTGGTATTTACGAACTTGACCTTGGGACTGCTGATGATGTTGCAAAACTTTTAGTTGACAAATTACTAGAAGATGTCCCACAAAATCCTGGTAAGAAAGTTATCGCCTTATTAAACGGTTTGGGATCAGCCAAATATGAAGAGTTATTTGTAACTTTTAGTTGTGTGGCTAATCGATTGAAAAATGCTGGAATTCAAATGGTTGACGGTGAAGTTGGAGAATTCATGACTTCACTTGATATGGGTGGATTGTCACTGACCTTAGTTTGGGTTGATGACGAGATAGAAAAATATTGGTTAGTGCCTTGTGATAGCCCCGCATTTAGAAAGACAAAAATGATTGATGAACCACTTGATTCAAGCATTGTTTTTAACACTGAACCAGAAGCTCTGAAAGTAACTAAAAAAGGAAATGAAAGTTCAAGAAATGCTGCAGCCCAAATTGCAAAAGCACTTGAAAAAATCAAAGATATTATTTCTGAAAATGAATCAATGCTTGGTGATCTTGATGCGGTGGCAGGCGATGGTGACCATGGTGCAGGAATGACTCGCGGATCAAAAGCTGCTGCTGAAGCTGCTAACTGGTTAGTGAAAGAAGGTGCAGGTGCTCAAACAACTTTAGCTGGGGCCGGAGCACGTTGGGCTGAAAATGCAGGAGGTGCTTCTGGTGCATTGTGGGGTGCTGCCTTAATTGCTGCTGGTAATGCTTTGGGTGATGACAAAGATTTAGATTTAAAAACTTATACACATGCTATTAATTCTTTTGTTAAATCCATTCAGCAATTAGGTGGAGCAAGTGTAGGTGACAAAACCATGGTTGATACACAAGTTCCTTTTGCTGAAGTTTTTGAAAATTCAATCTCACAAAATCTTGGTTTTATTGACGCATGGAATCGTGCAGCAGTTGCCGCAACCACTGCAGCAAAAGCAACAGCGAATTTAACTCCTAAAATGGGTAGAGCAAGAGTTTTAGCCGAAAAATCTATTGGTCACCAAGATCCAGGAGCAACTTCTTTTTCTTTGATTGTCTCTACTATTTCAAGTATGTTTAAGTAGAGATTTCTAAGAAAATAAATGACTAAAACTGAAATTTAAATCTTGAAAAAACTATGACTAGATTGAAGGGATAAAGAATTAATGCCTACTAAGAAAAATCTTCAATTAGCTGCTCCTTGGGTAGAGATTGAAACCACACAAAAAGATTGGGATGAAGCTGATCCTAAGCTTTTAAAGACAATGCTC
>Ga0209355_1002159_pt1 | contig 11032 bp, 13 predicted proteins | sample LauGreSBDMM110SN_3_FD_187563 | JGI IMG/M metagenome (GOLD analysis project Ga0209355, IMG submission 187563) | Freshwater lake microbial communities from Lake Michigan, USA - Sp13.BD.MM110.SN (SPAdes) (version 2) | ecosystem: Environmental > Aquatic > Freshwater > Lake | place: Lake Michigan...
TTGATATTCATACTCACACTGACACTCACACTGACACTCATACTCACACTGACACTCACAAAGACATTCTTACAGATGAAGATATTTATGATATTTGATCATTTATTTGTATACAGGGTGTAAAAAATTGATTCACTTTTTTATATTTCCATCGATTTTACAATTAAAATAATGGACCGTCGTATTAAAAATCTCTGTAACAATTACAAATCATTCATCGACTCAGATAGTTATAATATTATTGAGTCTTCTACATCGACAAATATACCATACATGAATTATTTGATTTTCGCTGTTTGGTTTTGTTCGAAATTGAATATACCATTAGAAAATATGAATTTCGAGGAATTATACCCATCATTTAAACATTTACCTTTTCATTCATTTCTCGTACATATAAAATGTCAAAATAATTTGGACGTATGATCTTAATGTTTTCAATAAAGGGTTACTATAACAATAACAATGAATTAGATTGTTATTGTAAGGGATATATGGTTTATTGTATACATATTACAATAACCATTTATTTTTTTTTTTAATCTTTTGCGTATCCTTTTCAAGTTCTTTATTATGTGTATATTCGTATTGATTGCTGGTACTTTCATTGGCGGATGTAGTTTCGGTGGTGGAAGTAGTTTCGTCGGTGTTTTGTTCCCACCATTTATCATTGGTTCGAATTGTTTCCTTTTCTACATTTATAGAGTAGTCATTTTTCACATTTTTTTTGTCATACATAACGCCTTTTACATATTGTTCAATTTCCCCCATCCATAATTCAAATTTATGATAAGGTTCTGTTGTTTCTTCAACAATAGCATTAGAGATTCCTCCAATCATTTTTTTAATTTCATATACCCCTTTATTTGTCATATATAACATATATGATACTTTTTTATACCGATAATTCATCCAATAATGATAAAGGAATATCAGGTAAAATGGGATGTGCTTCCCAAAAATATCTACAAAACGCCCATTGAAACATATATTCAGTGGGATATAAATAAGAATATACATGTAGTTTTTGTTGTAATGCTTGTGGTAATAAATGATGTTGAGAAGGTGGAAGAACATAAGCCAATTGTATAGTTGGATGAAATGGATTTTGTAATTGTGGTAATAAAAATCGTATGTTCTGTTTATTTGGTATATATTTTACCAAGTCGCTTAATAATGGTGGATATGAATATGAATATTTCCATCTCCAATGAATACAATCGCTAGTATAATAATGAAATACCCATTCTAATCCTTGCAAATAATTAATACAGACATTCTTTATTTCGTCTTGTGATGAAATATCCAACAAACGTCTATAATATCTTTGTTCCCATCCATATTCATGTGGATAAATATATTGTTCATCGGTTCTAAAAATGACAGGTAAGTTTAACATATAGTTTTCCTTTTCTAAAGGTGTTTTAGTAGGCCAAGAAGACCGTTCCCATTTATTTCTTTCATCCATTTCCTTTTTAAGATAATTATGTTCTTGTTTTGCTAATTCAGTAATAAAGAGGAGTACATAATTCCATTGTATAGATTGGTTTAAAATAAAGGATCGATTTGAAAATCTACCGATTGTTTGATAATATGTATCTGTTAATATTTGTATTCCATGTGTTCTAATATTTAATGATGGGAAGTGTGGTAAAAAATCATTTCCTAATAAAAAACACATAAAGACATAATCAGTGACTCGAATAGATTTATCATTAGCGTGATAATTTCCCATTTCTTGGAAGATAGAAGTGGTGAGTGCAGATATATCCATAAAAAGGAGTTCTTTGGGGCTATAATGACCAGAAATAACGGTTTTAAATGTAGGTGCTTCTCTAAATACAAAAATATTTTTAGTTTGTTCGCAGTGAAACAATGATAACATAATCAAATCCGCATCAAGACCATATACCGCAACGAAATCTTTTGTAGCATCAATATTTCGTAAATAATGAAATAATTTATGTTCGCCTTCACCAGGTTCATCGGAGCAAGAGATCATAAATTTGGTTTCTGTAAATTTGTATTTGTATTGGGTTCCAATGAAAAATGATCGAATAGCCTTTGATAGATCTGTCATAAAGGGTGTTCCTGGTGTAATAGCAGTAGTGTTCCAAAGTGGTATATGATTTGTAAATTGGGTTTTATATCTTCGAGTTCTTTGTTGATCCATTTTAGCAAAAGGAGCAACACCATCAAAAGTGATATAGACACATTTAGATGGTGAAATCAATTCAATATATTCAACGATTTTAGTTATAGTAAGTTGAATTAATTTATGTTCAATAGTCGAAGTATCAAATGGTTCCTTTTTATATTTTTCTTCGATTTCTCTGTATGCATCATAAACAATAGAGTTACAATCCATTAGTAAATGATGGATTGGCTCACTACGTTTTCGTATAATATTTGTATAGGTTTTAATAATATACGAAAAATAACTGGGTATTCCCATAATAATACGATCTATATAAACCGTCATATTATTTTTATATTGTTTTTGACATATGAATAATTCTCAAATATTATACGGGGTATGTATATAATGGAATTAAATTTATTTACATTAGTATATTTATTTTTTCGTTTAGCACCATTTATAATAGTATGTTATTTTGCTTTGGGTTCAATATTTAATCAAGATATGAAGGGGCTAGTATATTTAGTTGGATTATTGTTCTCGTGTTTTGCTACATTTTTAATAGGTCAAACAGTACCTATATCATTTAGTATAGGAAGTGATCCAGTGAATCCATTGAGTCGTAAAAATGTTATGCCGGTATGTAATCTATTGACAATAGGGAAAGATGGATCATTTTCTCGTATTCCGTTGGGTTTATCAATATTAGGATTTACATTGATATACATGGTTGTTATTATAGTAAAAAATCATTTGGAGATGTCAAATTTACCTACATTGATATTCTTTCCTATATTGATAATAGGTGATTTGATATGGAATTTAAGGAATGATTGTTATGCGCCATTTGGAGTATTTATGGCGTTGGCAATCGGTTGTTTAATGGGTTGGGCATGGGCAATGATTATTGAATCATTAAACAAACCTGATTTATTGTTTTTGAATACAGGTAGTAATCAATCTGTATGTCAAAGACCATCAAAGCAATTGTTTAAATGTACATTTGCCAATCCAGCTGTTTCTTCACCGGAGTAGAGACCGCTTCACTGATTGCGGAAATCCCTATATAGATGGGTTGTATTATAAAGGTGAATGTTTCAAAGGTGAATATTTTGAAACATTTATAAAGGGGTTTGTTCTCAATGATCGAATGCAGTTATGTTGTTATTAAACCATTCCTTTAAGGTTTCACATAATCTCTGTCGATATAGGTCAGTAGCAAGTAGTTTAACACTTCTATTACGATCAGAAAAATGAATCATAAAATTTTGTATAATAGGTACTGTATTTGCTTTTGAATATTTGCCATCTAATTCGTCATAAGGGAATAGTGGATAGCCCTTGCGTTTATTTACAATATTATGAAATGTATAAAGGAATTTTTTGAGGTCTGTTTTTGTTTTAATAGAACTAAAATTAATACCTTCTAAATATGTCTTAGCATGATTAGCACATTCAGGGCAAGGTAGATTTACACATATAGCATAAATTTGGTTTAATAATTGTGTTCGAATGATATGAAATTGGTTTTCCTTTATTTTTACAGATAGAGTATGAAAGAGGTACCATGTAGGTTCTCCCCATTTAACCTTTTTTACAGCATTATCGATGATTGGTTTTTCAATATTTTGTTGAATCGATTGAGAAGGTTGTCTTAAAGGTCGTATTGACATTGACATTTGCATAATATTATTTACAGGTGGGGAATATGTGGCTCGTGTTTGCGAACTGAAAAATTTCATATTCATATTATATCTTATAAAAACACATTAATTACAAAAAAGAAAATAAATATAAAATAAATATATATAAGAATGGAATCTTCAAAAACAGAGACAGTACAATTAGTAAAAGACTGGGTGAAATATGATAATGAGATACGTGCTTTACAAAAAGAAGCGAATGATCGTAAAAAGGAAAGAGCGGTTTTGTCACAAAGGTTAATGACAATTATGAAAGATACGGATACTGGATGTTATGAACTAAAGAATGGTATTTTGATGTATACTGTTAAAAATGTGAAAAAACCTATAACAAAAAAGGTATTATTTAATGTATTACAGAAATATTATAAAGGTGATGCTATGAAAGCGGCTGAATTAAATGAATTTATAATGAATCATCGTGAAGAATTTGTTCAAGAGAAACTTGTTCATAAAATAGATAGTTGTTTATAAAGTATCTCGAAAGATATATCTTCCTCCAGGTAATTGTTCATATCTAGAAACCACTTGAGGGTTTTCCTTTTCATTCAAAATGTCTTCTGTTCGAAATACATTTTGAAATTCATCTACATAATATACAATCCCCTCCATTTCCTTTGCTACGACTTCCACTGTTTTTGTTACGATTGAATCTCCATCTATTTGTGAAGCATATTTAGAATGAGTTCCACAATATTCGCTATCTGTTTTCCTTCTACGGGTACATTGGTCACTACACGACTTTTTCGCTATACAACGATTATTGTCTGGAATAATATTTTGAACTCTTTTTCGCTTTATAAAATCGTCTTTTGTAAAAGACAATCGTTCATATTCATATACAAACTCTAGTAATTCGCTACTTTTCGCTTTATCTTCAAAAGACAAATCTGTAACCTTTTGTTTAATATTGTCTTTGAATTGTATAAGATACTTTTCTAATTGTTGATTTACACGTTTGTCCATTATTTTCTATATATAAAAAAAAGGTTTTTTATTTCAATTTTATACTAGAGGAACCGTAGGTTCCCCCGACAGCGGACCGTATGTTCCTCTACCATCTACTTAAAAGGGTCATCATCAAGCGGTGGCGGCATCATGTTATCGGGTAGGTCACTTCTATAAATATAACCATGGCTTGTATCATTATTACGAAACTCAAATCGTCCTCTTATAAATCGGCCTAATAGGACAAACTTATGTTTTTTACCGTCTTCCATTCCAACCAATAACCAATAAGTAGCATTTGGTAAGTAGGGTTTAGTAGCATGAATCATTGTGTAATTTATACCATATATCTATTTTTAAAAAAGTAATTCAATTTTTTGCATTTCATAGATAAATATCGGGTTCTCTCCATGTTCTTTTTCCATTTTTCCCTTTCCCCTTTTCCACCTATTTCTTATATGGATTCTTTATGAATTGTCATAAAGGAATATTGATAGATTATGTTTATAGACCGTTGGAAAAAAATTTTTCTATTATACCGCTTATGAAAATGTTCTCAATATTCCTTTATGACAATATGTAAAGAATCCATATAGGAAGGGTATCCCTACTTTATGACAATTATATAATGTTATCAGAAAAACTTTATATAATGGTTATCAAAAATCCAAAAGAAAATTTATTGAACATTTTTTACTGTACCTACATATAAAGACCCCCTTTATAACCATATAATAAGGGGGGGTCGTAGGGGGGCGGAGCCCCCTACTTAGAACATCTTATCAACCTTATCAAATATCTCAGCAGCAACCACACATACATCACGTAAATGCTGTTTTAAAATATGTTTTTCGGTTGCCTCTTTATAAGCCACTCGAATAACACTATCACTATCATGTGGATGAACCTTTTTGAATCCGCAAAACGCTAATATTTGTTGATCGATATAATATTTGTCATAAAGGATATATTCTAATGTTTTACCAACAGTATAATCAGCGTCCATCAATGTAATATCAAATGCATTATCCATAGTAGATAAACTTGGACGAATAGGAACAACATCACTTTCGAGATTTGTATGCATAGTAATGAAATAATTACGTAAAATGGAGCAGGCTTTTTTAATCAAGACTTTATTATCAAAAACCCCTACAGATTGGATTTGGAAATCAAAACTATCAGGTGTATAATACCGTTGAGCATCCAAGAGATAAAAGTTACGTTTATGAAATTCGATTTCCTCCTTTGTGACATCGTCTTCAGCAAGTTTTTGTTGTTTTTCTTCCCATGCTTCGTCTCCCTTTTCTAGGTCAAGAGTATTTCCGTATGTACATTTTGAAACAACATTGAACATACCATTTGTTTTTGCTGAATCAACTGTAAATTCGCAAGTAAGTTTTATTTGTTCTCCTGGAATAGAATCACCTATACGTGGTCTTAACCTAACAAAATCAATATAATCGCGTGTGGTTGTATCAGGTGGGAAAATGGCGCGTACTTCGTCTTGTGATAGAAATTTATCACCATCTTTTTGTTTTATTTTGAAATCTTCTGTAGTGACATACATAGTTGAATCAGTATTGTTTGCCATATCCACCACAAGAATATATTGTTCAGGAAAAGTCTCCATTTCCTTTTCGCTTGTGATATGAACAGGTATAGAACTCAACCGCTGTTTGACCAATTCATTATGGAGTCTTCCAGTATTTACTTCTATTTTACATTTATTATCTTGGTATATCTCCGTTCCTAAAACAACAGTAGGAATATCATTTATGATTGTTCTACGAATAGCATTGGCTAAACTAACGTTAATATTAGAAAGGGTGAATTTCATAATATCATGGTCTTCAGATAGGTGTTTTAGAGTAGGATTCATGTTCTGTCAAAAAGGTATAGTATATAGAGAGATAGATTTAAATGGTTTTATATTCAATTTTATAGCAATATCCAAGGATATGCTTTAAAATCGTTCATATAGTGTTCATATGATTTATATTTGGGATATTTCTTAACATATTTTTTAACAGAGAACTTGCGACCACAAGCTGACCCGAATCTACCAAAAAACTTGAGCTTCCTTGCTAGAGTAGAATCTGTTACCTTACCATCTGTACATCCAAAAGGATATGTATATGAATCACATTCAGAATGATTACATATTGAGCGTGAATTAGGTTCGTCTTTATGTAAAAATACATCATAATGGTCTGCTAATATTTTCTTGGCATTTTTAGTATTAATAAGTCCACTATATTTGTCATAAAGGAGTTGGTTGAATCGTAATGCTCTGGCGCCGGTAGATGTTTCAATATTATTCCATTCGTCGTCGGTTGTTTCGGCGGTTCTCAATTCATGATCAATTGCGGAATTCATTCCATAGAACACCCCGTTTTTCGTTCGTTGTTCGTTTATTTTATGAAGACCGATTTCAAGAAGCATAATCTCGTTTGTATTGATATCACCGAATAGCCAAGAACATGGGTAATCACCAGCATTATGGTCCTTCATAATTTTCACATAATCATCTAAAGATCTTCCATATTGCATAGCGGTTCGAATGCGACAGAAAAAGGGGTATCCAAATTCTGGACTATAATTCGTCTCTGAAATAGTAGTCTCGCAACCAATAATACCTGTAGAACAAATAAACCAATCAGTTACCGAAGCAACTAACCCGGCGCCAGTTTGCATAACAAAAGGATGTCCTTTTTGAGGGGTCATAAAGAGAATTATATTATAAAATTGTGCATCTATGAATATGGTATGAGTTGTATGAGCCATGACTATATCCCCTTTTTCGGTGGCGTTTCCAGTGGCTATAAATGCGCTACATCGTCCAGGAAGTTTGAAAGAATAAAGACTCATATAAGAATTCCAAGCGATAAGAAAATCGATATTTACGATGGTTCCATGAGCGGTTGCTCCTGCAACGATTCCTTCAAGTTCTTCATAAATTTCGGGGAAATCCTTCTGTATGATAGGTTGGAGGATGGTTTTGGATATTTTTAAATAGGATTCAAATGTATCCGGTGATTCTTCGACTGATAACACAAAGGGGTATGTTTTGATAATTTTGGCAAGATCGTCATAAAGAAGATATCCGTGGGCGTATCCACGTTCATATGGAGAACCATATACATTTATAACCTTCCACCCTTTTTGATTGTTGTGTAGGATTTTTCCATGAATCGTTTTGTTTATAGGTATTGTGCGTGTTTTGCGTTTTTTGGTTCTCATCTATTATTAGAATAGATAATATTCAAATAATAAAAACATATAAAAAGTAGGTTTGAATATATACATATGTTATATATTCTTGGATTATACATTTCGGGTTTGATATTGATGTCGCAATTTGGTGATTCATTTTTTATGGGGGCCAAATTTGGTTCTCGTGTATTACAAATGAATTCGGGGTATAAATATCCCTTTTCAAAGAAATATTACGACAACCATTTGAAACGTTTGAATTCAAAAAATATAACGATACAGACGAATGAGATTATAGGGGATGATGATACGTTTGAAAATATGGATAAAAACGAAACATCAGGGAAATATAGAATTGTAATTAATCAGAATTTATTGAATAGTTTTTCGCCATTGATTTTTGAACAAAGACAAGAGGGTGAAGATGAGAATGACTTCGATAATGATTTTGACGATGAAACGGATTATACATATTACAAGAGACAGAGAAAGAAGGGTCAAAAAAAACATGGTCCAAAAAAGTCGGAGAATTTTGATGTGATACAAAAGTCGGGAGTTACGTTTTCGGATATTGGTGGATATGAATCTATAAAGTTGGAGTTAAAACAATGTATAGATTTATTGAAAAATCATACGAAATATATGAGATTTAATGTGCGTGTCCCAAAGGGATTAATATTTGAGGGTCCCCCTGGAAATGGTAAAACGTTGATAGCAAAGGCATTGGCAGGTGAAGCGAAATGTAATTTTATCGCGGTTTCTGGAGCAGAGTTTCAAGAAAAATATGTGGGGATTGGTTCGGCAAAAATCCGCGAATTGTTTGAATTGGCCAAGAAAAATATCCCGTGTATTATTTTCATTGATGAGATGGATGCATTGGGTCGTAGTCGTGGTAAAGACGGTGAATCTTCTTCTGCAGAGCGTGATAATACATTAAACGAATTATTGGTTGCGTTGGATGGATTCAAAAATAGTACGGGTATTTTCGTAATTGGAGCTACAAACCGAGCCGACCTATTAGATTCGGCATTGGTAAGACCGGGTCGTATAGACAAACGTATATTTATTGGTAATCCGGATGAGAAAACGCGAAAGGCTATTATTAAGATTCATGCTTTTGGAAAGCCGAGAGATGACAATATATTGGAGGAAGATCTAGTAGATATGACAGCTGGATTTTCCTGTGCTCAAATTGAAAACTTTTTGAATGAAGCAATGTTGAATGCTCTTAGAAGTGGTCGTGAGATATTTGTCAAAGAGGATATTGATATAGTGTATAATAAGATATTGGTTGGTTGGCAACCAACTGAACATTCATTTACAAGTGATATTATTGATCATATTGCGATCCATGAGATGGGACATGCGATTGTGGGTTTATTATGTAATAATCACGCGAATGTCACAAAGGTAATTATTAACCTGTCTGCTCCAAATTCGCCTGGATACACTGTATTTGAAAATTCGAATTCGAATATTTATACACGCGAAGCGTTGTTTGAACATTTGATGATTTTGTTAGGGGGTCGTATTGCAGAAGAGGTATTTTATGGTATTTCTGTGACGACGGGTGCTATTAATGATTTTGAAGAGGCATATAAATTGGCGAATAAAATGGTTATGTATTATGGTATGGGGAAATTGATTATCTATCCTGATGGGAGTGAGAAATATAAGGAGATGATTGATAATGAGATTATAAAATTAATAGAAGATGCTTATGGATATGCCGAGTTTATTATACACGAGGCACAAGATTTAATAAGGGAATCTGCTGAATTATTGAAAGAGAAGAAATCGGTTCGTGCTGAAGAATTGATTCTATTGATAAAAACGAAATATCCCGATATATTTGACCTTAAATCGGGTCAATAAATCGGGTCAATAAAAAATTGATTTATTTATATAAAATAAATCAATCGTATACAATGATGGGCTTTATTATTTCCAAACCACAGACGAGTGATACACAAGATTCTGCTATATTAGAACATGAGAAACCAGAAGAAAAACAAAAACCAGAAGAACAAAAAAAGGAACCCAGTGAAGAATTCCTAAAAAAATTAGAAGAAGATGCCTATAAAAAGGTTATATCAAACGAATGTACTACTGGTGAAGGATTACAGAAAATCTTAAAATCTGGGTTCGATGAATTCAAAGACAATACTGGACGAAATATGACATATGCCGAAATGCGTCGTCTTTATGGATAATATTATATACTAATACAAAATATTATTCATTCCGGGCTGCCGGAATCGAACCAGCGACATTTTGATATCATCAGATATCTTTTCATAAAAAAACTACTACAGTCAAATGCTCTACCAACTGAGCTAAGCCCGGGACATACTATAGTAGTTTTTTTCTTTATATTGTTTTGATTATATATTTTTATGACGGCGACAAAAGTCAGTGCGACCACACACCGGTAGAGAACATTTATGTCCATCACGTTTTATTCCATAACATGCATAGGTATATGTTCCATTACCCTTTGAGACCTTATTCGCCTTCCAAGCGTTTGAAGCAGCATCAAAATCGATTGTTTCTTCATATGTAAAAGATACGTATTTGGTTTGGCTTCTTGTTCTCATCTTCTATTATATCTTTTATATTCAAATAAAAAAAGTAGTTCAATTTTGTAGAGGAACCTACGGTTCCTCCTACAGTGGCCCGTAGGGCCACGGCTGTCCCCCTACGGGGGACTTGGACCCCCTCCCTTTCTTTTTATGGATTCTTTTTATATATTCTTGATTTATTGTCATAAAGGAATATTGAGAACATAACCACTGAAAATGATATACAGAAAAAATTTTTTTCACCACTTTACACCTTTTTACATTTCAAACGCCGATTTTATAGATAATATCACATCACTCTATAGTATATTACGGTGGGCAATTTGTGTTAGTTGGGATAACACCAGTAAAAGTGCCAACACCCGATATTGTTCCAGTTCCACAGGTTGATGACCCATTTGCAGTACTAATCGTGCCGCCCGAGTTGTTGTTGATTGTTGCTC
>Ga0209355_1002160_pt1 | contig 11026 bp, 9 predicted proteins | sample LauGreSBDMM110SN_3_FD_187563 | JGI IMG/M metagenome (GOLD analysis project Ga0209355, IMG submission 187563) | Freshwater lake microbial communities from Lake Michigan, USA - Sp13.BD.MM110.SN (SPAdes) (version 2) | ecosystem: Environmental > Aquatic > Freshwater > Lake | place: Lake Michigan, USA...
CGCAAAATTTGAAAGAACTTTTGCTGCACGACCTGTGGGAGCAAGCAAGCGAGTTTTTATTTTAATTTCCTGTAATGATTTTACAATTGCTGCTACTAATGATGACTTGCCCGTTCCTGCAAAACCTTGTAAAATATAAAGACAAAATTGCTTTTCCGAATTAAAAAAACGTATAAATACATCCATGGCATTTTTCTGATCTTCAGTGAAAGAATGCAGAAAATAAGTTTCTACTAGTTGCTCGAAATTATTATGGCTAGTGTTTGGCATTTAAATAATCCAAAGATTACAAAAATTTAATAGACAAAATACGTTGATAAAATTAAAAATGCTAAATTTGACATCATATAATTAAATATTTTTACTATGCTAAACATTGGTCTACTTCTAAAAAAATATTCTGTTCCAACTTTATTCTTGATTCTTGGATTAGCATTGCTAATAACTGGATTTAGCTCTGAGCAAAGTTTGACTTTCAACGCTGCTTCCTTTTTAATCCTAATTACAGCATTAATTTCTTTTTTGAATGTTTCAGGGAAATTGTCAACATTAATAACTAGAATTATCGGTTTAGGTTCTTTAATAGTTGCAATAATTGTCTTATATCTTTCCTTTTACAGTGTTTCTGATACTATGAACGACAAAAAAAATTATGAACTGTGTAAAGAATTGTCACGTCTTAATTTAAGTGATTTAAGAACTGCACAAAAAGCCTACTTCGAACGATACAATTCTTATGCCCAAGATTGGGAAACCATCATTAATTTTATCGAAACAGACAGCGTAAATACAGTTGTATCAGAAGGAAGTGTGCCAGGTAGAAAAATTACAGAGGCAGAAAGAAATTATATTTACCGCGATAATCGTCCAATTGATAATAATATGAATGAATTCGAGGCATATAAACTTTCGAAATCAAAAATTTGCCCTGTTGATTTAAAAGATTTTAAAAGAGATACCGTTAAAGTATCTTTTATAAAAACAACTTTTACAGAAAACAGAAGTTACCTGAAAGAACGATTAGATAATGAATTAGGTGCATTTGATGCTAAAGCATTGCGTTATATACCTTTTACTCAGAATAAAAAGGAATGGAGGATAAAATCAGACAAAATTGTAATTGGAATAGATTCTATTGCTACAATTCGTGTAGAAGGTTTTATTCCTTTCACTAAAATCAAAGGACAAAAAACAAAAGAACTTATTTATTTCGGTAAATTAGAAATGAGTGATCTCTCTGGTTCGTGGGAGGAAGAATAAATATAAATGTCAGAAAAATATTTTTTTGATTTTCATCCATCTAAACTCACTATTCTGAAAAAAAATAGTGATAGTTCAGTAACAATAGCTCATGAAAATAGAATAGAAGCAAAGCAACCCTTTCACAATGAAGAATTAATAGAAGCCATTAGACCCTTTTCAAATTCAGAAACAAAACAACATTTTACATGGTTTTCTAGCCAATTCACCTTAATTCCTAATGCACTTTTCCTTCCAAGTCAACTAGAAAATTATTACCGACTAAACTTTGGAGAATTAAATCCAACTGAATCCCTTTTTTACGATTCAATTTATGAGGAAAATCTATCTTTAGTTTACTCAATCCCAAATTGGTTTCGCGATTTCAAACGAAATTACTTTTTTAACGGCGAATTAAAACATCATGCTTCCTGTTTAATTAAAAATAGTTTCAAGGAACAACATAAAAATTTTATTTCTATTCTATTTGAAGGGAAATCTTTCATTATGTACATTAAAAAAGAGGGTAAACTTTTGGTTTGTAATTCATTCGACTATCAAGATGAGGAAGACTTAATTTATTTTATTTTGTCGCACCATAAACAACTAGGGCTTACTGAAAACAACACTTTAAAGCTTATGAGCTATATGGAAGATCTGAATTCAGAAAAAATTATAGGTTTAATTGCTCACTTCAAGGAACTATGTAACTATTCTGTTCATTTTTTGAATAAATTAGAATATAATTCTACCCTAACGTGCGAATAATTAGAGGTTTCTTAAAAGGAAAAAGATTTGCAACACCACCTAATTTTCCATCAAGGCCAACAACAGACTATGCTAAAGAAGGATGCTTTAATATTCTTGAAAATTATTTTTCTATTGAGGATAAAGCTATTTTAGATCTATGTGCTGGAACTGGAAATATCTCTTTTGAATTTGTTTCGAGAGGTGCAAAATCAGTCCTTTCAATAGACAGTAACCCAAGATGTGTGCAATCCCTTAAAGTAAATAGTCAAAATTTAGGAATTGAAACTATTATGAGTTCTTATAAAACAGACTGCATTATTTACTGCCGCAACTCAAAAGAAAAATTTGATTTAATATATGCAGATCCACCATTTCATTTAAAATTTCACGAAGAATTGATTACTGTGATATTCCAAAAATCACTGCTAAAGCCTGATGGATTCCTAATAGTTGAACACGGAAAACAAACAAATCTGTCTACTATGGATAACTTTGAATTTTGTAGAAACTTTGGGAATGTCTATTTTAGTTTTTTTAAATCCTAAATAAATATGAAAAAAGGACTTTTTCCCGGATCATTCGATCCATTCACAAAGGGTCATGAAGCAATCGTTTTTAAAGCCCTTAATCTTTTTGATGAAATCTATATTGGGATTGGAATTAATAGCAGCAAAAAATATCTTTTTGATACTGAGAAAAGAATAAAACATATTAAAGAAATATTTAAAAAATACCCAAACGTTAAAGTTGGAATATACCAAAAATTGACGGTAGAATATTGCGAAGAAATTAAAGCTAGTCATATAATCAGGGGGCTTAGAAATTCTTCTGATTTTGAATATGAAAAGACAATAGCGCATATGAATAATGCTATTTCAGGGATAGAAACCGTTTTTTTTCTAAGTGATGAAAAACACAGCGCACTAAATTCATCCATTATCCGAGAAATGTATAACAATAAAGCTGATATTTCACCTTTTGTTAGTTTTTCAAACTTGCTTGCTAAAAATTAATTAGTTTTTAAGAAAAAACTATGAAAAATACAATTTTTGTTCTTTTTACTTTGTTCTCACATACAGTTTTTGCTGAAGTTATAATTAATGGCTACTGCGATTTTCCAAAAGCAACTATTTCTTTATTTGAAATTGAAGATTACATAACAAAAAAAGAAATAAAAATTAGCGAGACAAAAGTTGACGACAAAGGTAATTTTAGATTAATCTTCTCGAGTAATAGTATTAAAAAAATTATTCTTCGCGTAAATTCTAACTTCACATGGATGTATATCCAACCAAATAGTACTTATTTTATAGATATACCTCAAGACGGACAAATTACTCAGTTCATTACTAATAATGAAATTGAAATGGTATTTTTTAAATTGGATACCAATGATATTAATTATAAGATTTTAGGATTTGAAGCCTGGATGGATAATTATTTGTCAGATATTTATATACTTAAAGATAAGCAGCCAGGAGAATTTGTACAAAAAATTGCAGCATTTAAGAAAGAAGTCAATATTGTTTATTCAAAAGATACCTCACTCTTTTTTCGCTCGTATTTAAAATATTCAATTGGACTTTCAATTGACAATATCAATTTTATAAGTGCTCCAAGTGAAGTAGATAAATTTGAATTTTATATAAAGGATTCACCTATTTTGATTAATAATGATAAGTACGTAGAATACCTTTACTCATTTTATGAAAACTATTATTATAAACTAGATCAAAACCTAAGGACTCAGTTAAATAATTATATTATAAATTATGATCACGTTAATTGTATAAAAACTCTAAATAAAGATCCCTATATTCAATCAGAAGAACTTTCAGAATTAATTTTACTAATTATGATAAATCAAGGTGTATTTTCCTCTAAAATTTCCAATAATCTATTAAATATAATTAATGAAAAAAGTAATTACCCAATCCATTCAATTATTGCAAAAAATTCGATACTAAAAAAAGATGAAATAAAGATTGGCGACATCTTTCCAAATATAGAATTAGACATAAAAAATAAATACACACTTCAAATGATGAAAGGAAAACCAATTTATATTCATTGTTTTGATCCTAAGAATCAAAAATCTATAAGTGAGATTTCAGCACTTTTAAAACTTAATGAGAAATATGAAAAATACATAAATATCATAAGTGTTTACTCCAAACCTCAGGAATATTTTTCAATTTCAGAACAAAGAAATCTCGATTTAATAAAGTGGAGAAAATTTGAACTTGAACCAAGCGAAAAATCATGGAAAATATTAAACATACCTTCTTTTCCTTATTATTTGTTTCTAGATAAAGACTTAGTTTTACTTGCCTCACCAGCACTTTCACCATCACCTAATGGTTCATATGAAACAATAGAAAGGATCTTTTATGATATTAAAAGGAAAATAGAACAAATTGGAGAATAATTATTTTCGAAATAAACCCCAAAATGCTCCCATTGCTCCACCAAATAAATGTGCAAAATGAGAGATATTATCTTTTTGAAATGAGGAATATATTTCTTGACCTAAATACAACAAAACAATCAAAATAAAAGTGAAAGGGATTTCTTTACCACGCGAATTAAGTAAAGATGTTAAGACAATATACATAAATGCAATTCCACTAGCTCCTAATAGTCCATTATCCCATAATAAAGTGTGAAGTATTGCTGTTAATACTGCGGTAGATAATGTCATAATCAACATCCTTTTAGTTCCATATTTTAGTTCAATTAATGGACCTAACAATAATATAATCGATAAATTTCCTACTAAATGAAATGTATCAACATGGCCAAATATATACGTGAAATTTGAAAGATACCACTTCCAAGATGTAAGATGACAATTGCCATCTAGAATTAAGAATTGACTGCTATTTGGAAAAATTTTTAGAGCAATCATTCCAATTAACGAGAATAAAGAAATCAATAAGGTTCCACGAGAAACAAAACTAATTTTCATCTTATTCAATAATTGCTGAAAGACCTTTCTCAAGCAACAAAGTACATAAAGGCTCTAGTTCTTTATATTCACCTGTTTTAACAATACATTTTCCATTTGTATGAACAATCCATGCGCATTGTTCTGCTTGAATTAACTCATGATTGCAAATCTGAATTAAACAAGAAATCACATGATCAAAAGTATTGAAATCATCATTATAAAGAATAATTGAATGTGTTGTAACTTTTTCTTCTAATAAGTCTAAAAGTTCTTTCGAATCAGGATTATACATCTTTTTTTATTAAAATTAGTAAATCTTGATGAAAACTAAAAATTATTTTTTAACCACTATTATAAAATCGACTAAATCTTTTTCTTGCGAATGTCAATTTTATTTTCATTTCCATTTATTAAACGAGCAAAATTATTTCTGTGCGCAATGATAACTAGTGCAGAAAGAACAATCGTAAAAATTATCATAATACGTGCATCCTCATTTAATGCAAAATAACTTATGAAAGGAAAAGCTAGTGCAGCAGTAATTGCTCCCAATGAAACAAAGCGGAAAGAAAAAAAAACAATTAAAAATATACACAAGCAAATTCCTGCTGCAAGAGGATTAACTCCAAAAAGTAATCCCAAAGCAGTTGCTACACCTTTTCCACCTCTAAAATTTGCAAAAATTGGAAAAACGTGACCAATAACCGCAGTAAAAGAAGCACAAAGTTGAAGAATTAAAACTTCATCCTTGTATCCTAAATAAAATGATGAAAATAAATAGGGTAAAGTAGAAGCAATAATTCCTTTAGAAATATCACAGATCAAAACAATCCACCCTAATCTCTTCCCAAGTACTCGAAAGGTATTAGTTGCACCTGCATTTCCACTACCAAAATCACGAATATCAATTTTATGGAAATACATTCCTAGCCAAACTGCGGAGGGAATTGAACCAATTAAATATGCAATGAAGATTATTATGACAATTAACATAGAATCTATTTATACAAAAATAAAGATCTAAAAACAGTCATAGAATCATCTCTTATTTTTTCATTCATAAGATCAAATTTAAAGTTTTTCTCATTACGTTTAGCGGGTTTTATGTCAGAAATTATTTTTTTAAATGTTTCATCAGAACTATGAATCAAAAATTCCCCATTTCTTTTATCTTCCATATGGTAATTAAAAAAATAATTATACTGATCATCTAAAACAATTTTCCAGGATAAACCTTGATTATGAGAACGAGAAAATGTTTGATTATAAAACATTTGAAAAGGGACAACCTTAAAGACAGAAATACCATTCATACCAACAATTCCAACAGAATTATTCGTTGAAATAATACCTTTGTATGCATTTTTATTTAAAGATGAAATACCTCCATAAGATTCTAAAACAATACCAGATAAAACTAAAGAATTTTCCAATAAATTTGGCATCTTGCGAATATCATCTTCTTGATAATCACTAAAAAATTTATCATAATATTTTGGACTCCATTTTGCAAAGGCATTTCTCATATTCCAACTATAGGTATTAAAATCTAAATTTAATAATTGGTCATTTAGCTTAATTTTATTAGCCAAGTTATCCATTAAACTATTTGGAAGTGGTATTGTAATCTTAGCATTTAGAAAAAATTTAGTTTTTTTCTGTTCTTGATTGAATTCAATTTTACCATAAGATTCTATTTTAAGATCTCCTAAATTAATACCTAAATCAATATCTCCGTATGCATTAACTTGACAAGTTTTTATATTTAGAGAGAATAAATTAGATAATGAATCCGATTTTGCCAAACGTGTTTTTGTTGCAATTTGAAACTCATTAGCTAGTTGGTTAAATTCTATATATCCACTTATTGAAAATAATTTTATATCGTCTGTACCGAGTTTTTTAGAGATAAATGCAGGATAAATACTTAAGCTATCAATATTTTCATTATCATGCCATAAAAACCCAATTGCCATTTTTTGCCCAATAGAATTTATTGGTTGTTCTGAGATGGGGAGTTGAATGTTTTTTGCTATGACTGTATCTTGAAATTGAAGCCATGATTTATCGTAATCACAATTATGCTTAAGTCTGGCTGAACCGTTTAAAATAATCCCTTCATTAGAAGATAAAATTGCTATTTTTCCAAAATAATCAAATTCTTTAGATAACTTAAATTGAGATTTTTCAGGAATTTCTCCATTTGCAACAGTAATTAAATTTTCGCCACTTATTTTAGACATAGGAACTAATGTTAAACTACTATCACTGTCATAATATGGATAGGTAGCATAACCTTGATAGAAATTTCTAGATTTTATATAAATCGATGCATTTATAAATTTATGGAATTTTGTATTATAATTTGCAACAATAGTAGAATTATATAAGGAGTCAATCACTCCATAAGCTCGGATATTCAAAGTTGTTTTTTCAGGATAAAGAAGTGCGTCAGCAACTCTGACAAATTTCACCTTATCACACAATATAGTCTGTTGATTTAAGTAAAATTTTGCGCTAAGGGAATTAAATTGAAGTGAATCTTGCTTTTCATCCAATGAAAAAAAATTGTTAACAACAGATTCAGAATTGATATTTTCAAAAACATCATTAACATTACTTAATTCAATATTTTCATCATTCATATACCATTTAAACTTATCCATCTGACAATAAAATTTATTTACTGGAAATTTAATCCTATTTGTATTATTTGAATTAAATTCTCCAATCCTATTGATTAAGGAAATAGAGGCAGAAAAGCTTTTAGATTCAAGTGCATAAGGGAACTCATCATTATTTGTTAAACGATTAATCAGACTAAAGGATGTATTATTAGAAAGAATATCATTTTGCTTAAAACTAAAATCAAGCGAAGTCATTACAGCATCCTCAAATAAAATTGTGCCTATTCCAGTTACAGATTTCTCTTCAAGCTTAAGTAATCCTTGCATATTTACTTCGCCATGAAACATACTTAAAGGATATGATAGGTAAGAATTAACCTGTAGAATTTGTTTCTTAGGTTGATATGTTATTCGAGCTAATTCAGATTCTATATTAGGAAATAGAGTTGACTCCTCATTTACAAATTGTGCGAGACCAATTGTAGAATCTGGTAAAAAAGTAAGTTTTTTAGAGATCGATGCGGAATTAAAAAACTTAATCGTTCCAGAACCTTGTAATCCATTACTAGAAAGAGCAATCTTATTTATATATTTTGTTTTTGTGCCATAGAAATCATAACCCTCTGAAGGTGAATCTGCAATAAAGCCAAAAGAATAATCATTCATGATTCCTAATTTTTCACTTAGATTTGGAAAAATTCCACCAGAAACCAACTCCCCAGATAAATTAAATGATTTCTCATTAAAATTATCTAAACTGTCCATTTCAAATAAACCTATTCTGTAATAAAACCTTTCTCTGTCATATGCGCCATTTTCAATATATTTGGCATCATAGAAAACAAAACAATCACTAGATGTTTGTAAAAAAGGGAACTTTGAATTACTTGATTGTTTTCCTGATTTTAACAAGGGATCATCAATAAATAAATCTCCTTTTAAATTACTTATTGAACTAAGCATTTGAATATTATCTTCTCCATCCTCTTTGCGAAGAGGTTTTACCCTTAAAAATGCTTCATCAGAATTAATAATCTTAACCTTAAAATCTTCATAAATAAATTTTGATTCAATCGTATGAAATTCTAATTTTCCAGCATTTAACCAACCACTAAAACGTATATCTCTATTTTTTTCCATTATAATAAAAGATGAGTCTGGATAAATGATAGTTTTTTGAGCTTTAGATAATACTACTTGATTAACTTCATTAATTCGCAAATAATTTTCGTCTAAATTAATGCTAGCATAAATAAATGAATTTTGCTTACGCAAATTAGTGGCAGATATTTCAGTTAAAATAGTTGATTTTACCTTATCATTCATCTCGCTTAGCTTAGATTCATCGCTTTTAATTATTCTAAAATCTGAAGAAATTAAAATGTTATCAAAATCAATTTTGCCAATACTTGCATCAGAAAAATCAATTAATTTTTGACTGATAAAAATTAATTTTAAATTAGAATCATAGCGAAGAAATCCATCAGCTGCCATATCAACTATTTCAGGTAAAACTTGTTCAATAGTTTTCCTTAACATAGAAGCAAAACTAGCTTCAGTAAAAGTCAAGCTCTGAATTTCACGACACTTCTTAGAAATTATTGAAAATGGATGAATACCACTAACACCTTTAAATTTATCAAAAAGTTTAGCATCAAAATAATTAATAGATTGAATAGATGCAACTTTTTGTTCCTGACTTGTTGCTACTTCATATGTATAGTATGGTGTTGGTGTATCTAAATTCCAAATTAACTTTGGAGCATACACATATAATTTAAAATACGAATCAATAAATGGTGAGTAAATATTTGCTTTAGTAGGTGCAGATAACGAAATTTCACGTTTTGATTCGTCGAAATAAAAAAAAGCATCTTCTATTGTTAGTGAATCTCCATTTGAATAATTCATTTTAATGCGAGCTTTTCTGATAATAATCTCATTTTGATTCATTTTAAAATTAGTAGATAATACTTCAAAAAGAGCTTGATTATTATATTTTAAGATAAGTTTTGCAGGTTTTTCATTGCTTCCACTCCCAATAAATTCATCACCCAATAATGTAAATTCACCATCGTAATCAATACCCTCTCTTAAATCTTTAATCTTTAACCTTTTTTCATAAGAACTAAATTGTGGTGAACTTTCACCTTCAGACAATTCTGAGATTGTTTTATCTTTTAACCTTCCTAATATTGGAACATTAAAATAGGGAGTAGTAAGTTCTACAGTATCAATTAAAATACTTTGAGAAGTTAGATTGCACTTATAATTCCTAAGTTTAGCAAAGGTTTCATCTTTATTTATTTTTACCTTTTCCCAGGTAATTTCTCCACCTTGACCTTCCCATTTATTATTGAAAATATCAAAAACACCATCAGTTTGATAAATCTTAATACTATCACTTGCAATTTTTCCATCTAAAAAAACACGGCAAACTAAATTACCTTGAATACATCTTAAGGTTAATCTTTTTTCTGTTTCCCAGCTAAATGCAAATGAATCAAAATACCAACTAAAAGTTTCCTCCGAAAATAACTTCTTGGATTTAAAAAAATAATGGGAAAAGTTCAGAAAATCTATTTGTTTTTCACGATTATTAGCAAGTGTCTCAAATAAAATTTCATGCCACTCTGAATTAAAACTTGGTTTAAACGAATTCAATTCTTGATAGACACTTGAGGCCAAGAAATTAAAACAATCAGTATTAATTACGAACTGATTAGAAACTAATAAATTACAATCATCAACAAGTTTATTGAATTTAAAATCGCTTATTTTTGATTTATCTAAAAAATCAGTTAGTTGATTTTTGCAAAATTCCTTTTCGCTTTCAGTTAATGCAAATTTTATCCACTCTTTTGCAAATTTATCGCGATCCTTTGTAAAATTTTGACTAAAAAAGAAATTGATAAAAAGAAAGGTAAATAAAAAAAATAACAATTTATTTGACTTCATGATTCCTGACTTAAAAAAAACAACATTGCCCATCCATCTTTTATTTTTTTTGATTGTAAAACTAAATTTTCCTTAAATGCTGCAGAAATTAAATCCTCAGCATCAGTTTCAAAAAAACCACTAAGCAATAAAATTCCATTAGTATTTAAACATTTAGAATAACTTGGTAAGTGTGCCAAAAGAACATTTTTATTGATATTTGCAATAATTACATCGAAATGTTGGCCATTAATGTCAATGATATCTCCCAACTTAGAAATTATTTTACTACACTTATTACGCTTCGTATTTTCTTCACAGTTTTCCACAGACCAAGATTCAATATCAATAGCAAGTATTTCTTTTGCCCCACACTTCTCAGCTAAAATTGCCAAGACTCCTGTTCCAGATCCCATATCAAGTACGTTTTTTCCGTCTAATGAGAGTGAGGAAATTTCTTCGCACATTAAAAAAGTCGTTTGATGATGCCCTGTACCAAAAGACATTTTTGGTTCAATTTCAA
>Ga0209355_1002162_pt1 | contig 11023 bp, 12 predicted proteins | sample LauGreSBDMM110SN_3_FD_187563 | JGI IMG/M metagenome (GOLD analysis project Ga0209355, IMG submission 187563) | Freshwater lake microbial communities from Lake Michigan, USA - Sp13.BD.MM110.SN (SPAdes) (version 2) | ecosystem: Environmental > Aquatic > Freshwater > Lake | place: Lake Michigan...
ATTTTTAAAATAATAACATCAGTTTACTATTTTAGAAAGTAGTTCTACAATATAATCATATTTTGGTTCTTGATTATATTTTAATCTTCTAATGTAATTAAACAATCTGTTTAATAATTCGTAATTGAATTTTTGTATATTTAATGTATGTTGCATTAAATATGTAATAGTATTTATGTTTTTTTTTTCATGGTTATTAAGACAATCATAGCATTTATAATTTTCATTACTTAATAATAAATATAATAAATTATAAAATAGCGCCTCAACATCATCTCGCCTCGAAGGTTCAATTAAATTTATAACATTTAAACTTGAAAAATTAATTGAACCAATTAGCCCTTTTATTTTAGTTTCACTATTATGAACATTTGCATGCTTATATATTTTAGCTATGCCAAAATCAATAATATATAATTTATTATTTGAATCTAAGCATATATTTGTTGGTTTTAAATCTCTATGAAGTATGTTATTTTCATGAATAGTTTTAATAATAATTATTAAAGATTTAATAATAGTTATACATCTCTCAAAATAGTTCACATGTGTATAATTTCTTAATTTATAATCTACCAAAGTCATAGTATATAAATCTAATACCATATACATATTATTATTATGCTCAAACACATCATATATACTTGATATGTTGCTGCAAGATTTTAGTTGTTTATATATTAATAATTCATATTTAATTAAGTCTTTTGCTCCATATTTTACAGCATAAAACTTGTCATTATATTCAACCTTTAATACTTCTCCAAATTCACCATTAGATATTTTAGATATTATTTCGTATTTATTTATTAACATATATGGAGCGCTAGTAAAATATTAGTATTATATATTTATATGTAATTTATTTTTATGTTTTACTAAAAATAAATAAATTAATTTATATTTGATATTTCAGTTATATTACTATTTGATATTTCATTTATATTACTACTTAGTATTTCATTTATATTAGTGCTCATTATGTCATTTATATTAGTGCTCATTATTTCAGTTATATTAGTGCTCATTATGTCATTTATATTACTACTTAGTATTTCAGTTTTATTACTATTTATACTTGCAATTTCACTTACATTTTGATTTATAATTGCATTATTTTTACTAGTTTCACTATTTTTACTAGTTTCACTATTTTTACTAGTTTCACTATTTTTACTAGTTTCACTATTTTCACTAGTTTCATTATTTTCATTGTTCTGATTACTTTCGCCATTATTTTTAACATATAGTTGTTTTATCATATTTAGTTTCCAATTATTTTCTTGCAATAGTTGTATAAACAAATCTGGTGCTATTGCTATACTACTTGTATAGGTTCTATAACTATTAAAAAATGCTACTGTATTTTCTTCAAGAAATTTTATACTATAAAACCAATATGGCGGTATTATTAGAACCTGAGTAGTATTTAATATTACTCTTAGAAATTTAACTTTACGATAATCACTTCTATAATGTGTTTGAACATTGTTAATATCGATTGCCGAATAAAAATCCAATAATTCATAATTTTTTTGAACATATAGATTTTTGTAATATTTAGGAGGGCACATTGATAGTTCTATTTTACCACTTGATAAATATAATATATTACGTGAATTAATACTATATTTTAATTGAGTAGCATTATTTTTTTTCCCCATTATAATATCATAATTTTTATAACATGCATTATATGGTCTAAAAAAAATATCATTTGAAGACAAAATTTTTTCTATTGTTGTTTCTTCCAAAAATTCTTTATTATTATAAGTTATATAATAATTTGAAGTATCACTATTTATTATAGTATCAAAATCTTCAACTTTTGTTTTTAAAAACACCCCTGTTTGTTTATTATATAAATTCAAATCAAAAGTTGGATAATTAGTAATTAAATAATTAATATTAATATTATTTGTTAATGCGCAATTATTTAGTAGTAATGGTTGTTTGAAATTAATCAAGTCCTCAAATTTATCTTTAGAGAGATGTTCTATTTCATATACTTCCAAGTAATTACTTGTTGTAATGTGATTATACACATGAATGTATATAAATAATACAACACAAAATATCATAAAATTAATTGCTAACTCCATTAATTAATAGTTTAATACATATTATATATTTTATTTAAACATAAATAATAAAATAAATAATACTCTTATTAGTATTAATATCAAATAATACTTAATTATATTTCATCTGTAGTGTTTACAATAGTTTCATTATTTGTTAATGAAATATTTTTAATTTCATCAAGCACATCTTGTTTTAGTGAAGCGCTATTTAAATTAATTTCCTCCATAGCACTTAACTCTAATACTTCCTGCAATTGATTTTCATCTATAATTAACTCATTTGTATTATTTATAATTTTATCATCATCTGAAATAATTTCTTCATCATCTAAAACTAGTTCCTCATTAGTTAAATCAATGTGTAATTTTTTGTTAGTTATTTCCTCATTATCATTATCAGTATTATCATCATCATCCTGATATTCGTCGTCATAATTTGAATCAATATTTATTTTATTTGCTCCGCCAAATATGTTAGTTTTCATAAAAGATTGTAAAAACATTTGTGCTGGATCACACTGAGACTCATTGCAGCACATAGTCATAGACCCCACTTTATCTATTGTTTGCGCAATTTTTTCATTACTTAATTTCATATCATCTTTCATATTTATTAACGAAGTGCATGTTTCCAAAGCAAGCGTTTGATTTTTAATTACTAATAATTTTAATTCATTTACTTCTTTAGTTAGTAATTCTAATTTTTCAACATTCATAGTTGGTTCACTAATACTGGGTATATGTGCTTCTCTAACATTTAATAATTCAATCATTTTAGTAGTGTTATCTTTAAAAATATTAAAATTTTCTTGAATCTTATTTTTAAATTCATCAAATTTAACATTTTGAATAGTTAAATTGGTTTGAATACTTGTTTCAAGCATTTGAAATTTAGTTTCAAAAGAATTAGAATTGTTGTGAGGTGCTCTAACTTTATCTAAATCATTAGAAAGACCACTTAGTTTTAACTGAATTAAATTATCTATTTTTTCTTCCACAACACTTGTTATATATTCTTCACTATTTAATTCAACTAATAGTGCCTCTAAATCTTTCAATTTATTATCGTGAAGTTGTAATATTTGTAAAGGTGTTAAAGTTTGAGAAGGAGGCAATACTTGTTTAGCAGAATTTGGCGATTCTTGCTGTTGTGGTCTATTTGAAACATTTTGAGAGGGTGATGGTTGTTCGTTTGTTGTTCGTCTTCTTCGTGCCGAGGCCAAAGCAGCGGTTGACATATTTACAATATAATATTGTCTTTTTTTTAAACCATAATATTATTAATATAAATAATTTATTCTTTATTCTTTATAATTTATAATTTATTTTTATGGAACCATTACATATTTTATAGATTCGTGATGTTTATAATTATGAATTATAAAATCTTCCTCACAATAATCTTCAATATTTTCTCTCATGTTAGCAATTTCTAAAGTAGGAAATTCATATGGTTCACGTGTTAATTGTATTTTTATATTTTCAACATGTTCCTTATAAATATGGCAATTACCCTTATAATAAAGAAACTCATATGGTTCTAAGTTGCAGTGCTTTGCTAATAAATGCGTTAAAAAACAATACGATGCTATATTAAAACAAGTTCCACAAGCTTCATCATTTGAACGTTGATACATTGAGCAACTTAATTTTGTATTATTTGATACGTTAAACTGCATAATAATATGACATGGAGGAAGTGCCATAATATCTAATTGACAAGGATTCCATGCTGTAATAATCATTCGCCTAGAATTTCTTTGTTTAGGATCTTTTAAACACTTAATAACCTCTTTTAATTGGTCAATACCTTTATTAGTATAATTAGTATTGCAATTAACATATTTAGCATTATAATGACGCCACTGAAATCCATATATTGGACCTAAATCATCTTCAATATTATTATGTAATCCACGCTCATCTAAGAAATTACGCGAACCATTTTCATCCCATATATGAACATTCTTTTCTTTTAAATGTTTATTATTTGTATCTCCTTTAATAAACCATAATAATTCACGTAAACAAGTTTTCCAAGCAACTTTTTTAGTAGTAATTAGAGGGATTTTATTATTTTCAAGTGAAAAATGCATTGCTGAACCATAAACAGACAATGTATTTCCATTTCTTCCAATGAACTCAGAATTAGTAGTTAATATATCTTCTAGTAAATTTAAATACTGATTTTCTTCATGATACTTATTATTTCTATATTTAATTGATTCGCAAGATTTCTTTAACATTTAAATATTATTCGTAATAAGTATTTAATATTTATTAAAATATTATTTGTCTAAATTTTTTAAATATTATTTCTTTTATTTAGGTAAAATTTTTTATAATTATAATTTTTTTAATTTATATATATAATAGTATTTATGACCATAGTAGATTCTTTAGAGACTGGTTCTTTTGGCGGAAGTAGTAAATTAAGTCCTTCTGGATTTTTCAATTATGTTTTTAATCTTGATAGCGACAATAAAGCAATATTATTGAATATGTTTCAATATATTATAATTGCTTTAATACCTGTTATAGTATTATTAAAAATGATTAAAGAATATATACCTGAAGAAGATGATAGAAAAGAAAGTATAGAATTAACAATTGAAATAATAATCCAATTAGGTGTATTATTTATTGCTATGTATTTAATTGATAAAATTATTAGATATTTTCCAACATATAGCAATGTTCCTTATTCTAAATTTAATGAAGTAAGTTTCATTATTCCTACTTTAGTTTTAATTATGACAATGCAAACCAAATTAGGTTCAAAAATAAATATATTATATGATAGAATAATTGAAATGTGGAATGGAAAAACTCAAACAAAAGGAGTAAATAATCAAGGAAATATTAGAGTAAGTCAGCCAGGAATTCATCAAGCTAGTAGAGCAGATAGTCTTGATAATACTATTATAGCACCACGTGTCAATCAATTACCAGCGCAAAATAATATTTCATTGATTGATTCTTTACCTAATATGATGAATAGCGGAGGTGGTGGTGGTGGAAATAATATGCAAAGTCAAGCAATGCAAAATGCTTTTATGGATTCAATGGAACCAATGGCTGCTAATGGAGCATTAGGAGGTGCTTTTGGTTCTTCTTTTTAAATATAATATTTTTCATAAATTTAAAATTATAAAAAATATTATGTTGAAGTTTAAGGGGGTGAAGCAGGGTATAATAAAGCATAAACATATTTATAATTAGAAGATTAATTATCTTTTTTTATTAGCAGCTTCTCGTGCTTCTGAACATTTATCCAAAATCTTTTCTTGCACGGTCTAAGGCATCTTGGTCCCGTTCTTTCATTTCTTTTCTTTCTTCTTCACTTATAATTCTCTTTGTTACTGGAGTCATTATATCAAAAGGAGATTGTATGAATGGGTTCGTCCCTTCAAACATCCCTTCAAACTTTTTAGAAATGTTATCAAAATCTATTTCTCCATTATCGTCTGTTACTTTGGATAATTCCTTAAATGCTTTAGTTTCCATATCTTCAACATTTACTTGTCCGTTTGATACCTTTGAAATTGTCTTTTTTACTGATTCATAACTTAATGGAACAGATAATGTTGCAACAGCAGGAATATAAATCTCGGGAATATAACCAAGAGCCCGAGGAATTATAGTAAAACCATAAATATGAACACACAACAGCACTAAAGTAATTATAACTATTTGTATAAATAGATATATATTACAAACTAATATGAATGTTCTATCCATACTTGTTTTTGTTTCTTTATTTTCTTCATCGCTACATTCCGTTTTCTTTTTTTGCCAATTAGCAAGCAAAACAATATTACTAGAAATAATATCTTCAATCCATCTTAAAAACAATTGTGATAAATAATATGATAATGTTATAATAAATGTTGCTCTCATTATTGGCCATTCATTCATAACATAATTAAGTTCAATAAAATATTGTTGCATATCAGGATTGCCTATTTTTTCTCCTATAGTATTCATAATGTCTTTCATATTCGCTGGTTTAGTATTACATGATTTTAATCCAAAACCCAGGGCTATTGAATTAAGCCCGTCTTTTGCCATTTTTAAAATAAAATAAAATACTACAGCAATAGATGAAACAGCTAAAAAGAAATACATAAAAATATCAACTAATAATGCTAAGAAAGGAATACCAAAAACTTGGTCGCTGTCAGCACAGTGCATTTCATAACCAGCCTTAGATATACCACTAAATATAGCAGACATAAAAGTGCAAAGTATTACAATTATAAACGTACATAATACTTGCACAATAATTATTGGAAGATTATTATTTTCTAGTAAATTATTTATAAAATCAAAGACTTTTGCAATCATTTTTAATATATTTTCTTTAGTTTTATCCCCTCCTATTCCCCCCATATAATTATAATTACTCGAATCTATTTTATTTTCAGGATTTCCAGATTTACGTGTAAAATTACTATAGTCATATTTTGCCGCAAGTTGTTTAACAGATTCATCATCATACGGAATATCTAGCGAACAATATGTAATATTAAATATTATTAGCATACAAAAAAAAGTTGTTATAAAGTGAACAAAACCATAAACAGTGCGTGCTAAATTCTTAAATTTATTTCCACTAGCAAACGCTATTATACCGACAATTCCTAATATTATAAATATTATTGTTAAAATAGTATATATATTAGGTAAAAACGGATAAATAGGGTTAGTGATATTATTTATCTTACAAACAAAGTCAAGTACTGGTTTAAAAACCATTATAAACTAATATAAACATATATAATTATTTTTGCTAATTAATCCCAATTAATGTCGATTAATGTCAATTAGCGTTAATCCCAAGTAATATTTTCTAATTGTTTTAAATTGTCTTTTAAATTATTACAAGCACATATTTTTTTTATAATTTTGTCATCAATAGTTTTTAAACTAACAGAGCAAGTTTTCAATAAATAAGCAAAATAGTCTTGTTTGGCATCATTTTCTTTAAAATCTGGATTCTCAGCAATCCAATCTTGAATCAATTTAAAATGTGCTTTATTTAAATTATGTAAAGCCCCTTTTATTTTAGTTTTATCACTATCTTTTTCCCATAAATCATTATCTTTTATATACAATGTTTCACGTTTAGGATCAGTACAATGCAATGGTCTTTCAAATAGCGACATCTTATTAATTGTTTGAATAATAGCATTACTTAATCCTATTTCCAATCCTTTGTTTTTTGTTAAATCTAAATCTTCCAATGTTAGTTTTATTTGCTTTATAAAATCATTCATATTTATTGCATTTTTACATTGCTCATTCAGAAAAACATTAATATTGAAATTTTGTTTTATATGTGCCGTATTATTTGTTATATTACCTATTTTAGGTACTATTTCAACCAATTGTCTATGTTGTTCTCCTAATTGTTTTTGTTGTTCCAATAATTGTTGCTGTTGTATTAATAATAAATTTTTTATATCATTATTTTCGGATATTAACTTCATTATCATGTTTTGGTCAACATTATTTTGCAAAATAACTTGACAATTAGGTTCCTCATTTTTATTGCTTATAACATCATTTATGCATTTTTTTTTATGATTATATAAACTCTGATTATGCTTGTATTTTTTTCCACATTCGCAAGCAAAAATTTTATTTGTTGTGTGCGCGCCATTTATAAGTATTTCGTTGTTTTTGTGTTTTTGCGTTTGTAAATGTCTGCAATAGTCGCCTTTTTTGCACGTATTATAATCACATAGATTACATTCGTAAAAAATGGAGTTTTTTGCGCTTTTTTTATAAGTCATTTATAAGTATATAATACTTATAAAAAACTCTTAAATCATTTTTTTTTTAATTTCGCGCCAAGTATAAGTATTTTTAAATACGTCTTAACAAATATTAAGAAAACTCATTATATTAATACATATATCATGATAATTATATATTATATTTAAAAGTGCGCGAAATTTCGCAAAATTTATAAGTATTTTATAAGTATTTTATACTTATAAAAAACGCGCATAAATTCAAAAATTCATGAAAAAAATTTATGGTCTGGCAATATTTTATACATTTTAAACTGTTTTATTACCTTAATGCTTATAAATGTGTTTTTTCAAATAAAATTTATTAAAAATTATATAAAGATCCTTAAAAATCAAAAATGGACATTTATAAATGTCCAAAACCCAAAAAATTTTCAAATTATATTTTTCAAAAAAAGTAAGAATTCAACCTTTATACATGGGCTTTGGGGGGTCTGAGGCAACTTTTGAAGGTTATCTAGCAAGTTTATAAAAAACGCAATAAATATTTTTATATTTATACATATAAATAAATATAAAATGTATAAACTTAGCAAAGCTAACGAATTATTCTTTTTATATTCGCTAAGAGCAAGTTTCTTATTGTATATTATAGTTTTATTAGGGGTTGGTGGTTTTGCACCCCAATATTTAGAATACTTAAAGTCATTTTTGCGTATATATATAGGTTCTTTATTAGTTATATATTATAATCCTATTACATATAACGAGCGCAAATTTGGAGAATTTGATAGACAATTAGTATTTTCTTCTGGTATATTTTTATTATTGTCAAGTACAATAATAGGTTCTATTGAAAGTTATTTACATAACAATGCTAAATTGATTATAAGGAATAATATAAATGAATTAATCGCTAATATAACTAAATAGTTTCGCAAGAAATATGTTTGAATAAAAACTTACGTATTTAAATTAGTGTGTCTATTTTTTTTGGTAAATTTTCGTGGTTTTGCATTCAAAAATGCATCTATTTTTTTTATTAAAACATTACCAAAAACTTGTTCAATATTATACTCTACTTTTGATTTATTTAAGTATTCTAGTTTATAATTTTGTGTATTGTTAGCAATATAATTAATGAAATCTTCTTTAGACTTAGTGCTGGGAAAATAAGAATACAATTTATCATAAGTTTTAGACGCCACAGTTAGAAAATTTATATTATGATTATATGGTTTTAAGTTTATATATAATACATTTTCATGATACATATCATTATGATTTTGATCATCTATAAAACATATTTGACTATTTGATGGTAATTTTGTGCAATTCATTAAATCTTTCATAGACTTTCCGTGTGAAGTTCTACAAACTTCTATAATTTGTCCATTTACTTTAAATGCTCCAATTATTCTATCAAACAGACTATATTTTAATTTATAATGAAAATAATTTTGAATCATAATAGCCCATGATTTTGGACCATTATTATTAGTATATATCATCACATAATTACATATATTTTTCTCTTTTTTTTGCTTAATATTTTTTAAAATATTTAATATATTAGGACGCAAAAATTTAGGAAAACTATCTAATAGTTTAAAAAATAACATTTCATTACTATTATTAATATACTTAGTAAATAATAACCAAAATACATATAATTGTGAAAAATGTCCAAGAGTTTCATCTAAATCAAACACAATTACATAATTAATACTATTTGGAATAGTGCTTTCTATTAACATAGCACTTGTGTAATTCTAATATAACATTATAAAATAATTTTGCCACATAAAATATATTAGCATTTTTACTATACTTATATTAGAGTTTATATTATAAGCGAAACTTTACAACACTATATGTTTAATAGTTTCCAGTATAAATTATATATGCTAAAAATAGACCAAAGAAATTCTTGGCAAAAAGATCTAGTATATTATACAGAATATTTTTGGCATAATAAGGTAAGGCAGCAACAAATCCATATAAAGACCAAAAAATTAAAAAATAGAAGAAAAATATATAACCATCATTAGTTTTTTGAACAAAATTGCTATAAATCATAGCATAATATATGACAAAAGGTATAAATCCAAGAATTATAGAATATAACACCGGAATGACTTTTATTTCTCCCAAATACCCAAAAAGCAACATTGCCCAATTTAAAAGCAATATTGGTATAATAGTATTAGAATTAGTAGTTAAAATTGAATATAAGGTTAGACCTTGCGTTTGATTTGTTTCTTTAGCATTAATAAATATTAAATAGGAAATTAATGTAATAAGCATAGTAGGAGTTGTAATCATCCAATCTAAATATCTTTTAGGCGTTATATTAGTAAGTTTTAAAAAATTAAAAGCCAACCATATGTAAAATGCTCCTTCAATTAATTGAACAAATAATTCCAAATAAAACAAGTCTTTTATTAAATAGTATGCTGCTGGAACTTGAGTAAAAATACCATGAATACTTATTACAAAAGTAAATATTTGTATTGCTATAGAAATTATTAATGTATAATTAAGTATTTTTTTTGCATTCATGTAATTATATATATATAATTATACAAAAATATATGTAATTTTATAAAAATATATGTAATTTTATAAAAATATATGTAATTTTATAAAAATATATGTAAATTATAATATATAATAATTTATGAATTTAACGAAAGAGGATTATATTAATATTTTAAATTATTATAATATTAAAATAAATTCAAACACATCTTTGAGTTCTATAAAAAAAATGGCTGAAAATATAATAGCAAAGAAATTATGTAGTTGTATTAAAAAAGTTCCTAATCCAAGTAAAAAAGAAAGTCGTGCTATTGGAATATGTAATCATAGTGTGCTACAACGCAAACATTTAAAAATAAATGGATTTTCGTGTAAGAAAAAAATGATGTTAAAAACAAGTAAAACAAATAAAAATAAATTGACTAAAACAATAAGTGGCAAATTACTTTTAAATAAAAAACAAACACTAAAGCAAAAAAATAATATTAAACTACTACACTAAGCATTACATTAAACACTAGACTAATCAAATAAACATTTAATGCCATCATAGGGGCACTTCCCTATAAGACGACTCATAATAACCATTTAAAAGACGCACCTGTCTCTCTACTAATGGTCCATACCAATTTCTTGCAC